>ENA-OQER01000811-OQER01000811.1-human-gut-metagenome-genome-assembly--contig:-NODE-811-length-16373-cov-2.867229_pt1 | contig 16373 bp, 16 predicted proteins | sample MGYA00242797_ERZ504639 | MGnify/ENA primary metagenome ERZ504639 (study PRJEB26092, sample SAMD00036306) | human gut metagenome | host: Homo sapiens | study: EMG produced TPA metagenomics assembly of...
AGTTATCCGCAATTACATTCTGGACATGTATAGGGAACAGAAAACCGGCGACAGTTTTTCGGACAGGATCATCTGTAGCATCCTTACATTGTTTTTTGTGGAGCTGACCAGACGCCACGGGAAAAAAGTAAGCATACCGGATAACAGAAGAGAACGGACGGAGCAGGAATCCGAAATGCTTGCTTATATGATGAGAAACTGCAGTACAGTAACTTTAAATGAACTTGCAGAGAAATTTCATTTTTCTGTACCATATTGTTCAAAACTGATCAAATCTATCTCCGGAAAAACTTTCTCCAATCTTCTCACAGAGATCCGTCTGCAGCAAGGCGAACAGCTTCTTCTCTGCAGCCAGCTCAGCGTAGAAGATATCAGTGACAGGGTAGGGTATAAAAATCCGGAAGTTTTATCCGTGCATTTCGCCGCTTATACAATGATACACCAAGCCAATATAGAAGAAAGAATAAATAAGTCAATTAAATTGATTATTTTAGACCATGGAAGCAGTTCCGATATTCCGCTATGATGTAGGTAAATAAAAAAATATCAATGCAGAATAAAAAAAGGAGGAAGCCAGTATGAAATATAATGATACTTATTCTATGATCGGAGCTATGATTAACCAGGGATTTGAAGTTGAGTTTAAGAAAGAACGGGAGAAAAAAGAAAAACGCCGCAGATTTTTACGGAAATTGATCGTCATGATATCTCGATTAAAGAAAAGTTCGGGAAATATTACGGAGAATATGTCTAACAGTGCCGGTAAATGCAGATGTGACGCACATACGATATGTGCATGCGCTGTCGATTGCGGAGACAGAGTGTGATAATCTGGTACAACCAATAGACACAAGTCACATTATGTCGAAAGAAAAAGTCAGAAAATGCAGAAATGCGGTTTACAAATTTTAGCCGGTATACTATAATAACCACATGGACGAACAGACGTCCCCAACATATGAAAACAGGGGGGCCCGCTGAAGCGAGCTGAGAGTAGACTGTAAATGTCTTGACCCATAACCTGATTTGGATAATGCCAACGTAGGGACATATGCACGAAGGATTCTTAAAGACACAGAAGATCAGAGAGTACAGAAGAGATCAGAAGTACAGAAGATTTTCATTAAGTACGTAAGATTAAGAGCCGGTTGCCGTGATGCGTGTGCGTTGCAGCAGCCGGTTTTTTGTTGTATAAACACAAAGAATTTACAGAGGGATACCCTATAACTATCTGCCGGGAACAGAACTTCCGACAGTAGTGACAGATTTTCCAGATTTGGATACAAAATGAAAGGAGTTTTTTTACATGAGAAATTACAGTACACAGATGGAGGCTGCCCGTAAAGGCATCATCACACCTGAGCTTGAAATCGTAGCTAAGAAGGAACGCATGACAACAGAGGAACTGCTTCCGCTGGTAGCCTCCGGTAAGGTGGCTATCTGTGCAAATAAAAATCACAAATGTATCGATCCGGAGGGCGTAGGCTCCATGCTCCGCACCAAGATCAATGTAAACCTTGGTGTATCCAGAGACTGCAAGGATTACGACGTGGAGATGCAGAAGGTTATGGAAGCTGTAAACATGGGCGCTCATGCCATCATGGATCTTTCTTCCCACGGAAATACCATTCCGTTCCGACGCAAGCTGACATCCGAGTGTCCAGCCATGATCGGAACTGTTCCGGTTTATGACTCTGTTATCCACTATCAGAGAGATCTTGATACACTGACAGCCAAGGATTTTATCGATGTAGTAAGACTCCATGCACAGGATGGTGTTGACTTTGTAACTCTTCACTGTGGAATCACAAGAAAGACCATCGATCAGATCCGTAACCACAAGAGAAAAATGAATATCGTTTCCAGAGGAGGATCTCTTGTATTTGCATGGATGTGCATGACAGGTGAGGAGAATCCGTTCTATGAATACTACGACGAGATCCTGGATATCTGCCGCGAGTATGATGTGACCATCTCTCTTGGTGATGCCTGCCGTCCGGGATGTCTGGCTGATGCAACAGATGTATGCCAGATCGAGGAACTTGTACGTCTTGGCGAGCTGACCAACGTGCATGGGAAAAGGACGTCCAGGTTATGGTCGAGGGACCGGGACATGTGCCGCTTGATCAGGTTGAGGCAAATATGAAAGTACAGCAGTCCATCTGTCAGGGCGCACCGTTCTATGTATTAGGACCTATCGTAACTGACGTTGCACCGGGATATGACCACATCACATCCGCGATCGGCGGCGCAGTAGCAGCTATGTCCGGAGCAGCATTCCTCTGTTATGTAACACCGGCAGAGCACCTTGCACTTCCGAATCTTGAAGACGTAAAACAGGGAATCATGGCATCCAAGATCGCAGCACATGCAGCAGACATTGCCAAAGGTGTCCCGCGGTGCCCGTGAGATCGATGACAAGATGGCAGATGCCAGAAGAAAGCTTGACTGGGAGGCACAGTGGGAATGCGCCATGGATCCAGAAACCGCAAAACGTATCTGGAACGAGCGCAAACCAGAGCATGATGATACCTGCTCCATGTGCGGTAAATTCTGTGCAGTACGAAGCATGAACAAGGCACTTGCAGGAGAGCATATCGATATTCTGTAAAAAAACGGAATGCAGATAAGCATGCAGCACAGTATAACTGTTTTCGGGATATTCAGCAGCCAGCCGGAGCGGATATATTATTTCGTTGCAGTATAATCAGTATAATATAGAAGAAACCGGAATATCAGAGCCGTCCATGTCTGTGGTAAAATATCACAACAGGGCGGCTCTTTTTTCTGTGTATAAAATAAAAATATACATACAAAATATCGTCTATATGACGAAAAATACATGTTCCATATGCAAAGTGCTCAATAATCCATGCAGAAGGATTGGATAATCCATGTATTTTTGTGTCCAAATTGTTAAAATAGCATCATCAAATAACGGAGAACGTCAAAATAAAGGAGGACGAAACATGAAAAGAAAGATGCTCAGCGTTCTGCTCTGTGCAGCGATGATGGGAACAACACTGGTAGGTGCAACAAGCGTACTTGCAGCTGACGACAAAGATTCCGACAGCAAATGGGAGTACAAAGAGGCTACTCTTACATTCCTGATCGATCCGGACACAGCATCATCCGGATATCAGGCAGTATTTGATCTCTGCGAGAAAGAGACAGGTATCCACATTGAGACAGAGCTTCGTGCATCAGGCGGTGACGGAGACAACCAGGTAAAAACAAGACTTGCATCCGGCGAGATGACAGATCTTTGCGGATACAACTCAGGAGCTAAACTCAATGAGCTTGATCCGGAGAACAACTTCATCGATATTTCCGGCGAAGAGTGGGCAAGCCGTCTTGACGATACATTCGCATCTGCAGTAAGTGCAGGTTCTGATTCCGCAGTATACGGTGTACCGCTTACCGCTTCCATGCTGGGATGCGTTCTTTACAACAAAGATCTTTATGAGCAGTATGATCTTGAGGTTCCGGACACATGGGAAGATTTCCTTAAGAACTGCGATACTCTGAAAGAGGCTGGTGAGACAGCAGTGATCGGATCTCTTGGAGATTCCTGGACCATTCAGGTTCCATACCTTGGAGATCACTACAATGTACTTGCAGCAGAGCCTGATTTCTCAGAGAAATTTGAGCTGGCGAGGCAAAATACGCTACAACAGAGGCTGGTCTTGCAAGCTTCCAGAAACTTGCTGATCTTCAGGATTACTTCAATGATGACTACACAGCAACTACATATGCAGATGCATGCGATAAACTTGTAAATGGTGAGGGCGCACACTGGTTCATTCTTTCCCAGGCACTTTCCAGCATCTACGAGCTTTACGGAGATGATGTAAATAAGATCGGTGTTATGGGTGTTCCTGGAACAGATGCAGATAACCACGGAATCACAGTTTGGGAGCCAACTGCTATCTATGGAAATGCAAACAGCGATAAGAAAGATGATATCTTAAGATTCATGGAGTTCTACACATCTGATGAGGCACTGGATGCATTTACAGCTGCACAGAAACCGGACGGCCCATACTGCATCAAGGGCTATGAGCTTCCGGATGACGCATATGACGGAGTTAAAGAGGCTCAGGAGAAATATTTCGATGCAGGCAAAACAAGCGTTGCAATGGAGTTCCAGACATCTGTAAAGGGAACAAACTGCGAGTATATCTGCTCTGAGGTTGCAACCGGACAGTCTACAGCAGAGGAAGCTGCAAAGGCTTACGATGAGGACTGCAAGAAACAGGCTACACAGCTCGGACTTGACTGGAAATAAATGAATGTGTGTCGGCCGCCTGTGTTGCAGGCGGCGATTTTACGGAACTGCATTTACAAAAAGCTGCCAGATATCTGGAAAAACGGAAAGGAAATAGAGCATGAACAAAAAGAAAATATATAGTTTATGGTTCCTCGTTCCGGCAGTTGCGATCTTTGTGATCTTTTTCATCATTCCGATGGTGACATCACTGTTTTTTAGCTTAACTGTATGGGACTTGAAATCATTTACATTCTGTGGCTTTGATAACTATAAAACGTTCTTCAGTGAGAGATCCTTAAGTATATCTGTAAGAAATACCCTGATCTACGCATTTCTTACAAGTGGACTGAAGGTGATCATTGCATTTTTCATTGCATTGTTCCTGACAAGTAAGATCAAAACAAAAGATTTCTTAAGATCTCTTGTATTTTTCCCGAATCTTGTCAGTGCAGTAGCCATCGGTATTATTTTTAAGGCACTGATGCATCCGAGCAAGGGTCTGTTCAATACACTTCTTGCAGCCATCGGAATTTCCGGACCGAACTGGCTTGGAGATACAAGCCTGGCACTGTTTTCTGTGATTGCAGTTGATGTGTGGAAAGGTGTCAGCATTTCCACAGTTATCTTTATTGCAGGTATTACTTCGATTGATTCCAGCTATTATGAGGCTGCTTCCATTGACGGTGCAACCCGCTGGCAGACGATCCGAAACATTGTAATGCCTCTGGTTCGTTCTTCAACAAATACTATCATCACACTTTCCTGATCGGCGGACTTCGCTGCTTTGACCTGATCTGGGCTATGACAAAGGGTGGTCCTGGATTTGCAACTGACGTACTTGCATCGGTTGTTTACAAGCAGTACGCAGCAGGCTTCTTCGGTCTGTCTACAGCAGGAAACGTTATCATGTTTGCGGTAATTGCGATCATCGCATTCCCACTTCAGAAGTTCCTTAACAGCAGGGAGGTGTACAACTAAAATGAAAAAACAGAAAAGAATTACCTTATTAGGAGACATCCTCGGATGTGTTTTCGGTATTCTCATTTTTGCAGTACCGTTTCTCTTCATGCTGATCAATGCACTGAAGGACAGAAAAGAAGCAAATCTTCTGAGACTCTCCCTTCCGACGGAGTGGATGTGGAGCAACTTCAAAGAAGTATTTTCCGCAAACAATTATCAGATCATCACAGCATTTAAGAACAGTATCATCCTCACGATAGGCTCCCTGATCGTGTTGATCATTGTAGGCTCCATGGCAGGCTATGTTCTTCAGAGAAGATCTGACAGACCTGTAAAGATCGTGGATACACTTGTTATGACAGGTCTTATGATCCCTCCTGCGATCCTTCCTACCATCTGGGTTATGCAGGGACTTCATATTTATAAAACCATGTTTGGTATGATCATGGTTGAGACAGCACTTCAGATTCCATTTACCATTATGCTTTATAAGGGATTTATGAATACGATCCCGGTAGAGCTTGAAGAGGCCGGATATATTGACGGTTGTACGAGAAACAATCTGTTTGTAAAGATTATTTTCCCTCTTTTGAAACCGGTTACTTCCACAATCATTATCCTGAATGCGGTAACGATCTTCAATGACTTTACAAACCCGCTGTATTTCCTTCCCGGAAATGACAACGTAACAGTTCAGCTTACTCTTTACAACTTCATGGGAAGATATTCCAGTTCCTACAATCTGCTGTTTGCAGATGTACTGCTTATCACCATTCCGATGCTGATCCTCTTCCTGTTCTTCAACAAGAAGATTGTAGATGGTATGGTAGCCGGAGCTGTCAAAGGCTGATGCAAAACAGGTTACCAAATATGCAAGATCAGTTTTGTATGGTAAGATTTAAGATGCCGTGCAACTGGGAAAAACAGATACTCTGCTGTACAGGCGGGGTATCTGTTTATTACTATATACAGATGAAATGCGAGGTGTTCTTATGAAATTCCGTACAAAACTGATCTTAGGTTTTTCTGTTGTAATATTTTTTATATCAACAATTTTGGGGATAGTCTGCTATAACTATAATTTTAGAAGGCTGTCAGAAAAAGCAGCGCAAAATTTGAAATTATATTCCAGGCAGACTGCTTCTAATGTTGACTTTACCATAGATTCCATGAAGCATGTGACAGACTATATCCTGTCGGACCAGGATATGCTCAATGCGATGAAAACGCTTCCGAAGTATTATGAAAACGGCAGTTTTAGTGTCGGCAGGACAATAGTGCACAATGACCTTTGGATGCGTTGAATTCAGGACTTGCTATGTATTATATCAACAGAAATTTTTACAGAGTGATTATTTTTAATGAATTCGGAGATGTGGCATCCAGTACCAATACCGGTTCCAAGCTTACCAATAAGGCAAGAAATACATCCAACATCAAATGGCTGGATTCAGCAGACAGAATGCACGGTAAACCGATCCTGATAGCACCACATATGGATGGCTGGGGAATCCGGGAAAGCGAGGAAGTTTTTTCTCTGGCCAGAAAAGTACAGGGCGGAGATTTCGGATATATTGAAGTTCAGTATGCTACGGATGAACTGAAGGATATATTTGAGATTCCGGATTCCGATATTAAAGTTGTGGCGTTTCTTCCGGGAGGAGAAGTATTGTATCAGTCTGAGGGATTGACTGGCGATCTGGTAAGCTACATGAAGAAGCATCCGGAAGTAACAAAAATGGATTCCATTACCGTTTCTTCAGACACGAGCATGTGGGCATCGGCATCAGAAGTGTCAGATAATTACGGGATCCGGGTGGTTGCACTGGAGAAAAAGACGGAGATCGTTGCGGGCATGAAGGAAGCGGTGATGATCGCACTGGGAATGGCTGTCGGCTGTTTTGTGATCTCTATGGGAGTGGTGATCTTTATTGCAAGCAGGCTTTCCAAGCCACTTACTGCACTGAAGGATCAGATGGAAAATACCGGGCTCGAGAATCTGGATGCAGAGCTTGCAGTTCCGGATACAGATGATGAAGTGCAGGCAGTAGGAATCGCATACCAGAACCTGATGCGTCGACTGAACGAATCCATTGTAAAGGAAAAACGAATGTCTATTCTGCAGCTTCAGGCTCAGTTTGATACCCTTCAGGCTCAGGTTAATCCGCATTTTCTCTATAATGTACTGAATGTGATATCGAGCAGAGGCATTATGGACGGTGATGAGGAAATCTGTGAGATATGCGGCTGTCTGGCAGCCATGCTCCGATATTCCACAAACACAAAGGAGAGATACGCAACGGTAGAAAAAGAGCTGGAGTATCTTGAGCGTTATATTTTTCTGCTGAAATCCAGGTATGAGCATCGCCTGGAAGTGGAAGTAGACTGTGAGGAATCCGTAAAACATGAACAGCTTCCCAAGATTGTGCTGCAGCAGCTGGTGGAGAACAGCATACAGCATGGATATAATAACAGCAAAAATATCATGAAAATTTATGTACGTGGCTGGCGGGATGAAACCGGCTGGTACTTTGAAGTACGGGATAACGGACAGGGTGCCACAGATGAAGTATGTGAAGAGTTAAAACAAAAAATGAAAAAAATCCGGAAAAAGATCATGTCCAGAGGAAGCAGCATAGAGATGGAAATCGGAGGTATGGGACTGGCGAATACCTATGCCAGAATGTTCCTTCTGTACAATGGAAGAGCAGTATTCCGGATACGAAACCTTGAAGAAGGATTAAGCGTCATCATAGGAGTATCGGAAAAGGAGGTCGAAGCCGATGTATCAGGTGATGGTCGTTGATGATGAGCCGATGGCAGCCAGTCTGATCGTCAACATTATAAAACAGAAATACAACAAGTTCGAGATTATGGGAACTGCTTATAACGGTGAAGAAGCACTGGAGCTGATACAGGAAAAAGGAGAACCGGATATTTTGATCACAGATATCCAGATGCCGGTAATGAACGGATTGAAGCTTGTGGAAGAAACAAAAAAGCAATATCCCAATGTGATCAGTGTGATCGTCAGTGGATATCAGGAATTTGAGTATGCAAAACAGGCAATTGCTTTTGGGGTGTGTGATTATATCCTGAAACCGATCGTGCCCTCGGAATTTTCCAAACTGATCACCAGGATAGAAGAAAAGCTGAAACAAAAATATTACAAAGAACGAAATACACTGATACACAAGATGGTAAATGAAATTCCTGTGGATGAAAAAACACTTTGGAGATATTTTCAGTCAGAATGTTATTACGGGGCCATTGTAAGACTGAACGGACTTCCCAGTCGTTACGGGGAACGGGGGGAAAAAGGAAGTCTTTTCAGACATCAATGAGATGATGATCGCATATGGACGTGACACTCAGGAGACACTGTATCTCTGTCCGGGAGAACTGGTCAGTGATGAGGATTATGAACAGATGATCAGGAGACGTATTGGAAAAGAACAGCCGGAAGCTGCATATGTGACGTCTGTGATCCGGCGGAGATCAGTTCCGGCAGCACAGATCGGAGAATGATGCGAGAGCTTTACCGGAAGCTGGATTCTTCTATTATCCTTGGAAAAAATCAGACATTGCTCCTGGAGGAAACCGCATCGCAGGTTCAAGCTGGAAGACCGGGAAAGGATTACGAATATCTGGAAGAGTTGGAATATCTGGCTGGCAAACAGAAGTACGACCGGCTTCAGAAGGAAGTAGAAGCACTGATCAGCAGGTGGGTGCAGGAAGAACATCCTCAGCTGTGGATCGAAGGACGTGTGCGGCAGATAGGCTATCTGCTTCAGCGTTATGATGCAGGAAATCGGGATTACCGGGAGTCAGAATTTCTTATGGATGATATTTTTTCCACTGCAGAAAATGTGGAACAGCTTTGCAACGGGATTTCCGATATCTTTTTTAAGGATATAAAGGAAGATCTGGCATCCACACAGAAAACAGATACCGAAGAATATTTTGAGAGTGTGAAAGAATACATCCGAAAACACATGGCGGAACAGCTGTCTCTGCACAGTGTGAGCAAAGCAGTGGGAGTTTCCCAGACATATTTAAGCAGACTTTTCAGAAGGTATGAGGATGCATCTTTTAATACTTATCTGACAGCACTTCGCATGGAGAAGGCAAAGCTTCTTCTTCAGCGTGAAGAGAAGATGTATGTGAAAGATGTTGCGGAAAAGGTAGGATACAAAGATCAGTTTTATTTCAGTCGTATTTTTTATTCCTATACAGGAGTGAGACCATCAGAATATGTTGAGAAAGAAAATCATGGGATGATATAACAAAAATAATATTAATCTAAAATGGAGGGTTAAGGTATGCTGTATCATAATGGGGAAAAGCTTACAAAAGAGAAATTTCAGGATCCGGGAAGCGAGTACAGAGCGGCTCCGTTCTGGGCATGGAACTGTAAGATGACAGAAGCGGAGATCGACAATACTCTGGATGCTCTGAAGGCGATGGGAATGGGCGGCGGACATATCCACTGCCGCACAGGAATGGATAATCCTTACATGGGCGAAGAGTTTCTGGATCTGGTAAAATATTCCTGGAAAAAAAGCCTGGAAAAAAATATGCTGACCTGGCTGTATGATGAAGACCGCTGGCCATCCGGAGCAGGCGGCGGACTGGTAACAAGAGACCACAAATACAGGATCCGTTTTCTGCTTTTCACTCCGGAGTGCCAGGATGGAAAAGAGATTGAAAACAGCGAACTTCGTTCTTCCGGACAGGCGATCCGAAGCAATGAGCGTACATTTCTTGGAAAATATCAGGTACGGCTGGAGGATGGTTACCTTACAGAGTATGAAAAGATCGATGAGGATGCACCGCTGAAGGAGGGATTTCAGGAATGGTTTGCCTATCTTGAGGTGTCCGGTGATAATCCATGGTTTAACAATGAGGCGTATCTGAACACACTGGATAAAGAGGCAGTGGAGCGTTTTATCCAGGTAACCCACGAGAAGTATTATGAAAATCTGGGAGAGGAGTTTGGGAAAACCATTCCTGCCATCTTTACAGATGAGCCGCAATTTTCCCATAAACAGTGCCTGGATTTTGCAGATGAGCGGATGGATGTGACCATTCCATATACCGATGATCTGGAAGAAACTTTCCGTGATGCATATGGACATAGCCTTCTTAAGCATCTTCCGGAACTGTTCTGGGAACTTCCGGGAGATGCAGTTTCCAGAATCCGTTATGAGTATCATGACCACATTGCGGAGCGTTTTGCAGAGGCTTTTGCGGATACTGTGGGAGGCTGGTGTAAGGAACATGGCATTGCCCTGACCGGACATATGATGGAGGAGCCGACTCTGGAAACACAGACAGCGGCCCTGGGAGAAGCCATGCGTTCCTATCGTTCCTTTGAGATCCCGGGAATTGATATGCTTTGTGACAGAAGAGAATTTTCTACTGCAAAGCAGGCAGAAAGTGCTGTGCACCAGTTTGGAAGAGAGGGAATGACAAGTGAACTTTATGGTGTTACAAACTGGGATTTTGATTTCCGGGGCCATAAGCTTCAGGGGGACTGGCAGGCAGCTCTTGGAGTAACGGTCCGTGTGCCGCATCTGACCTGGACCTCCATGGCAGGTGAGGCAAAACGTGATTATCCGGCTTCTATCAGCTACCAGTCACCGTGGTATAAAGAATATCCTCTTGTGGAGAATTATTTTGCAAGAGTCAATACAGCTCTCACAAGAGGCGTTCCGCATGTGAAGCTGGCAGTGATCCATCCGGTAGAGTCTTACTGGCTTTTCTGGGGACCGAAGGAGCAGACAGCACCAATCCGTGAGGAGATGGATGAAACTTATCCATATGATCGAATGGCTGCTTTATGGTACCGTTGATTTTGATTTTATTTCAGAGTCTCTGCTTCCGGATCTGAATCAGGGACAGGAAGAGGAAAAACTTCTGAAGGTGGGAGTAATGAAATATGATACAGTTCTCGTACCGAACTGCCTGACACTTCGAAGCTCTACCTTGGAGATTCTTGAGAAATTTAAGGAAAGAGGCGGCCGGGTGATCTTTGCAGGACAGCTTCCGAAATATGCAGATGCCCGTCCGTCAGACAGAGGTGCGAAGCTGGCAGAGAAGTGTGAGATTGTGTCATTCAGTAAGTACCGTCTGCTGGAAGCTGTGAAAGAGGCAAGAGATATCGAGGTACTTGAGGATGACGGTAAACCAGCTACAAACCTGATCTACCAGATGAGAGAAGAGGGAGAAAACCGCTGGCTGTTCCTGTGTCATGTAAACCGTACAGAGAAGGTCTCCGATGCCTGTATCGTGATCAATGAACTGCAGGAGCGTAAGAAAAATCAGGATCTTCCAAGAGAAGAAAAACTTCGCATCCGTATCCGTGGATCCTGGAAGTTGACGGTATATGATGCCATGACAGGTGAAATTTATCCGGTGAAAGCAGAGTACCATAAAGGGGACACTGTTCTGGAACGAAGCATGTTTGATCACGACAGTCTTCTTCTCTGGCTGGAGCCGGCTGGCACAGCATCCATGGTATCAGAAGAATTGCTTTCTGAAACAGATAATGCTGAGAATACTGAGAATGGTTCTGCAAGTGAGGAGAAGAAATGTAGCTGCCAGCTGGATATTTCCGATCAGGTGGAGATTGTTCGCAGTGAGCCGAATGTAAGTATTCTGGATCTGGCTGAATATGCGTTTGACGGTGGGGAGTGGCAGCCGGAGGAAGAGATTCTCCGCATTGACAATCTGTTCCGTGAGAAACTGGGATATCCGCTCCGCATGGAGGCTTTTGCACAGCCGTGGACCAATGACAGAGAGGAAGGCTTTGAACATACTTTGTCCCTGCGATTCCATATTCATACAGAGGTTCTGTTGGAAGGGATTTTCCTTGCCATGGAAAATGACGGGAAAACCAGAATATTCCTGGATGAGAAAGCAGTGGAAAACCGTGCAGAGGGATGGTATACAGATCACTGTATCCGCAAAGTGCCGCTTCCGAAGATGGAATCCGGAGAGCATGAACTGGTTGTGGAGATCCCTTACAATTCCAAAGTGAATATCGAAGCAATGTTCCTGCTGGGAGAGTTTTCCGTGAAAGTTGTGGGAAGAGATCAGGTGCTGGATGCGGTGAGCCACAAGGCAGCCTTCAGTGATCTTACCGTTCAGGGTTATCCGTTCTATGGTGGAAATGTGACATATAAAATTCCATTTATCAGCAAAGGCGGAGAAGTAAATGTACGGGCAAATCTGTTCCGCGCACCGGTTATGAAGGCTTCTGTGGATGGAAAAGAAGCGGGGTATATTGCATTTTCTCCTTATGAGGTATCTCTTGGTGAACTGCCGTCAGGAGAGCATCTCCTGGAGTTGACTGTATTTGGAAACAGGGTGAATACATTTGGAATCTTACACAACTGTGACCAGAAAGAAGACTGGTATGGACCAAATGCATGGAGGACAACCGGTGACCTCTGGTCCTATGAGTATCAGATAAAACCGTCAGGTCTTCTGAAAGCGCCGGTTTTTGTAGAGAAAAATTAAGGCTTGTAATTATAAAAAGAGCGCGTTATAATGAACCCATAAAAAAGAAAATTTCTTCGGGGCAGGGTGTGATTCCCTACCGGCGGTATAGTCCGCGACCCGCTTTGGCGGCTGATCTGGTGAGATTCCGGAACCGACAGTAAAGTCTGGATGAGAGAAGAACGCGCAGTATTTGAAGAACGTGCTCAGTGCCCCGGGAAGAAGCTCCCGGGGCTTTTTATGTGAAGAAATTTTTTTCGCATAAAGATTTCTTGTAGAAATTTTCTTTGAATATTTCTGAAGAAGGAGAGAGAGTTATGAGTGAACAGATATTACAGAGAGGAAATGCCGTGGAAAGAAGCAGAACAAGAACCATCGCGCAGGTAGCCATGCTTGGTGCTGTGGCAGGAGTATTGATGAATCTTGAGTTTCCGATTCCTTTTCTTGCACCGTCTTTTTATCAGCTTGATTTTTCCGAGGTACCGGTTATGGTAGGAACCTTCGCTATGGGACCAGTGCAGGTATCCTGATCGAGCTTGTGAAGATCCTTGTACATCTTGTGACTAAGGGAACCATGACTGCCGGTGTTGGTGATGTTGCCAACTTCCTGTTTGGATGTGCCTATGTGGTACCGGCCGGCCTGATCTATCGTTTCCGTCATAAAAAGAGCAGAGTACATGCAGTTGCAGGTATGGCAGCAGGAACAGTTCTGACAGCGATCCTTGCATGCTTTGTCAATGCCTTTGTGCTGCTTCCGGCTTACGGTAAGGCTTTTGGAATGCCGATCGAGACTTTTATCCAGATGGGAAGCGCAGTACACAGTTCCGTAAACGGACTGCTTACCTTTGCACTGCTGATCATTGCACCGTTTAATATCTTTAAGTATGCACTGACATCTCTGATCGTGTTTGTAATTTATAAGAAGATCCGTGTTGTACTGAAGGGTGACTGATCATAAGCAGTTGCCGGAGGATGAAGAAAAGATCAGAAATTGGTGGTTTCAGATAAATATCTGAGAATGTGAGAAATGCCATGTAATATATTGCCGATGGGCAGTAAATTACATGGCATTTTTTTATGTCAGGCGTTTTGTTCAGCAGCTTTCATGACTCCGAGCTCACGTCTGGCAAAAACAACGGCCAGTACAAATGCAGAGGTATCTGCAATTGGTCCTGCGTACATGACGCCATCGATTCCGAAGCAAATCGGGAAAATGACGATCAGTGGCAGCAGGAAGAGCACCTGTCTTGTAAGGGACATGATCACACCAAGTCTGGCTTTTCCAATGGAGGTAAAAAAGCGGCGGACATAGGCTGGATTCCGTTGGCAAAGGTCATCAGCATGAAGATGCGGAGATATTTTTCTGCAAAATGAAAGTACAGGTCGCTGCCGTTTCCGAAGATGCCTACGATCTGATGTGGGAAGAACTGGAAGCAGATAAAAAATATGGTTGCGATCACAGTACATAAGGTTACGGAATAGCGGTATGTCTGGCGCACGCGGCTGTATTTTTCGGCACCGTAATTAAAGCCCCAGATGGGCTGGGAGCCCTGGGAGATTCCGATGCAGATGGCCATAAATACCTGGTTGACTTTGGAAATGATTCCTGCACAGGCGATCGGAATATCACTCCCGTAGGCTGAGAGTGCTCCGTAATGGCGAAGTGTATTGTTCATGACGATCTGCACTGCAGCAATGGCAACCTGATTGATACAGGATGCCATTCCCAGAGAAAAAATGGCAGACAGATTGCGTGCCTTAGGAATCAGCATGGAGCGGTCTAGGTACATTTTCCGAAGTCTGGAAAAATAAAAAATGATCAGAAGTCCGGATACGACCTGACCGATCACGGTTGCCAGGCAGCACCTTTGATGCCCCAGCCGAATCCAAAGATGAAAAGTGGGTCCAGGATGGTGTTGATGACAGCACCAGCCAGGATACAGGTCATGGAATAGGTGGGACTCCTGTCTGCACGGACCAGGTGATTGCCGCCTGTGCTTAAAACGTAAAAAGGAAGTCCAATGGCGGTGATCCCCATGTAATCAATGGCATAGGGCATGACGTCCGGTGTTCCGCCGAAAAAATGAAGCAGTGGCTTCAGGAACAGAAGGACGATGACAGAGAGTATCGTACCGGAGATTATCAGCGAGGAAAGTCCGGTTCCTGCGATGGAGCTGGCTTTTTTTTCGTTTCCTGCGCCCATTTCCAGGTTGTAATTGGAGGCACTGCCGATTCCCAGGAGCAGTGCAGCAGCAGTAGAGATAATGGTTACGGGAAATGCGATATTTGTGGCGGCGTTTCCAAGCATTCCTACGCCCTGGCCGATAAAGATCTGGTCAACGATATTGTACAGAGCGCTGACCAGCATGCTGATGATGGCGGGAATGGCGAATTTGGTGATCAGGCTGCCTACAGGGGCGGTTCCCAGAGGGTTTTCGGCCTGGGCAGAGGTGGTCTGGTTTTTCAATGTTTTTTCCTTCTTTCTTATCTACAGTAGCTGTTTGGTAATGTAATAAGTAATTTTTATAGTAGGGTATTTATTATAGCACTATTGTGAAGTGAGTGTAAGTATAAAAATTGACCTTTGGTTTTGGATGGGATAAAATGTTTTTAGAAAAAAATTTCGGGAAGGAGCTTTTCAGATGGGTAAGATCAACAATGTGAAAAAACTTACAGATAATAAGTTCGTGAATCTTTATGGGGTGGATGCGACCAGTGTACATGATACGCCGGTTTCTTATTTTGTGGCTTCCAGGGCGAAGTGTGTGGAGGATTTGAAGCTTTCTACGGGGGAGAATCATCCGGACGGGGTGATCATTTACAGTATTTATGGAGAGCAGAGGGATAAGGTTGTGCTGATCCGTCAGTATCGGTATACGATCGGCGGGTATATTTATGAGTTTCCGGCGGGACTTGTGGAGTGGGGAGGATTTCCATGAGGGTGCCGTGCGGGAGATGTTTGAGGAGACCGGGTTGAAGCTGGAGCCGATCAAGGTTGCGGAGGCTTTTGAGAAGCCGTATTTTACGACGATTGGGATGACGGATGAATCTTGTGCTACGGTTTATGGGTATGCCAGTGGTGAGGTTAGTAAGGCTGCTCAGGAGGATAGTGAAGAGATTGAAGTTGTTATTGCTGACAGAGATGAAGTGCGAAGGATTTTGAAGGAGGAGAGGGTTGCTATTATGTGTGCATATATGTTGATGCACTTTTTGAAGGATGAGGAGCCGTTTGGGTTCCTTGGGGAGATTTAAATGATGGAAGGGGACGCCAGCGAGGGGCTTCTTTCCAGACTGGGGCTTCGTCGGGGGCTGGCTTCTAAGGTGCCGGAATTCTGCTAAAAGCGCTTCAAATAATCTCGAACTCGCGTCTGAAGCCGCTCAAACAGCGAGATTTTTTGAAGCAACGCAGATTTCCGCCACCTAAGAATCAGCTCCCCTCCTGCAGAGTCAGTCTGGAAAGAAGCCCCTTACTGGCTGTGCGTTGGCCGTGAGACGTGTTAAATCTCGTGGGGAGTGTTGATAGTATGGTGGCATGACGGGAGTTGGATGAGCCGTCAGCGCTGCGCTGGACGGCTGGGAGGAAAGGCTGAGTTTCCTTGTGGTTTGACGAGAGGGGTGGCCATCAGCGCTGCGCTGGATG
>ENA-OQER01000812-OQER01000812.1-human-gut-metagenome-genome-assembly--contig:-NODE-812-length-16349-cov-8.908828_pt1 | contig 16349 bp, 18 predicted proteins | sample MGYA00242797_ERZ504639 | MGnify/ENA primary metagenome ERZ504639 (study PRJEB26092, sample SAMD00036306) | human gut metagenome | host: Homo sapiens | study: EMG produced TPA metagenomics assembly of...
ATTATGTTGAGGTCAAATTGTCTTTTTCCTCTGTTCGGTTCATCCTTTTGTTTTGTCACAAACAACAGATTACCAGTTTCGTGAATGTTAAAAAAATAACATTTGCCTTTATTTTAACAGTGAAAACGTGTACGGTCTAATGCTTTTAAAGGAAAAAACCAATGCATTGAATGCATTGATGTGGTATACTTGAGTTATCATAATAAGAGGAAGCAAAGACTTTCTTACGGAATCATTTTTTCAGGAGGAAAAAACCACATGACACTGAATCAGATTCTCTATTTCCGAAAGGTTGCCCGGCTGGAAATTATCACCAGGCAGCGGAGGAACTTTATATTTCCCAGCCATCCCTGAGCCGTTCCATGGCTGCCCTTGAAAGCGAGCTTGGGATCACACTGTTTGAAAAGAAAGGGCGCGGTGTTGTCCTTACCAATGCCGGCCGCCTTTTTCTGGAGCATGCAGACCGGATCGCAGGCGACTGTGACATTGCGGCAGGCAAGATGAAAGAACTCGCCTCCGGTGGCGGCAAAATCAACATCGGTTATATTTTTCCACTTGCCGGACATTATATTCCGCACAATGTCCGCACCTTTCTGGACAAAGAAGAAAACAAAAACGTTGCCTTTAGCTTCTGGCAGAACCATACCCCGGCCATTGCACAGAAGGTGAAATCCGGTGAACTCGATCTTGGGTTTGGCGGCTTTTTAAAGCGCGATGACATGGAGTTTTTTCCGTTGATCCAGCAGCCGCTTGTCATCGTGTCCCCGGAACAGCATCCGATTGCCGATGAACCGGAGGTTCCGCTTGTAAAGCTTACCCGTTATCCGGTGATCGGCTACGACCGCGCCTCCTGGATGGGAGCTTATACCGGTCATCTCTACCGAAAATATCAGCTTCATCCGAATATTATCATGGAATGCCCGGATGAATATTCGATTGTGGCACTGGTGCGTGAAAATTTCGGTATCGCGCTTATGCCGCGAACCGATATTCTGGAACAGGCAGACGGCATCCGTATCCATACGCTGAACGGTCTCGAGATTTATCATCAGACCTTTATGTTCTGGATGAAGAACCGCTACCGGCTTCCGGCTGTCGAACGTTTTACCGAATATATGAAACAGCACGCTGACATTATCGAAGAAACCGGAAATGATAGCGAAAACGTATCGAAAGTTTATCTGAAAGATATTGTTAATTTTTAGTCGAAAGAGTTATGATGGATTTGTCACAAACAGAGGATTACCGCTCATGTAATGAATAAGGAGAAATTTTCATGAAGAGTGCTTACCCAAAAATTTTCGAGCCAATTACCATCAAACGAACAACGATTAAAAACCGTATTGCAATGACCCCGATGGGAACCAACTACGGTGAGACAAGCGGTGAAATGAGTAACCGTCATATGAACTACTACTCTCTCCGCGCAAAAGGCGGCGTTGGTCTTATTATTCTGGAGAACGCCAACATCGAGTACCCGGTCGGTTCCAACGGAACCAGCCAGATCCGTATCGACCACGACAGCTTTATGCCGCGCTACTATCAGTTAGTCGAAAACCTTCATAAAAACGGTGCTACCGTAGCGATCCAGATCAACCACGCCGGAGCTTCCGCATCTTCCGCAAGAACCGGTATGGAAACCGTTTCTTCTTCCAACATCCCGACAAAAGCCGGCGGAGAAACCCCTCGCCCGATGACAAAAGAAGAAATCATGACAACCGTGAAAAAATACGGCGAAGCTGCAAAACGTGTGCAGGCCATCGGCTTTGATGCCATTGAAATCCACTGCGGCCACTCCTACCTGATGAGCCAGTTTATCTCCCCGTATTACAATAAAAGAACCGATGAATTCGGTGGTTCTGTAGAAAACCGCCTGCGCTTCCCGCGTATGGTTCTCGAAGAAGTACGTAAAAACGTCGGACCGTGGTTCCCGATCATCGTCCGTATCTCTGCTGAGGAGCGTGTTCCGGGAGGAAATACTCTGGAAGATACCCTCGAGTACCTCGAGTACCTGGATGAGTTCGTAGATATGTATGACGTATCCTGCGGCCTCAACCCATCCCTGCAGTATCAGATCGACTCCAACTTCCTGCCGGACGGATGGCGTTCCTACATGGCAAGAGCCGTAAAAAATAAATTCAAAAAACCGGTTATCAATGCCGGTAACTACCGTGACCCGAAGGTCGTTGAAAAAGTTCTGGAAAGCGGCGATGTTGATATCGTCGGCATGGGACGCGGCCTGATCGCTGAGCCGAACTGGGTAAAGAAGGTGGAAAACGGCGAGGAAGATATCCTTCGAAAATGCATCTCCTGTAACGTCGGATGTGCCGGAAATCGTATCGGTGTCAACCGCCCGATCCGCTGTACCGTAAACCCGGCTGTTCCGGAAGGCGATGTTTACAAAGCACTGAAAGTGAACAAAAACTGTAACGTTGTTGTTGTCGGCGCCGGTACTGCGGTATGGAAGCAGCCTGCACCGCTGCAGAAGTCGGATGCAACGTTTTCGTACTCGAGAAAAAACGACCACATCGGCGGTCTTTCCACTTTCATCTCTGATCTTCCAAGCAAGAGCCGTATGAAAGACTTCCCGAAATACCTTGAGGCAAGAGCCGCCAGACTGAAAAACCTGTATATTTTCCTCAACACCGAAGCTACGGTGGATAAGATCAAACAGTTCAAACCGGACATCATTGTAAACTCCACCGGTTCCGTTCCGCTTGTTCCACCGATCAAAGGCCTGAAAGAGAACATCGATGCCGGAAACGTAAATACCATCTTTGGTATGATCAACAATGTAAACGCCGGAAAATATCCGGAAGAAGCCTGTCAGGGCAAGAAGTCGTTGTAGTCGGCGGCGGTTCCGTAGGACTTGACGTTATTGAATACTTTGCACCGAGAGGCGCCGAGTGTACCATCATCGATATGCTGCCGCAGATCGGTATGCTTGCAGACCCGATCACCAAATGCTCCATGCGTGAGACACACGACAAATACGGTGTAAAAGAATATGTCAACACTGCTCTTCAGGAAGTAAAAGAAAACGCATTCACCGTAAAACTTCCAGACGGAACTATTCAAGATCTTGAATTCGATTACGGATTCAACTGCCTTGGAATGCGCTCCAACAACCCGGTTCTGCCGGAGATCCAGGAAGCATTCGCTGATACCAATACTTATGTATACACCATCGGCGATCCGTACGTGCACGCCGTATCATGGAAGGTACCATGGAAGGCGCGCTATCCTGAACGTACTGGAATCCCAGGGATACCTGCATCTGGAGCCGCTTGAGTAATCCCCAGCATCGCTTCTTACCCAGCGAAATAACAAGTGTTTCACTGCATAAGGGAACGATAACGATTCCACTACTTTAAGCAGCCCGACAAAAACTGTATATCATCTGCTACGCTGTTTCTTTTTCAAACTGACAAGATACCAGGGTCAAAAGGTCAAAAAACCTTTTGACTCCAACATCAATGACAACAGCGCAGCATGAAAAAAGAAAAGAGGAAAATATCATGCCAAATATTACAGGACATACCGAATTAGTTGGATTAATGGCTTACCCGATCCGTCACACCCAGTCTCCGACAACCCACAACCTTGCATACGACAAAAACGGAGATGACGTCATTCAGCTTGCTTTCGAAGTTGATAACGATTCTTTAAAAGATGCTGTGCAGAGTATCCGCGCGCTGAAAATGCTCGGTTCCAATATTTCCATGCCAAACAAAACTGTTGTCCACAAATATCTGGACGAGGTAGATGAAGCAGCTAAGTTATGCGGCGCTATCAACACCGTAGTCAACCTCCGCGACGAAAACGGTCAGGTAACCGGCAAACTGAAAGGCTACAACACCGATGGTATGGGATACTGGCAGGCACTGACCGAAGAAGGCATCGATTTCAAGGGAATGAAGATGGTCCTGATCGGAACCGGCGGTGCTGCTACTGCAATTGCAGTGCGCGGTGCTCTGGATGGCGTTGCAGAAATTGAAATCTTCAACATCAAAGACAAATTCTACAGCCGTGGAGAGGAAATTGTTAATCTGATCAACAAGAACACCAACTGCAAGGCTACCATGAACGACCTGGCAGACAAAGATCTCCTGAAAGAAAAAATGCACGCAGCTGACCTGTTCTGCGATGCTACCGGCGTAGGAATGCATCCACTCGAAGACCTTTCCAACATTCCTGATCCTTCCTTCTTTAAAAAAGATCTCATCGTAACGGATACCGTTTACGCTCCGCGCGAAACCGTTATGATGAAACAGGCAAAAGAAGCAGGATGTGAGAAAGTATTCAACGGCATGGGCATGATGCTGTTCCAGGCACTCATCGCAATCAAGCTGTACACCGAAAAGATACCCCGGTTGACTACATGAAAGAGAAACTTGGAATCTGATTTCCGGGCGAATCTTTTCCATCTTAAACCTTAATCAAAAACCAACACGAAAAGAGGAAATGAACTTTGCGTCATTTCCTCTTTTTTTCTTGCTTTCTTTCGGCATCTGGAGTATAATTCACTTCATATAGTAGCAGTTTAAAGCGCTACAGCACGATTTATCATCATGCTGAAATACGAGGAGAGAGAGGATTTCAAATTATGTCAAAACACATCACAGGACACACCGGATTATTATGTTTACTCGGAAGCCCGGTTGCACACAGTGTTTCTCCGGAAATGCACAACGAAGCATGCGACCAGCTCGGCCTTGATTATAGCTACCTTGCCTTTGATGTACCGGAAGACAAAATGCCGCAGGCAGTCGAAGGACTCCGCACCATGGGTGCAAGAGGCTGGAACATCACCATGCCTGGCAAAAATATTATGTGCAAATTGGCAGACAAGGTTTCTCCTGCTTCGGAGATCTCCGGCGCATGTAATACCATCGTCAACGACAACGGCGTTCTCACTGCTTACACCACCGACGGTGTCGGCTTCATGAGAGCAGTTGCAGAAAACGGCGTAGACATCATCAGCAAAAAGATGACTCTGCTCGGTGCCGGCGGCGCTGCTACCGCAATCCTGGTACAGGCAGCCCTCGACGGCGTAGCTGAGATCAATGTATTCAATGTCAGAGACAATTTCTTCGGAAGAGCCGAGGAAATCGTTGCAAAACTCAATGAGCGTACTTCCTGCAAGGTTACCCTGCACGACTTCTCCGATCCGGAAGTCCTTCGCGCATCCATCGCAGACAGCGCCATTCTTGTCAATGGAACTTCCGTCGGAATGGCTCCAAAAACCGAGAATACCATCATCACCGACACAACGATGTTCCACAAAGACCTCTTCGTTTTCGATGTGATCTACAATCCGCAGGAACCCGCCTGCTGCGTGAGGCAAAAGAGGCTGGATGCAAGACCGGAAACGGCATGTACATGCTGTTATACCAGGGAGCTGCTTCCTTTAAGCTGTGGACCGGTGAAGATATGCCGGTTGAAATCATCAAAGAGAAATATTTCTCCGGAAAATAAGAAGAACTCCTGCTTTGCCGAATTTTCCGCCTGCGGCGGGTCGCTTCGGCGACACGCGCAAAAAGCGACACGAACAAGAAATGGCAAAAGCTTCTGCCACGGATTTTTATCCGCTGGCAGAAGCCTTTTTTATAATCTTTTTTATGATCTTTTTTTGATCAGCCCGCTTTCTGTACTTCATCAAGCTGTGCTGTATACAGTTTATAATAATGGCCTTTCTTTGCCATCAGCTCATCATGTGTTCCGCTCTCCATAATACCGCCGTTATCGATATACATAATCTTATCGCAGTTGCGGATCGTAGACAGACGATGCGCAATGATAAATGAGGTTCTGCCTTCAGCATGGCATTGAGTCCCGTCTGCAGTGCTTTTTCGGTCTGTACGTCAATGCTTGAGGTCGCCTCATCGAGAATCAGAATGGCCGGATCGGAAAGCAGGGTACGCGCAAACGAAATGAGCTGCTTTTGTCCCTGGCTCAGCATGGAACCACGCTCCCTTACCTCCGTCTGATAGCGATCCGGCATTTTGCTGATAAACTCGTCCGCACAGACAGTTCTGCTCGCCTTCACAATCTCCTCATGTGTTGCGTCAAGCTTTCCGTAACGGATATTATCCTCAATATCTCCCGAGAAAATAAAGCTGTCCTGCATCATAATACCCATCTGCTCACGCAGGGAATGAATGGTCACCTGCGAGATATCCTGTCCATCGATCAGGACGCGACCGCCATTGACATTGTAAAACCGTGAAATCAGATTGACAATCGTACTCTTTCCGGCTCCGGTCGGTCCGACAAGCGCCACACTCTCACCCGGTTTTACCGTAAACGAAACATCGTTTAAGATCTGTTTTGACGCATCGTACGAGAAATTTACGTGATCGAAGGTCACCTCACCGCGGATTTTTGGCATTTCAACGGCATCTTTTGCATCCTTTACCGTCACCGGCTCATCCATCGTCTCAAAGATACGTTCCAGATACGCAATGTTGTTGATAAAGTTATTGAAGATGTTTCCAAGGTTCATGATCGGCTGCCAGAAATACGATGCATAGCTCGAAATCGCTACAATCGTACCAACGACTTATTTCCCTGCCCGAAAAGGATCAGACCGGACAGAAAAATGGCAGCACGCACGCAGACGGAAATTGAATCGATACCCGGCCATACCAGGTTGGAATAGCGAACTGCTGTATTCCATGTTCTGCGGCAATCCTTGGAAAGATCTTTGAAAATCTCCGCATTCTCATCCTCTCGTGCAAAGATCTGCGTAATGCGGGCTCCGACAATATTCTCCTGCAGATAGGCATTCAGGTTCGAGTTCTTGTTCGAAACTGCCTGCCATGCACGTCTCTGTTTATTCTTGATCCAGACCATGAAAACGCACAGCACCGGCACGCCGCAGAGCACGACAAATGCCATCTGCACATCAACCAGAAACATGAAAATCACGATAAACAGAAGGTTGAAGCTCTCCAGAACGATGTTGATCAGACCATTTGACAGCATATCCGATACCGAGTTGACGTAGTTGACAACCCGAATCAGGATCTTGCCGTGCGGGCGGTCATCGTAATACTGGAACGGCAGCTCCTGCAGATGTGCAAACAAATCTTTTCGGATATCATAGATGATACTCTGACTGACATCCACCATAATGCGGCTTCGGATTGTTGTGAAGATCACGCTCACCAGATAGATGCCGACCAGCATTCCCACAAGAGAAAATAAAAGCCTCTCGTTTTTCTCCGGAATTGCAAGGTCCAGCGCCCGCTGGATAATCATCGGCGCCACATAGCCGGACGCACCGCCGATGCCACTCAAAAGGATCGCAAAAACCATCCGTTTTGCATATTTTTTGATATAGGATGAAGCTCTGAGCAGATGCTTGATGTCAAACGGCTCTTCGAGCACTTCATCCTGCTTGTATGTATTTTTTGCCATTGCTTCCCCTCCTACAGTTCATCCACACCGGTCTGCAGCTTCACCAGTTCATAATAGTAACCCTTCTTCTCCATCAGTTCCTCATGTGTTCCCATTTCTTCAATATAGCCATTTTGCAGAACAATAATCTTGTCCGCTGTTTTCGTTGTCGAAATTCGCTGTGCAATCACAATCTTGGTACATGGAAAATCAAGCTCCCGTAAGGACTGCTGAATCTGTTTCTCTGTTTCCATATCAACCGCCGATGTTGTATCGTCAAGAATCAGAACCGATGGACGGATAGCCAGTGCTCTTGCCAGAGAAATTCTCTGCTTCTGGCCTCCGGAAAGACCAACACCGCGCTCTCCGACCAGGGTATCGTAGCCCTCCGGCATCTTTGAAATGAAATCTGCCGCAGCGGAATACCTTGCAAACTTGACAACCTCGTTCATCTTGATCGAATCATCGCCGTAGGCAATGTTTCCCTCGATCGTGTCAGAATACAGCAGAACATCCTGCGTGGCAAGTCCGATCTGTTTTCGGAGATCATACAGCTTCAGCTGTTCTACAGGAATTCCGTCAATCCGGATCTGTCCTTCTGTCGGCTCATAAAACCGCGGGATCAGATTGATCAGCGATGTCTTGCCGCAGCCGGTCTCGCCCATGATCGCAACCGTCTCGTTCGGATGGGCCGTGAAGGAAATATTGTGCAGAACCGGCAAATCACCATCCTCGTATTGGAAGGAAACGTTATCAAACTCGATTTTGCCTTCAAACCGCTCCGGATGGGAAACGGCATTTTCTTCGTCCCTGATTTTCGGTTCGGAGTAATACAGCTCCATGACCTTTTTCGACGCTGCTGAGAACCGCTGAAATTCGTTCATGATATTTCCCATCTGACGCATCGGATTGGCGATTGCCCAGATGAGGCCTGAAAATGCCACATAGTCTCCCATAGTAAGCTGTCCTCTGATCATAAAAACACCGCCGACTGCGAGCAGGACAACCGGCATCAGGTTCGCAATACTCTCGACAATCGGGAAAAATTTCAGCCATACCATTCCGGTTGCCTTATTCGTCTCCGCATAGTCGGTATTGGCACGGTCGAATTTCTCGATTTCGTAATCTTCTCTTGCAAACGCTTTGACAACGCGGTTTCCGGAAATATTCTCCTGTGCGCATGTATTCATCTGTGCCAGTTTTTCACGCAGCGCCGCATGCATCGGGGCAACGCGGTTCCGGAACAGATAGATAATCCAGAATACAAACGGTGAAATCACAAGAACGCACAGTGCCAGCTTCCAGTTCGTATACAGGAAGAAAACGGCCGCTGCAGCAAACAGAGAAAATGACTCAACCACCATTCGTACAACCCATGCAACCATGTGACGCACCGCATCCAGGTCTCCTGTCTGCCGTGTCATCAGATCTCCTGTCCGATAGGTACTGTAAAACGTCATATCCTGACGCTGAAGCTTGTCGTACAGATAATTCCGCACCCGGTACAGAACACTCTGCGACACCGTCTCATAGATCATACAGCTGCCATAAACAACGATAACACGCAGGAACGTAAAGCCGACCATCGCAAACAGCAAGCGGTAAAGCAGGTCACGGTGTACCTGAAGATTTGTCGCCGCGTTCTCCCCCGTTAAAAACAGATCCACAATTTTTCCCGAAAAATAGGGAATCGTAAGCTGCAGAATATTGTACAAAACGGTTCCGAGAATACCGACAAAGTACAGCGCCCGTTTTCCCTCCATGTTTTCCCACAGCCACGCAATTTTGTTTTTCGGGAATTGTTTCGTGTTGCTTTTCATGTTTTCATATCCCCCCTTATCTTAGGAAATTGAGTTACCAAATTCAGCATTAATTTTCTTTCAAATGCTTTCGCCATTGTATCAATTTTCATTTGGATATGATATAATGCGACTGTACAAAAATAGAATGTTTCTATTTTTCCGAAACTGATATTCCCAGAAAAATACTGAATATTTTTTACCTGAAGGGGGACTTTTCCGTTGAAGAATCTTTTTGAATACAGTGACATCCTGCACTCGCCGATTGAAGCCTTTTCCTGCTGCTCCGACAGTTTTTCCATGCCGGTCAAATCCCACTGGCACTATTTTACGGAGGTTCTTTATCTGCAGGAAGGTTCTCTTCTCGTGAGCTGCAACGATTCCGTCTACCACATAAAACCGGGCTCTTTCATCCTGTTTCCTCCACAGACGGTCCACGCACTTGCCGCAGACCAGGATCGGCCATTCCGCTATTTCTGTATCAAATTCAACCTGAACCGCATCCAGCTCACCGGAAGCTACCTTCCGAACCTGAGCTTTGCTTTCCATAAAATCGCCACGATGACCTATCCTTCGCTTTTGTTTACGCAGGAAGATCTCTCAGAGCTGAATCTCCATGATTTTTTTGTAACCCTTGAGAGGGAGGCTCTTGAAAAGAAATACGGTTATGATGCCTATATCTATTCTCTCTTTTCCACACTGTTTCTCCGGCTTCTGCGTATCTGGCACTGCCAGGGAATCTGTTTCAATCCCGAATCGATTTCCGAGAGTGAGGAACAGAGTATGCAGGATATCCTCGTCTATCTCGACCGCCATTCCCAGGAAAACATCAATATCGAGGCACTGGCACATAAATACAACATGAGCTACTCCTATTTTGCCAAACTTTTTCTGAAGCATTACGGGCAGAGCTGTAAGCAGTATATCGAGTTTATCCGCCTGAACAAGGTTGAAAACCTGCTTCTTTTTACCGACTATGACCTGAACTATATTGCAGCCGAGACCGGCTTTGCGGACTGCAGTCATCTGATCCGCACCTTTAAAAAGCGGTACCAGATCACCCCGCGGCAATTCCGTCAAAAGCACCAGACCACGGTTTCCTCGTCTCTCCCGGCGAAGCTGGGATAATCTGAAAATGAAAAAACCCTGCAAAAAAGAGCGTTGCCATAAGAAAACATGAAAAAAACCAGTAAAATCAATGTTTTTTAGGGCAGCGGAAAACGGGGCAGGTCAAAACAACTGAATAATCAGACAGAAACAGGGTGTTGTCAAGCATGACAGCGCCCTTTTCTGTTCCCCGGCTAAGCCGCAGATTTTGAAAAAGTCTGCGGCTTTTCTTTTTGCCCAAACGCAGAAAGGAGGCGACGGCCTATGTACTTCACTTCCGGCAGCGACCGGGCCTTTGAACAGCCCAAGCCCCGGCCAGAGCAGCCGGACGAGGCGGCACCGGGATTGGAAAACTCGGTGTTGGAAAATCCAACATCGGATAATCCGACACCGGGAAACCCGACATTGGAAAATCCAATGCAATTAAATAAAGATATATCAAGTAAAGAAAAAACGACTACGGATGTATCAATTACCGATTCCATTCCTATCCTTTCCCGACCCTTCCCCTCGGAGGACGAAGCGGCACAGCCGCCGGAACGGAAAGGAACGGGAGCGAAATCACAGAGCGCCATAGAGATTTATCGTGAGATCATCATGGACAACATCGAGTACGAACACCTTTGCCAGCACGCCAAGGGCATTGACCGGGAAACGCTGGACGAGATCGTGGACTTGCTGGTGGAAACCGTGTGCAGCGTCCGCAAGACCATCCGTATTGCCGGGGACGATTACCCGGCAGAGCTGGTGAAATCCAAGTTTATGAAGCTGGACAGCTCTCACATCGAGTTTGCTATGACATAATCGGCAATTATCCAAAACGCCGGGCGCGGAGGTGTCAAAGCCTCTGCGTCCGGCGCTCTTTTTTCTTATGCCTGCCCCATTGGGAAGTTAGGCAGTTCTTCCAACAGTTTCAGAATAAGGTGCTGCTTCATATCTTCGTCAACGGCCAACTCGTCGATCATGGGGGTGTAGTGTTCGATCACTTTTTGTTTAGCCCATAGCTCACCGGCGACGGCGGCCCTGATGGTAGCTGTGTCCAGTAACATTTCCTGTTCGGCCATCGTATCAACTCCTGTCGTTTTTTGTCTTATTCCAGCATACCACAGAACCGGCGGGAAAACCAGCGCCGGAAAGATTTTCCTACGCATTTCAAAGCCCGTTCCGACGGGTATTTGATAAATCATTCTGCCACCCCATCGACCACCGCCGAAAAGCCTTGATTTCCGTGGGCTTTTTGCCCCCTAAATGCGTAGACAGGAGGGGCTTTTGCTGGCTTTTGGTTTCATATTTCCAGTGTACCCAGCAATAGAAATGTGTTCTTCTAACATCTAATAATTCATATTTTATGCCTTGTATTCTCTCCTGAAAGGAAATATAATTAAATCTATTAGAGATAAAAAGTGTAGTACAATGCTGACATAAGGCAGGTGAACATAGAACAACATGAAAATTTTGATTGTTGAGGATGATTTAGAGATCAGCAAATTGCTGGCTGATTTTTTACAGGGAAATGGATATGAGGTGCTTTGTCAGTATGATGGGCTTCATGTGTTAGACTGCATACAAGAACATCAGATTGATCTTATTCTGCTTGATATAATGCTGCCTTATCGGAGTGGTGATACTATACTTGCGGATATTCGTAAATTCTCAACGGTTCCTGTCATAGTAATTTCAGCAAAGGAAACAACACAGAACAAGATTGATTTGTTGCGGCTTGGTGCGGATGATTACATTACAAAACCTTTCGATATGGAAGAAGTTCTCGCCAGAATTGAAAGCAACTTACGCCGGATTCAATTTCAAAACAGCACGCCGTCATCTTTGAAGTGCAATGATTTGGTTTTAGATTTAGACGGCAACAGAGCTATGCTACAAGGGGCGGAGTTACCTTTAACTGCGAAAGAATTTGCTATACTGGAATTGCTTATGAAATACCCGGACAAGATCTTCTCAAAGGCGAATTTGTTTCAAAGTGTTTGGAATACAGAGTATATCAGCGAGGACAACACCTTGAATGTCCATATTAGCAACTTGCGAAACAAGATGAAAGCCATTTGCCCGGATAAAGAGTTTATAGATACTGTGTGGGGCATTGGATACCGTTTGCATAAAGCCGAGGGGTAAGCTCTTGGCTTTATGCTTTTTTTATGGTTTCCAAATAGAAATTAAGAAATTCTTTATGATTTCCCCTTACACTAAAATGTAAAGGAGGATGACAACATGAGTTCTGTTATTTTGGAAGCACATGACTTAACAAAAGAATACCGGCACACAGTTGCCTTAGATCATATTGATTTGAAAATTGAAAAAGGGAAAATTTATGCTTCATAGGCCAAAATGGAGCAGGAAAGACCACCTTTTTGAGATTGGTTACAGGATTAGCGTTTCCGACAAGCGGCACCTTATCGTTGTGGGGGAAAACCGTCGAAAAGGAATTGCAGGAACAGAGAAAGCGGATCGGTTGCATGATCGAAACACCTGCGCTTTTTCCGACAATGACCGCTTATCAAAATATGGAGATACAGCGTATCCAACGTGGTATCCCTGACAAAGCAGTTATCCAAAAAACTTTAGACATGGTAGGTCTGAAAGATACCGGGAAAAAAGCTGTCCGTAATTTTTCGCTGGGGATGCGACAGCGATTGGGTATTGCAATCGCACTATTAAATACACCAGAATTTCTTATTTTGGATGAACCGATCAATGGGCTTGATCCTGCTGGAATTGTGGAAATTCGTAATTTGCTAAAGTCCTTGAATAAGGAATACGGAATGACGATATTGGTATCCAGCCATATCTTAGAGGAACTGTATCAGACAGCATCAGAGTTTATTTTAATAGACAAAGGCAAAATTATCGAAGAAATATCAGATCGAGAACTAAATGATCGTTGCAAACGGCATATCGCAATAAAGGCAACTGATCCACAAAAAGCTCTGATCGTTTTGGAAGAAACGCTACACACAGATAGTTTTAAGCTGATGCCAGATGGCATAATTCGCCTATATGATTATCTCGATGATATGGAAAAAGTGGCTGCTGCTTTGTCAGATGCACATATTCTCGTTACAGGTCTTTCTGTGGCCGGTGATACATTAGAAGATTACTTTTTAAGCAAAATAGGAGGGACAGGAAATGTCAAATCTCCTAAAAGCTGAATTTTATAAGCTGTTCCATAGCTGGTATTTTTGGGGGATAGGATTGTTTAATCTCCTTTTAAGTAGTGTGTTGTTACTGGATAGCGTTGGGGAAACATCCAACCTTTTCTTTGCTTCGATATACAATATGCCAATCCTATATTTCCTCACAATCATCTTTTCTGCCCTGTTTGTTGGAAATGATTTTGGCAGAAGAACATTACAATCATATATCAATGCCGGACATCGACGCGGAAAGATACTATTTGCGAAGCTGGTAGTTCATCAAATCGCCTGCATGGTTATCCTGTCTTTTCCACTGTTGTTACATAGCATAATTGGTACGTTTGTCACTAAAGGAGCATTGGCAAGCATCGGCATAGTTGTAATGGTGATTGCTTCGCAATTTGCAATGTGCCTATTACCTTTTTTCTTTGCCTTCATTTTCCGTGATATAGGAAAGAGTATGGCTGTGCCGATGGTACTCTTTTTCTTAATGGTCTTTTTGATGAATGGAGATCAAGTGCAGCTTATCTCACAAATATTGCCTATGGGCCAGCTTCGGCTTATGGCATTGCAACAATCCAACATATCCGGCGGGCAATTCATGTTTTCAGATTTTTTATGGGTACTGGCATTATGCTTAGGTACTTATCTGTGGTTCCGACGCTCGGATTTGAAATAACAAGGAGGTGTGGGAATGAACAACTTACTGAAAATGGAAAAATATCAATTATCACATAATATCTTTTATTGGTGCGGTTTAATAGGGATATTTTTGATTGGTTTTTTTACCGCAGATACTTATGTCCCGGAAGCTATGGGGCCTATGGGTGGGGCTGCTACATCCCTCGCAGATATTTTTAATGGAATGGTTTACGATTCAACCTTTCTCCTGATTATTATATCCAGTATTTTAGCTCTGATTTTAGGACAGGAATTTTCCAGTCGGACGATTGATCTTGAGGTCAATGCAGGACATTCGAGAAAAACCATTTTCTTTGCTAAAGTAATCTCATACTTAATTGCATTTAATATCATGGCTCTTGTTTATCCTGTGGCTGGTTGTATAAGAGAAAGTGTCCGCTTTGGTATTACCGAAGCAGGCAACCTTTGTTATCAGGTCAGTAAGGCGATTTTATATTCTCTGCTTTTGAACAGTGCGACTTTTCTTATTGCAATCTGGATTGTTTTTTGGTTAAGAAGCTCTGCAAGAGCAATAGCTGTTACCGCTTTAGTCACTTTTGTTCTTAGCCTTTATCTTGGGTATGGAATGATGTTTGATCTTCCTGTTGCATTTTTGGCAACCTATCAGATACGGGAAGCGGTTTTTTCTGTGACCTATTTTTTGCCATGGGCCATTTTAGTTGGCGTTGTTTGGATAGTTGCTTTGATAACCTTTTCATGGATTAGCTTTCGCAAATGTGAACTCAAATAACAAGGAGGGAGGTGTCTGGAATAAAGCTGTTGTTAATTTTAGTTATCGCAGTCTTGATAGTAGTGCTTTTCAAATATGTGCAAATCAAAAGACAAATCCGTAACCTATCGAAACAAATGACCGATCTTACAACTGGAAAATCGGAAAAGATGCTGGACATCTCTCTTGTTGATAAAGATATAGAACAACTGGCCGCAGTATTAAACCAGTATAATGAAAAGCAAAGACAGTCCATTGCAAGCACATTACGGCACGAAATGTATTTGAAAGAGTCCATTGCTAATATTTCACATGACTTGCGTACCCCTCTGACGGTAATACTTGGCCATTTACAATTATTAAAAAAGGAGAATTTATCAGCAGGTCAAACACAGCGTATAGAAACCATTTATAATAAAGCAGAAAGAATGAAAGCGCTGATACAAACCTTTTACGATGTTTCTGTAATAGACGCAAAAGAAGTAACTCCTGTGCGTGAAGATTTCAACTTAACAAATTTGCTGATAAATCTTATCACAGAGAACGCCCCAGCATTGGAAGCAAAAGGCATATCTCCTGTAATTGGTCTGCCAGATCATTCCGTTTATCTCCATTCGGACTATGGTATGGTAGAACGTATTTTTCAAAATCTTATTATAAATGCTATTCGATATTCCTCTGGCTCGATTAAAATTGACCTGAAGCAAGGCAAAGAAAAGAGTGCTATTTTTATCATTGAAAATCCCATTGATAGTAAGGTGGAAATAGACCCAAACCGACTATTTGAAAGATTTTATACCGGGGACAAATCAAGGCATAATAGCGGTACAGGAGTGGGGCTTGCTGTGGTAAAACTATTAACTGACAAGCTCGGCGGCAATGTGTTCGCTAAAATTGAAAATGATACACTAACCATTTCATTGGAAATCAAATAAACAGTATTGTTTCAACTGCCGGGCGACGGCAAAGAAAAAAAGCCGTCGTACAACAGCCCTTTTGACACGCCCATAAAACCAGCGGCGGCTTTGAGAAATCAAGCCGCCGCTTCTCTTTGCCCAGCGCAGGATCGGCGGCCCACGGAGGGAGCCGCCATGCTGATATACTGTCCCGTGACTATGAATTGGAACAGACTAACCTTACAAACCTTGTCGAATATCTTCGGCAAGAAGTCAAGGAACAGGAAAAGCAGAAAGTCAATGTCAGACAGTTTATTGCAGCGGTCAGGAAGTACACTGATATGCAGCAGCTTGACGCCTCTGTTCTCCGGGAGTTTGTGGAGAAAATTTATATCTCCGAGGTTTATACGCCGGACGAGAATGAGCCGCGCATCAAGGTCAGAGAAATCGAGATCGCAGTAACATATGACAAAGCAGCACTACGTACGTCTGAGCATCGATCGATGTACAGCTACGTACGTCTGAGCATCGATCGATGTACAGCTACGTACGTCTGAGCTCGATCATGTACAGCTACGTACGTCTG
>ENA-OQER01000813-OQER01000813.1-human-gut-metagenome-genome-assembly--contig:-NODE-813-length-16313-cov-8.733350_pt1 | contig 16313 bp, 20 predicted proteins | sample MGYA00242797_ERZ504639 | MGnify/ENA primary metagenome ERZ504639 (study PRJEB26092, sample SAMD00036306) | human gut metagenome | host: Homo sapiens | study: EMG produced TPA metagenomics assembly of...
AGTAACTATTATAGCAGCCTTGGTGGCACTTGTTATCGGCGGTGCTGCTGGGTATTTCATTTTCCGTTATGTCATTAAGGGAAAATATAATGAAATGATAGAAGCTGCCAACAAAGAGGCAGAAGTAGTAAAAGAGAAGAAACTTTTGGAAGTGAAGGAGAAATTCCTTAACAAGAAGGCGGAACTCGAAAAAGAAGTGCAGCAGCGTAATTCTCGCATCCAGCAGAATGAGAATAAGCTGAAACAGCGCGAGATTTCTCTCAATCAGCGTCAGGAAGACCTCGGTCGACGCAAGATGGAGATTGATCAGTATCAGCAGCGTGTTGACAACGAGAAGAAACTCTTGTCTGTCAAGCAGCAGGAACTTGATAAGATGCAGAAACAGGAGCAGGCTAAACTGGAAGAACTTTCTGGTCTGAGTGCTGAAGAGGCTAAGCAGAGATTGATTGAGAGTCTGAAAGATCAGGCTAAACTCGATGCTGCAAGCTATGTGAACGAAATTATGGATGATGCCAAACTCAATGCTAACCAGCAGGCTAAGAAGATTGTGATTCAGACAATCCAGCGTGTTGCTACAGAAACAGCCATTGAGAACTCTGTTAGCGTTTTCCATATTGATAATGATGAGGTGAAGGGACGTATTATTGGTCGTGAAGGCCGTAATATCCGTGCTCTGGAAGCAGCAACTGGTGTAGAAATCGTTGTGGATGATACTCCTGAGGCAATCGTTATCTCAGCCTTCGACCTGTTCGTCGTGAGGTTTGCCGTCTGGCTCTCCATCAGTTGGTTGCTGACGGCCGTATCCACCAGCCCGTATTGAGGAGGTGGTAGCCAAGGTGAAGAAGCAGTTGGATAATGAAATTATCGAAACTGGTAAGCGTACAGTTATCGACCTCGGTATTCATGGTCTGCACCCAGAGTTGATTCGTATCATCGGTAAGATGAAGTACCGTTCTTCTTATGGTCAGAACCTCTTGCAGCATGCCCGTGAAACCGCTAACCTCTGTGCGGTTATGGCTTCTGAATTGGGATTGAATCCTAAGAAGGCTAAACGTGCCGGTCTTTTGCACGATATTGGTAAGGTGCCTGATGAGGAGAGTGAATTGCCACACGCATTGTATGGTGCCAAGATTGCAGAGAGGTATAAGGAAAAACCTGATATCTGCAATGCCATCGGTGCTCACCATGATGAGATGGAGATGAACACATTATTGGCTCCTATCGTACAGGTTTGTGATGCTATCTCTGGTGCTCGTCCTGGTGCCCGTCGTGAGATTGTAGAGGCTTACATCAAGCGTTTGAATGATCTCGAAGCTATCGCCATGAGTTATCCTGGCGTAACCAAGACTTACGCTATCCAGGCAGGTCGTGAACTCCGTGTCATCGTGGGTGCGGATAAGATGAACGATGAAGAGAGCATCAAGCTTTCTGATGAAATCGCAACCAAGATTCAGAATGAGATGACTTATCCTGGTCAGGTTAAGATTACTGTAATTCGTGAAACCCGAAGCGTAGCTTACGCTAAGTAAGATAGAATTATATTTGAAGTTTAAATTGTCGTTTCTCTTCTGCAAGGTAGAGAGATGTATCTTGATAAAGCCGTACTCTGGAAAAAGGGTGCGGCTTTTCTTTTCCCTTTTCAGAATATGATGAAAGCAGAACAGAAAGTATTAAAGCGATTCAATAAAGGATGTGTTAACTATCATCTTTTGGAGGATGGGGACCGTATTCTTATTGCCTTGAGTGGAGGCAAGGATTCATTGGAACTTGTCCGTTTGCTGGCTCAGCGTGCCCGTATCTATAAACCTCATATCGAGGTGGAGGCGGCGCATATCATCATGGATAACATTCCTTACGAGACCGACCGTTCTTATCTGCAGGATTTCTGTGCAGAGAATGGCATCAAGCTCCATATCCTTCATAGTTCGTTTGATGAATCCACCGATCCCCGTAAGACCCGTTGCTTCCTCTGTGCCTGGAACCGACGTAAGACGCTCTTCGAGTTTGCGGTAAGCCACGGGTTCAATAAGATAGCTCTGGGACATCACATGGATGATATCCTCGTTACCCTGCTGATGAATATCACCTTCGAGGGTTCTCATTCCACCATGCAGCCCAGTCTTCCTTTAAAACATTATCCCCTCACCATCATCCGTCCGCTCTGTCTCGTACATGAGGCGGATATCCGGCAGGTAGCAGAAGAGTTGCATTTCACTAAGCAGAAGGCGTTGTGCCCTTACGAAGAGACTACCCGCCGTGCGGATATGCAAGCCGTCTTCCATCATTTGGAGCAGTTGACCCCAGAGGCGCGCTATAGTCTTTGGCGCTCTGTCTTTATGGAATAAAATACTGAACTTTCGCATATCAGGAAGTTAAAGGAGTTAAGGAAGTTAAGGAGTTAAGACGTATGCCTTGCAGCTTAAAAAACTACGCCAAAAGACTGTTGTCTTAACTCCTCAGCGACCGTAGGGAGCGATAACTCCTTTAACTCCTTTAACTTCTGAGCTTGCGAAACTTGAATAAAATATAGTAGAAAAAGCAATTTTTTATGCATACGAGTGCATTCCTGTAAGGAAGTAATTTACTCCGAAGTATGTCATGGCAATGCTCATGAATGCTAGGTGATGTAAATGTGATACACCAGCGGCTTGCGGAAGACCGGCAAGCTTTGTGTATGTACCACCACAGCATAAATCATGAAGGTGATGAGTGCCCATGTTTCTTTGCTGTCCCAACTCCAGTAATTACCCCAACTCACGTTTGCCCAGATGGCACCAATGAAGATGCCGAATCCCATCGTGGTGAGGGCAGGGTAGAGGAAGAGGTGATTTAAATCTCGCATCCTCTCTTGCGAGAACGCCAGCAGATGCCCAGGATACCACAGAGACAGGTGAGTATCAGAAGTACATAACTCATCATGATGACGCTGACGTGTAGACAGAAGTAAGGACTGTTTAGTATCGGTGCACGCTCACCAGTCGAAAAATCGATGTGGCTGAAATGATAAATCAGGAAGATGAATCCTATACCTACAAGACTGAATATAACTATTAAAAGATTTCTAAACTGTTGATAGGAACGCTTGAGCAACTTCCTGTATCCCCCCTTCTTATCGAAGAGTATCCAAACTAACGAAGCGAAAAGTAGGAAATAACCACAATAGGTTACGGGAATACCAAACGGGTCGGAATTGATGGCTAGAACGCTTCCCATCCCATCCTCATCGTAGGATGCCTGATAGAACCGGTAGGAACCATGGGTATAGATTTTATTGAGCGATACCTTAGCCTCCTCCATCTCGTAATGATCCGTCACCAGAAACTGAGAGGAATAATCCCGCACAACATTTGTGCCCTCATACAGATGGATGTAAAACTTCTGAAGACTCAGGGTAAAAGGAAGTTTTTTCTGCTGGATTCCCTCTGCCGGATTGTTGGAAAAATAAATATCCGATGGTTCTCCGATGCGCAGATGCATCATTCCCTGTTTGCCGTTGACATGTGTGATGAAGGCACCTACAAGGATGATGACGAAGGAAAGATGGAGCACCCAGGTAGAAACTGCCTTCACCTTCCGCTGGATGAGATAGAAAATGCCCAGGGCGGCTAGTTTTTCGCCATCAGGAAACTGCATGGATGGTATCTCTTCTGTTTCCATCTTGTTGACGTGCTCCCAACTCATATTGATTTTGCTCTCATCGCATCCCCATTTTTAGGTATTGCGAGTTTTGAAACTTTTTTTGTATATTTGCAACCGAAATAGAAACATTATGAATGTTCTTGATACAAGGATGTTTTCATTTAAGGATAAAGAAAGATGAAAAATCAGAAGATGTATGAAGCTGATGACAAGATGATCAGCATCATTAGAGACAATTATAACATTTTACAGAGCCTCGGCAGCTTCGGCATCAACCTGGGCTTTGGTGATAAAACTGTGCGCGAAGTTTGCGAAGAACAGCAGGTGGATACCTATACTTTCTTGGCTGTGGTCAATTATACCATCAATGGTTATAAAGAGTATGACAATGCCGACCGTTTGTCGTTACCGACCCTTTTGCATTATCTCAAGGCATCTCATGTCTATTATATTGATTTCCAGTTGCCTTTCATCCGTAAGGAACTCGTTGAGGCTTTGGATGAAACAGATAATCTGGCACGTCTTATCCTCAAACTTTATGATGATTATGCCCATAGTATAACCAATCATATGCGGTATGAAGAAAAGATGGTATTCCCTTATGTTCAGGCACTTATAGATGGTAATGCCAATGCAAGCTTTGATATAGAAACCTTCTCGAAGCACCATGCTCAGATAGATATGAAGTTAAAGGAACTCAAGAGTATCATTATCAAGTATTTGCCTTCTGATGGCTTGCATAATAATCAGCTCAGCGCCACTCTTTATGATATATATAATAATGAGGAATGGCTGAAACATCATTCTGAGGTTGAGGAAGAAATCTTTATTCCTGCAGTAAGAAATGCAGAGCGTAAACTGAAGCAGAACGATGTGAGTGCCAAGATTTCGAGCATGATTAATCAGACTCCGATGAGTGACGAACAGTTGAGCGACCGTGAGAAAGATGTGATAGTTGCTTTGGTTCAGGGAATGACCAACAAGGAGATTGCTGACCACCTGTTTATCTCTATCAATACGGTCATTACGCATCGCAGAAACATCGCCCGAAAGCTTCAGATTCACTCTCCTGCAGGTCTTACAATTTATGCCATCGTGAACAATTTGGTTGATATTTCTTCTGTAAAGCTGTAGTTTATCTGTGGAATATCGTTTAAATAATGTTATTTTTCCTAAAATGATAGCGCTTCTTCTCACATGAGGGGAAGGCGCTATCATTATATTTAGGTATGTGATGATTCTGCATCACTTTTTATGGTGAAGGCTAGATCATATTGATGTCAACAAAACCATGCATCACAGCATAAATGGTGAGTGAAGACACACTTTTTAATCCCAGTTTTTCCTGTATTTTCTTGCGATGGGTAATCACTGTAGTCAGTCCGATACAGAGTTGGTCGGCTATCTCTTTGTTGATTTTCCCTTGTGCTACCAGAGATAATACCTCTATTTCTCTATCCGACAGAACTTTTTCCTGAGTGACAGGGGGCATGGCAGGAATATGTTCGCCATGAGGATGACCGGAATGCTGCAGGTTGAGAAGATCTTTTATCAGGTATCCTTCTGGTACATTGACGCAGAGACAATGAAATTCTGCAAGTTGCGAATTGGGATCGTTGCTGGGTGTTAGAACGATCACGTGGCGGTTCCTGTTGCCCTGTGTGAAGAAGTAACGGTGTTCCAGTACAATGTGCATAGATACAAAGCTATGAACAAAGTGGTCTGGATTGTTTGCCTCGTACTGACGGAACGAACCGAAGGTCGAGATTTTCATCATGGGCATCACCGACTCAAGCAGTTGTCTGAGTCCCATTGCGGCGAGTGTATTGCTCTCTACTATTGCCATTTCCGGCATCTGTTTGCCAGCCATGGCTTTCATCATTTCTTCATTCATCTCTGTTTATTTTATTTCTGCTAGTGAAAGTTGGGTTATACTTATATCTTGTTTTTACAAGAATGGAGTGAGTACCTTTGCCGCAAACCATCCTTTGAATCTTTGCCAGCCCGTACGCCACTCTCTCCAGTTCTTCTCATTGAGTAAGAAACTGTCTTTCTTTTCCCCATCAAAGAGCTGTACCAGTTGTTGGGTAGTGCAAGAATCCACAATCACTGCATTCTCTTCATAGTCCCAGCGCAGGCTTCGGGCATTGAGATTGGCACTGCCAACGGTACAGAACTTGCCGTCTACCATGATAATCTTGGTATGGTGGAAGCCCCGTGTGTACATCCAAACATTGCATCCTGCCTTCATCAGTTTGTGGGCATTATAGAAACCGCAGTCAGGAGTCAGCGGAATATCGCTCTTGGTAGAGAGCATGATTTCTACTTTCACTCCTCTTTTCACAGCATTCTTCAATGCCTTTTTGAGTTTATGACTCAAGGTGAAGTAGGGGCTGATAATCTTGATGCTGTCCTGTGCATCATTGATGGCATTCACATAGAAATATCGGATGATATCCTTTGTAATATGCGGTTCGCGGTTGATGATGCCGACCATCTTTCTGTAGGCTGTTGCTGTTGTATCTGGCTTGAGATTCTCTACCAGATAATCCTTCTTTTTATATCTCCAGAACTCAGTGCTGTGCACATTCTGTCCGCTCACCTTATTCCACATTTTGAGGAATATCTTCTGCAGGGTATTCACCTCGCTTCCGTCGATGCGGCAGTGCATATCGTGCCATTCACCTACTACCTCAGTACCTTTTATATAATAGTCGGCAACGTTCATACCGCCTGTGTAGGCAATCTGTCCGTCAATGATTACAATTTTGCGGTGATCACGGTTGAAAATTGCATGTACCCATGGAAACTTCAGGGGCTTATATTCATAAATCTCTATGCCGTTGGCACGGATTTTCTTGAGATGTTTCTTTCGCAGAGGCTTATTGTTGGAAGAGTTTCCGAAACCATCATATAAGGCTCTCACCTTTACACCCTCCTTGACTTTCTGAGCTAGCAGGTCGAAGAGGAGGGAGGCGATGCTGTCGTTGCGAAAGTTGAAGTATTCCAGGTGTACACTATGTTTAGCCTGTCGGATTGCCTGGAACATATCATCAAACTTTTCCTGACCATTCATCAGAAGGGTCACGGAATTATCGTGAGAAAAGCTGACACCTTTCCCACGAAGCTGATTTACGATCAGTGAATCGCTAGTCTGTGCGCTGCACAGCGAACAAGACAGCCATAATGTTGCTTTTAATAAAAAATATCTCATCTTATCTATAACCGTGTTATCAATAAATCCGTGTAATCTGTGTTATCCGTGCCTAAAAAATTATACCATGCAGGCATAGTGATCTACAATGCCCTTCAGATGATTATCCTTGTCTACAACCAGTACCGTATGCACCTTATACTTGTGCATGATGCGCTGAATCTCCGAAATCTTCGTCTTTGGAGTCACCATTTTCGGAGTGGTGGTCATGATGTCGCTTACAGTCTTGTTAAAGAATTCAGCCTGCCATTTCTCCATGGCGCGTCGGATATCACCATCGGTAATAAGTCCGATAACGTGGTTGTCTTCATCCAATGAGATACCCAATCCCAGTTTGCCCTTCTTACGTGGATGATAGCCTCGCCCAGGTGCATTTCCTTAGGAATGATAGGCATATCATCACTGCGCATCACATCTTCTGCTGTGGTCAGCAGTCGTTTGCCTAATTCTCCACCAGGATGGAACTGTGCAAAGTCACGAGGCTTGAAGTGGCGTACCTGCATCAGGGCGATAGCCAGTGCATCACCCATAGCCAATGCTGCAGTAGTACTGCTGGTAGGGGCGAGGTTCAGCGGACAAGCCTCCTTCTTTACCTTTACGGTAATATGATGGTTGGAGTATTTTGCCAGCAGGGAATCTGGATTTCCGGTGATGGAAATGATAGGAATATTCATGTGGAGTACCATCGGGATGAAACGGAGCAGTTCATCGGTCTGACCGCTGTTACTCAGTGCCAGAACCACATCCTTGTCGGTCATCACACCTAAGTCGCCGTGATAGACATCCAGTGGATTGATGTAGAAGGCTGGTGTGCCTGTAGAGGCAAGTGTAGCGGCAATCTTGGCACCTACGTGTCCACTCTTGCCCACACCTGTAACGATAATCTTGCTTGGCAATGATACATCATGTCTACAGCTTTCTCAAAGTTGTCGTCCAGATAAGGTATCTGGTCGAGGATGGCCTGCGCCTCGTCTCTAAGAGCCTGTTCGCCATAACCGCGAACAATCTTATCATCTATTTTGCTATTTTTATCGGTCATTTCTAAATCATTTGAATTGCTTTCCCTTCGGACGCCGAACGTTGTTTCTTCGTTCTTCACTTACAGGAGTTCTTCTATAAGTGATTCCAACTTGTTTAATTCCAGCATATTGGCTGCATCGCTCTTGCCCTGGTCTGGGTCTGGATGTACTTCAAAGAAGTAGCCGGTAGCTCCGAAAGCTTTAGCCGCCTTTGCCATTGCTGGAACGAATTTACGGTCGCCTACGGTCTTGCCGTCACCTGCACTCGGGCGCTGAACGCTATGGGTACAGTCCATGATGACATTTGGCACAATCTCCTTCATGTCAGGGATGTTTCTGAAATCTACCACGAGATTGTTATAGCCGAAACAGTTGCCGCGTTCTGTGAGCCAAACTTCCTTGGCACCGCTCTCCAATGCTTTTTCTACAGGATATTTCATATCTCTTCCGCTCAGGAACTGTGCCTTCTTGATGTTGACGATTTTACCAGTCTTGGCTGCAGAAACCAGAAGGTCGGTCTGACGGCAGAGGAAGGCTGGAATCTGGAGAATATCACATACTTCGCCTGCTGCTGAAGCCTGATAACTCTCATGAATATCTGTTGTAACCTGAAGGTTGTACTTCTCTCTGATATCTCCCAGCATCTGGAGTCCTTTCTCCAGTCCTGGACCACGGAAAGAGTGGATGCTGGTACGGTTGGCTTTGTCGAATGAAGCCTTGAATATGATTTGGGTTCCTAACTTTTCGTTGATGCGGACGAGTTCCTGAGCTACTGTTTCCAATAGTTCCATTGACTCGATGACGCAAGGACCTGCTATGAATGTTGCCATATTTTTTTATAGTTTATAGTTGATAGTTTACAGTTAATAGGGAGTTAACCTGCTATGAACTGTAAGCTACAAACTGTTAATTATTAACTTGTTTAATTGTAATCTCACGCTGTGGGAACGGAATCTCGATGTTGTGATCGTTGAGCGTATCGTAGATGCACTCCATGATGGTGGCATCATCGATGGCTTGGGTAAGCACGTTCACCCATACCACAATTCTGAGTGTGATGCAGCTGTCATCGAAACTCTTCAGTAACACCTTCACACCTTTGTCCTGATAGATACAGTCCAGTTTCATCAGGCATCAATCAGAATCTGTTTCACTTCCTTCACATTGCTGCCATAAGCAATACCTACCTCCAGAATATCCAGCTCATAACCATGATTCTTGGTCATGTTCTTGTAGTTCTTCGAGAAGAGCTGCGAGTTCTGGAAGGCTATGACCGAACCGTCGGTAGCCTCCAGCATCGTAGAGGTATAACTGATACTGCTCACCTTACCACGTGCCGTCACAGATAATATAGTCACCCACCTTCACACGGCCCATCATCAGAGAGATGCCGTAGTAGATGTTCTCGAGAATATCCTTTGATGCAAAACCCAGACCGGTTGATAAACCGGCAAAGATAGCTAGCAGCCATGATTTACCAACCTGGAATACGTTCAGGGCTATCATCAGCCAGATACCCCAGATAATCACCTGCATCACGTTCTTGAACATCACAATCTTTGAAGCAGCCGACGCCGGGTCTGCCTTCTCGAAGTGATGACGCATGAAATCTACAGAAGTAATGTTGATGTAGTTGAACAGGAAGTACAGACAAGCTACCTCTGAAATACTGAGAAGCGATGCAGTGAAGTTGCTGGTCTTGATATAATCCTTGTTGAATATCTCCCATGTCGTATCACTCATGTTGAATACATCTGCAGCCCAATAGATAGAGATGATGAACGAGAGCACGCCTGAAATAGGGAGCAATACCTTGTAGATAAAGCGGTACAGCCATTTGTCGGTAATCGCCTTGTCAGCCAACTTCTTACGCTTGGCATATACGCTGAGCCATCCTTCGCAACAGGTGATGGTAAGCACGCAGGTAAGCTGCATGGTCCACCAGATGATAAACTGGACGGCAAGCAGTGTGAAACCTGTCCAGGCAAAATGGTACTTACTCCGAATACGGCAAGCGATATGAATGCGTATGTCTTGTCGGTACGCAACACCTGATTGTGCTTTCTGCCAATCACATTCCACTGCCAGAGAGCGCAGAGCAAGAGGACTGGTGGAAAGATGAGGTTTACAAGGCCGTTGGTATTCAGGATGATACGGAACACGATAACGATGAAACCTATCAGCATCAATGGCGAATAGATACGGAAAGTATTCTTGATCTTATCGTTGTCTACACGTAGCAGGATAGATACCAGAATGACGCCAACCAGCCAGGAATATTCTACCAGCAGCTGGCTTGCCATAATCACGAAGTTCTGGGTAACCGCCATTCTTATGATACCCAGGATGAATGCGAAGGTTACTACCGTCATCGCCATGATAAGGCATGGTCGTTTTGCCATAAAACTTTCCTTTCTGTTCTCGAACATACCATGCTTCATAAGTTGGGTAATCACGATGCGGATGGTAAAGAGATTGAGGAAGATGGAGATGAGTCCCCAGAAGATGATGATACTAAAGAGGATGAAGATGATACGTACATCCCATTGCGACATCATACCCGGAACAGGCTTGTATTTCTCGGTTACAGACGTCTTCGCCTCCTTATAGTTCATGCTGAAGTTACGGAGTATGCGCAGATAGTTGTCGCCTCCATTATTGAAGATGCTGTTCTGGATATCTTCGTATCTGCGGTTGGCATAGTCGTTGAGTGCCTGTAACTTACGGTCGGTTCGGTCGTAAGCCTGCACATAGGCCTGCAACTGTTTCTGTTTCTCTACCAGCTGGCGGCGGATATTGACAGCCAGAGTCAGGTCAACGTTTCGGTTCACCTGTGCTTCTTCGCTGAGAAACATGGTGTTCATGCCGTAGAGATAGTTGATGAGCGAATCGAAACGAGCCACCTCAACATTGTTCTTCTTGATCATCTGGCGGAAAGGAACAGCTTCGTCTTAAACTTCTTAAACTGCTCTGTAGCCTCATGACAGGCATAAGTCATGTCGAAAATATACCCATTGCGCTGCGAATAGAGCATGATGGAGTTCTGGTCAGCCTGTTTCACAATACTGATGAGTTCCTGAATCACAGCCAACTGTTGAGCCTTGGCAGCTTGGTTCTGTTTCTCCAAGTCTATGTGATAGTTGGTCAATTCTGTACGCAGCATATAGAGCGTTGTGTCCAGATTGGCTTCCTTGAGCACTGCGTTGCTTGGCAGTACGAATGCCACCATCAGCAGAATTATGATGTATAGTCTCTTCTTCATATTTAGTAAATTTGACTGCAAAGTTATTAATAATTCGTGAAAAAGCAAAGAGAAAATCGCCTTTTTTGATATATTAGCACCTTTACGTTCGATTTTTAGGGTTATCTTTTGCATTTTTCATATAAATTGATTACATTTGCAACGTCAAAGGATACGTTAATTAATCAGATAAGAATATGAAGATACTCATAGCAGATAGTGGCAGTACCAAGACCGATTGGGCTCTGGTTGATGAACAGGGTAACGTGATGGTTACCTGTAAGACGCAGGGCATCAGTCCGATTCATCAGAGTGATGCCGAGATCTTGGATGTATTGTGTAAGGAACTTGTTCTGTCAGAGCAGCCTCAGGAGGTTTTCTTTTATGGCAGTGGAGTAACCGAGGCGATGAAGTCTCGCATGAAATCACTCTTGCAGCAGTCTTTTCCCGAAGCTAAGGTTGAGGCAGAAGGTGATATGCTGGGAGCAGCCCGTGCCCTCTTTGGCAAGAAACCGGGTATCGCCTGTATTTTGGGAACCGGTGCAACAGTTGTCTTTACGATGGAGAGAAAATTGTGATGAACACGCCTCCGTTGGGATATATCCTGGGCGATGAGGGTAGTGGGGCAGTAATCGGCAAACTTTTCCTCAATGGTATCTTCAAGGGCACATTGCCTGTATCGCTAAAGAATAAATATCTTGCCTGGTCGGGCTTGGATTATCCTACTATTATTAATAAGGTGTACAGACAGCCGCTTGCCAATCGCTTTCTTGCTTCCATCTGTCCTTTTATCTCAGAACAGATAGCAGAAGGTGAGAAACACGAGAACGGGACTGACGAACTGAACGAAGCGATGGCTCTCTATCGTATGATACTGGAGAGTTTCAATCAGTCTACGCAATGAATCTCACACCTTATATTAAATATGTCAAGGCGAGCACCGAGGATATTAGCCAGTTGGAGCCAGGCATGAAGGCATGGCATTCATCCTTGGAAGAAGAAATCCCGATGCTTGGTTTTGTTGGAAGCATAGCTCATTACTTTGAATCACCTTTGAGAAATGTGATGGAGGATGAGTTTCATCTCAAGATTTCCCAGATTTTGAAAGCTCCGATGCCGGGGTTGATAAAATATCATATTAATTAAACTATTTTTGCACAAAATGTATTTTATGCTACATTTTGGTGCTTTTTCGTTAAAAAATGTAGGTTGCGCGTAAGCGTCTCCGCTTACCGATGCTCCCGAAATTACGTCCCGACGTAGCATTTGCTGCGTCCCGACGTAATAACAGACGCGTCGCGACGCAGCAACAGATACGTCGCGATGTTATTCATTATAAGCCTTTTTCATAGCTTCCACTACTGTAGGGAGTGTCCACTGAGGAACACTTCTGTCTTTTTCGCTGAAGATGCTCATCCAGTAGAAGGTCGCTACGCCGTAAGCCTTTGCCTGTTTCACGATGTCGGCAGCCTGGTCGGCAGCAGCCTGAATCTCGCTGGCAGAACTGTTTTTGCTGACACTCTTGCTTCCGTGAGTACCGTATTCGCCGATGATGCAAGGTATGCCCTTGCTGATGAACTTATTGTTCAGGCGGGTGAACATATTCTTGATTTCATTGCTGCAGGAAGCATCCCACTTGCCTTTCTGGGCAAACCAATCCCATGGAGCATAGGTGTGAACTTCTACTGCGATATGACCATCCACCATGTCGGTAGGGATGACGAGGTTGTTCAATACGTCGTCACCATTAGCTGCAGCATAGGTATTGATGATGAGGTTGCGGGTCTCGTTGTTGCCACCGGTAGCACGTACTGCATTCACGAAACTCTGGGCATATTCATTCAAACCCTTATAGCTGCTTGCGCTCTTTGGTGCATTCCAGGTGTTGTCGGCATCAAGCATCTCGTTGTAACCTTCGAATACCAGGTGCTGGTCGTAGTTCTTGAAACGGGTGGCAATCTGGGCCCAGAGATATTCAAACTTCTCTTTGTTCTCCTTGTAGTTGGCTTCATCGGCTTTGATCCAGTGCTTCACATCCTTATCGTCTGCACCTGTATCATGGTGAACATTCAGGATGCAGTACATACCGTTATCAATCACGTAATCAACGATTTCCTGTATTCTGTTCATCCAGGCTTCATCCACGTTCCATCTTCCTTCATGTGCTGGAACCAGGTAACGGGGATGCGGACAGAATTAAAACCGTTCTTCTTCAGGAAATCTACCATCGGTTTGGTCGTTGGCTCCTGTCCCCAAGCTTTCTCGAAATCAGTAACCGAGTTGCTGCCCATGTTCAGCCACATGGCAACCGCATCTGTGCAGTTGCCGAAGTTGGTACCGATGCCCATGTTCTTCACTGCATTCACAGCACTTTCTTTCTTATAGTCTCCTTTATGAAAGACTGAAAATGTAATGTTTTCTATTTTATCGAGATTGTATGTCTGACAGGCTCCTGTGTTCTCATAGCCTTTGGCGTATAACTCCAGTTTGTTTCCATTATGTTTGATGATGGATATATCTCCATTCTTATTTCCACCGGCAAGGCTCCATTCAGTAGTTTTTCCATCAGTTGTCTTGATGGTGAAGTTATCGCCTGCCTCCTGTGCCAGGAGCGCCAGCGGCATCAGAATCGTGATGAGTGAGAGTAATATCTTTTTCATTGTCTAGCTACTTTTATGGATTTGTTATTAATCTTGATGATGTAAACGCCATGTGTCAATGCATTGAGATTGATGATGGTCTTACCTTCTGCAGTTTTAGGAGAGAGTTTGATGGCTTTTCCATCCAGTGCGAAGGTGCTTATCTTGTTGTTGGTACCATCCACGATGATACGGTCACCTTCGAAGGCAAACTTGTTGTTGGTTTCTACCTGCTTGATGCCTGTCGTTGTGCCATAAGTGAAGGTGGAAACCTTCCATCGTTCGTAACTGGCAGTAGTAGCTGTAGATTTTACAGTCATCTTATCATTTCCGAAGGTTACTTCCGGTAGAGTGCTCAGTGCAAACTCTATCTTGCTACCATCGTTGAATGATACAAACAGCGACTTGCCGTCTGTAGCTTTGGCTGAGATGCAGCTCAGAGCTATCAGTAAGGATAATGCTATTTTCTTCATATCGGGTTGATGTTTTGGTTTTAATGAAAAATATGGTGCAGTTGATATAACTACGCCACAAATTTACGAATTATATTTCACATAAATGCGTTTTTTATGTTAAATATTCTAGCTTATGGAAGGATAGTAATCTTGGTAACAAGATTGTAGGGATTCGTTCTCCTCATCCGTATTATCAGATATAGATGGGGAGCGAATCCTTTTAGTAACACTCAACATTCAACACTTAACTTTCAACATTCAACATTTAACATTAAAAATAAAAACAATGGCTCGTTTAAAAGAAAAAATAGCTTATGCATTGGGTGATGCCGCTGCGGGTGGTATTGTATGGAAGGTGATGTCTATCGCTTTTCCTCTGTTTTTTACAAACGTCTTCGGACTCTCGTTTGCGGATGCAGCAGTACTGATGCTCGTAGCCCGCATGTTCGATGTGGTTACTGACCCGCTGATGGGTACTCTTGCCGACCGTACCCAGAGCCGTTTCGGTACCTACCGTCCTTGGCTCATCTATGGTGCCATTCCTTTCGGATTGATATTTGCCCTCTTGCTCTATACTCCAGACTTCGGTCCTGTGGGCAAGCGAATCTATGCTTACGCCCTCTATCTGCTGATGATGGCGGTATATACCATGGTGAATGTGCCTTACGGCTCATTGCTCGGTGTGATGACCGATGATGATGATGAGAAGAACCAGTTCTCTTCTTTCCGTATGGTGGGTGCTTATGCCATGGGATTCGTCACCCTGCTTTCTTTCCCATATCTCCAGAAGATGGTAGGTGGAACAGCCGCACATCAGTATGCTGTCATTGGTGCCGTGCTCGGTATTATTGCAGCTGTGATGACATTGCTTGCGGACTCCTTACCAAGGAACGTCTGAAGCCGAAGCGCGCTGAGAAGTTCTCTTTCCAGCAGTTTGCCGACCTCGTTCACAACAAGCTTGGCTCTATATGACAGCCATCGCCGTGTGCACCAACTTCTTCAACGGATTCCGCTATGCCGTAGCTGGCTATATGTTCGATTACTGTCTGCATGGCAATGTAACCATTGAGGGATTGATTATCAACTATACCGTTTTCATGGCGTTTGGTGAAGTAACCTGTATGATTTTCGGTGGTGTATCTCCTTGGTTCACCCGTCTGGTAGGCAGCAAGCGCATGGCATTCTTCTGGGCTGCAGCACTCTGTCTGGTTCTCTCGGTTGTCTTCTTCTTCATCCCGATGGATCCATCCTATATCTGGGTGATGATAGCCATCGTTATCCTTACCTCTATGGGTATCGGTATCTATTCGCCATTGATGTGGTCAATGTATGCCGATGTAGCCGACTACCATACCGAGCATTTCGGAACATCAGCTACAGGTCTTATCTTCTCTTCCGGTACGATGAGCCAAAAGTTTGGTACCGCCATTTCCGGTTCTCTCATTGCCCTCTTTCTGGGCTGGGCAGGTGCCAACATGATAACAGATAAGATGGGTAATACGATGATTGACCCAGCCAGTGTCACCGATTCTGTGCTTACGATGGTATGGTCATTGTTCTCACTCTTCCCAGCCGTCATCGCCTACCTGCTGATGGTGCTTGCCTGGAAGTTCCCTATCCGCAAATAATTGTTTTAACATAACTAATAAAATAAATGTATATAGCAATAGCAGGAAATATCGGTAGTGGCAAAACAACACTCACCAAGATGCTGTCTAAACATTATGGATGGAAACAGTACTTGGAGCCCGTGGCTGAAAACCCCTATATCGATGACTATTACAAGGATATCTCGCGATGGGCACTCAATATGGAGGTGTTCTATCTGAAGCAGCGATTCAAGAATCTGCTGGAAATCCAACACAGTAAAGAGACGGTTATCCAGGACCGCACCATCTTTGAGGGTGTTTATGTCTTTGCGGCCAACAACCGGAAGATGGGCAACATGGACCAGCGCGACTACGAGACTTATATGGAGCTCTTCGAGTCTATGATGGAAGTGGTGGAGATGCCTGAACTGATGATATATCTCCGTTCTTCAGTTCCTCACCTCGTGAAGAATATCCAGAAGCGCGGTCGTGATTATGAGCAGAAGATGCCTCTGGG
>ENA-OQER01000814-OQER01000814.1-human-gut-metagenome-genome-assembly--contig:-NODE-814-length-16309-cov-2.058460_pt1 | contig 16309 bp, 21 predicted proteins | sample MGYA00242797_ERZ504639 | MGnify/ENA primary metagenome ERZ504639 (study PRJEB26092, sample SAMD00036306) | human gut metagenome | host: Homo sapiens | study: EMG produced TPA metagenomics assembly of...
AAAAGCAAAAGAATGTGGAATTGATGTATGTGTCAACACGCTGCACAAAGATTTTGGAGAGGCTATGGTAGAGGCATTTGGTCCGGATAAGGCAGATGTGATCTATGACTGTGCAGGAAATAACATTACGATGGGCAGGCAATCAAATATGCAAGAAAAGGAAGTGTGATCGTACTGGTTGCAGTATTTGCAGGAATGGCAGAGGTGGATCTGGCAGTCGCAAATGATCACGAACTCGATATTAAAAGTACCATGATGTACCGGCATGACGATTATGTAGATGGTATCCGTCTTGTCAATGAGGGAAAGGTACATTTGAAACCATTAATTTCAAAAACGTTTGCATTTAAAGATTATCTGAAAGCATACCAGTATATTGATGATAACCGTGAGACAACGATGAAAGTCATTATCAATGTGCAGGAGGATTAAATAGATGAAAAACGAATATGGAATTGTCGGAGTAGCCCACATAGGGCTCCCGACGAATGATTTAAAAAAGACAATCGAATTTTATAAAAGTCTTGGATTTGAAGTGATTTTAGAAACCTATAATGAAAAGGCAAAAGAAAAGGTTGCGTTTTTGCAGATTCAGAATTACTGTATCGAATCGTTTGAGAACGGACAGGCGGTAATGGCAGACGGGGCATATCAGCATGTCGCACTGGATGTGAGAGATATTGAAGAAATGTATAAAAAGATCTGTGAAAATGGATATGAAGTCATTACGGATGGAATTGAGCAGCTTCCGTTTTGGGATAATGGTGTAAAGTTTTTCATGATTAAAGGACCGAATGAGGAGAGAATCGAGTTTTGCCAGAAACTCTGATGAAGTAGGAGGAACGTATGGGTAGCGAGAACAGAAGTGGAAAAGTGCCGCTGATCAGCAAAATTGCATATGGTTTTGGTGATGTGGGATGTAATTTCAGTTGGATGTTTGTCAGCAATTTTTTAATGATTTTTTATACCGATGTATTTGGAATCAGTATGGCAGCAGTGTCTGCACTGATGCTGTTTTCCCGATTCTGGGATGCCATTAATGATCCGATTGTCGGGGGACTGACCGACAAGACAAAGACAAGATGGGGAAGATACCGTCCATGGCTTTTGGTGGCGGCACCGATTACGGCGGTGCTCCTTGTAATGACATTCTGGGCAAGACCAGACTGGAATCAGACTGCAAAAATTGTATATATGGTAATCACATATTGTCTCCTTGTTTTGGGATATACCTGTGTGAATATTCCATATGGAACACTCTGTGGAGCAATGACACAGGACATTGATGAGCGTGCAAAAATCAACACTTCCCGTTCCGTTGCAGCAATGATTGCAATCGGTGTGTTAAATATCATTACCGTTCCTTTGATTAACAAATTTGGAAGCAGCAGTGCAAAAACCGGATATCTGACGGTGGCAGTTATTTATGGATGCATTTTTGCAGCATGTCATTTCTTTGCTTTGCAAAGACAAAAGAGGCTGTGATCACACCGGAAAAGAAAAAATTTCTATAAAAGTCCAGCTAAAAGCGGTGCTTCAGAATCGTCCGTATCTGCTGGCTCTGGTAGGACAGATTTTATTTGGTTTTACTTTATATGGAAGAAATGCGGATGTCCTGTATTATTTTACTTATGTAGAAGGAAATGCCTCGTATTATACCACTTATTCGATGTGCATCATTATTCCTTCCATTATTGGAGCAGCCTGCTTTCAGCCGGTATTCCGTAAACTGAACAATAAAGGAAGAACTGCCAGTGTATTTGCACTTTTGACAGGAATTTCGATGCTTTCCATGTTTTTCTTTAATGTAAAAGAAGCTCCGGTTATCTTTTATGCATTGTCTGGAATTACACAGTTTTTCTTTTCCGGATTCAATACCGCAATTTATGCAATCATTCCGGATTGTGTGGAGTACGGTGAGTGGAAAACCGGATTGCGCAACGATGGATTTCAATATGCGTTTATCTCGCTTGGAAACAAGATTGGAATGGCAATTGGAACAGCACTTCTTGCCGGATTACTCGGAAAATACGGGTATGTGGCAAACCAGACACAAAATGCAGCCGTACTTTCCATTATGAAACATGCATTTACAACCATTCCGGGGGTTCTCTGGATTGTGACTGCTGTGGTATTATTCTTTTATCGGCTGAATAAAAAGCGTTATAATGAAATTGTGGAGGAATTAAAGAATGGAAAAGAGGTTGATATTGTAGCATTGGGTGAACTGCTGATCGATTTTACCGAGGCAGGATACGGAAAGATGGAATGAAGCTGTTTGAGCAGAATCCCGGTGGTGCACCGGCGAATTTGTTGACGGTTGCAAGCCATATGGGATACCGGACATCGTTTATTGGAAAAGTCGGAAAAGACATGCATGGTGCATTTTTAAAAAGAACCTTACAAAATGAGGGGATTGCAGTGGACCATCTGATCGAAGATGATAAGTATTTTACTACACTTGCGTTTGTAGAAATTGATGAAAACGGTGAGCGGAAATTTTCATTTGCAAGAAAACCGGGCGCGGATACACAACTTCGGAAAGAAGAACTGGATCCGACGCTTTTGAAAAAAGGTAAAATTTTTCATTTCGGATCGCTTTCCCTGACGGATGAACCGGCAAAAAGTGCAACTTAGAAGCCGTTCATATCGCAAAAGACGCGGGAGCATTGATTTCTTATGATCCAAATTACCGTGCATCCTTGTGGAGAAATGAACAGACTGCAGTACAGGAAATGAAAGCAGTGATTCCATTTGCGGATGTGATGAAGGTATCGGATGAAGAAAGTCTCCTGCTGACGGGAAAAACAGCTATGAAGAAGCTGCGGAGGAGTTGCTTTCCATGGGACCAGAGCTGATTGCCATTACACTTGGCAGTGACGGCGTACTTGTGGCAACTACGGATGGAAAAAAACAGATCAGGGGATTTGCAACAGAGGCGGTTGATACAACAGGAGCCGGAGATTCATTCTGGGGTGGATTCCTGAGCCAGTTTTTATCCCTGAACAAAGCAATTGATGAGATGGACTGGAATGATTTGCGTGCCTGTGCACGGCAGGGAAATGCAGTAGCATGTCTGTGTGTGCAAAAGAGAGGTGGAATTCCTGCGATTCCAAAGAAACGAGAAGTAATGGAGTTTTTAAATCAACATATCAAAAAATAAATTTGATTTCCGTGCATAGACGGACCGGTCAGGTGAATACAGACAGGAAACGCAAAAAGAAGCTGACACACGAAAAGAAAATTCGTGTGCAGCTTCTTTTTTGCTGGTTATTAGCATCCAAAACACTTACGGATCAGTGCTGAGAAATCGCAGTTGGAAAAAATCTAAAGCACATAGTTAAGTACCTCCCTGTTTGTATTTGTATTAGCTAAGTACAAATGTATTGTAACAAGTCTGTAATATTTCTGCAATAGGAGGGTATTTCCAGTTTAGGAAAGTTCCAGTTTTCCGGTATACAGCTGATAATAGGTTCCCTTCTGCTTAATCAGATCCGCATGATCTCCGCGTTCAATGATCTGTCCATGGTCAAGCACAATAATTGCATCACTGTTTCGGATTGTAGACAGACGGTGGGCGATCACAAATACCGTACGTCCTTTCATCAGATTATCCATACCCTTTTGTACAATGCTTTCGGTACGGGTATCGATGCTGGAAGTTGCCTCATCGAGGATGAGAACCGGTGGATCAGCCACGGCAGCTCTTGCAATGGAAAGCAGCTGGCGCTGTCCCTGGGAAAGTTCTTCGCCGTCACCGCTTAACATGGTATCATAACCGTTTGGCAGCATCCGGATGAACTGGTCTGCGTGCGCAAGTCTGGCAGCTTCGTAGATCTGCTCATCGGTTGCATCAAGATTTCCGTAACGGATATTGTCACGGATGGTTCCGGTAAACAGGTGGGTATCCTGCAGGACAATACCGAGAGAACGGCGCAGATCATCTTTTTGATCTTGGTGATATTGATGCCGTCATAGCGGATTTTTCCTTCCTGAATATCGTAGAAACGGTTGATCAGGTTGGTAATTGTTGTCTTTCCGGCACCGGTAGAGCCAACAAATGCCAGTTTCTGTCCCGGTTTGGCGAACAGACTGATATCCTTTAAGATGACCTTATCCGGATTGTAGCCGAATGTAACATCCTCAAAACGGACATCGCCGGTCAGAGGGGTGTAAGATACACTTCCATCTGCGGAATGTGGATGTTTCCATGCCCACATGCCGGTACGTTCTTTACATTCGATGATGTTGCCATCGGCATCTCTTTTTGCATTGACAAGTGTTACATAGCCTTCGTCTGTCTCCGGTTTTTCGTCGATCAGGGCAAAGATTCTATCAGCTCCTGCCAGAGCCATAACGATGGAGTTGAACTGCTGTGCCACCTGCATAAACGGCTGGGTAAAACTCTTGGTAAACTGCAGGTAGGAAGCCATGACGCCGAGCGTAATGCCGCCCACACCGGCAACCGAGAGAACACCACCGAGAACAGCAGTCAGCACGAACTGTAAGTTTCCGATGTTCCGATCACCGGTCCCATCATGTTTGCGTATTTGTTTGCCTGTGAGGCACTGTCAAACAGTGCTTCGTTGAGCTGGTCGAATTCCTCTTTGGATTTCTGCTCATGGTTGAACACTTTTACCACACGCTGGCCATTCATATGTTCTTCCACAAATCCGGTCACGTCGGCAAGGGAAACCTGCTGGCGCACAAAGTATTTTCCACTGTTTCCACCGATCTTTTTTGTGACAAATACCAGAATCCCGATGACAACAATGGCAAGCAGTGTCAGCAGGGGACTTAAGACCAGCATGGAAATAAACGTAACAATGATGGTGAAAAACGACATCAGTGCCTGTGGGATTGCCTGACTGATCATCTGGCGCAGGGTATCGGTATCATTTGTGTAAAGACTCATGATAGAGCCATTCGTATTCTGATCGAAATAGCGGATCGGAAGGGTCTGCATATGCTCAAACATATCATCACGCACACGCTTAACACACCCTGCCGATATATACCATCATACGGGTATAGATAAATGTTGCAATAACACCGACAATGAAAATACAGCCAAGTACAGCAAGTGCACGGTAAAATTCGGTATAGTCCGGGCTTTTTTGTCCAATCAGGGGAAGGATGAAATCATCAAGCATGTATTTTAAGGACAGAGATACCGAAATGGATGCGACTGCACTTAAGAAGATACATACAAATACAAGAATAAAGCGGGCTTTATAGGTTTCTGTTACATATTTCAACAGACGTTTTGCGGTAGCAATATAGTATTTGGAAAGCTTTGGCTTTTTGTTATTCATGATCTTCACCTCCTTTGACCTGTGATACATATACTTCACGGTAAATTGCATTGGTTTTTAACAGTTCTTCGGATGTACCGATGCCGGAAATCTCACCGTTTTCCAGAACAATGATCTGGTCGGCATCTTCAATAGAAGAAACACGCTGTGCAATGATGATCTTTGTGGTATTCGGGATTTCCTCACGGAAAGCCTTACGGATCAGAGCATCGGTTTTGGTATCTACAGCACTTGTGGAATCATCCAGAATCAGAATCTTTGGTTTTTTCAAAAGTGCACGGGCAATACAAAGACGCTGTTTCTGTCCACCAGAAACATTGTTTCCACCCTGGACAATCTGTGTGTTGTAGCCATCCGGAAATTCCCGGACAAAACCATCGGCCTGTGCCAGTTTACATACATTTTGCACTTCTTCGTCAGAGGCGTTTTCGTTGCCCCAGCGGATATTGTCGTAAATTGTTCCGGAGAACAGGACGTTTTTCTGCAACACCATGGAAACCTGATCACGCAGAGCTTCCAGATTGTATTTGCGTACATCGACACCGCTGACCATTACACTTCCCTTCGTGACATCATACAGACGTGGAATCAGCTGTACGAGAGTGGATTTGGCACTTCCGGTTCCACCGATGATACCCACCGTCTGACCGGATTTGATATGCAAATTTACATCTTTTAAGGAAAGATTTCCTCCCTCACCGGCATAACTGAAGCTGACATGGTCAAAGACAATATCACCATCGGCAACGGAAGTTACTGCGTCTGCGGGATCAATCATTTCCGGAATTTCATCGAGTACCTCGGTGATACGGTCTGTTGATGCGCCAGCAATCATAATCATGACGAAAACGAAAGTTACCATCATCAGGGAGCCGATGATCTGTAAAGCATATACAATAATGGAGGTTAAGGCACCGGTTTCCATCGTTTTGGTTACAATGCCTTTTCCACCAATGTAGACAAGGATCATGATAACGGCATACATTACAAACTGCATAACCGGAGAGTTCCAGGCAACAATTTTTTTCTGCTGTTGTGAATAACTGGTAAACATATTTGGAAACACCGTGGAATTTGTCAATTTCGTAATCCTCACGGACGAATGCTTTTACCACGCGGGCTGCATTTACATTTTCCTGTACAGAGTTGTTCAAATCATCGTATTCGTCAAACACCTTGATGAATGTGGATGGGCTTTCTTTGCAATAAATAACAGCGTTCCACCGAGCACCGGGATGACGATTAAGAATAAGAGTGCGGCTTTTTTGCTGAGCGTCAGCGTCATGATCCAGGATAAAACGATCATAATCGGAGCTCTTGCAAGCAGACGGATACTCATCATATAAGCCATCTGGATATTGGTAATATCGGTGGTCATACGTGTTACAAGACCGGACGTGGAAAAATGGTCAATATTTTTAAAGGAAAAATCCTGTACTTTATAATAAATATCGTGCCGCAGATTTTTGGCATATCCGGCTCCGGCAATTGCTGCAAAGTTTCCGGCCTGTACACCGAAAAACAGGGACATCATTGCCATAATTACAAGGATAAGTCCTCTTTGGATAATATATCCGAGATTTCCTTCTGCAATGCCAATATCAATAATTTTTGCCATTTCCAGAGGAATCAATACTTCCATCAGTACCTCTAATGTAACCAAAAGAGGGGTAATGATGGATTGCTTTTTGTATTCCCGGACGGATTGTAAAAGTTTCTTATTCATTTTTTTACATACCTCCTTATGTTCTGATACGTTATAGAGCATCTGGTAGAGCACTTTTTTACAGGTCAGAACATCAGCTTCGGAAATATCTGTCGTAAGCTGTGTTTCCGACTGCCTTATGTGTGCAAGGATGCTCGGACGGAGTGCTTCCGCTTTCTTTGTAGGATGATGCGTTTCAGACGGGCATCTTTTTTTCGCTTTCCCGCACAATAAAACCATTTTTTTCGAGAAGCTGCAGCATTCCGGTCGCCGTGGATTTGCGGATCTGAAATTCTTCTTCGATGTCTTTCTGGTAGACAACCTTGTGAAGGGTTTCCAGAAGAAGAAATTTCAACACATGTTTCTGCATGGTGGTCAGACCATCGTCGTTGATCATGGAGTTCACACAGCTTTTCCGTTTCATCTGATGGGACAGTACCTGGATCAGGCGGCCCATATGAATTTCTTTGAGTTGTTCTTCATCGAAATCCTGCAAGAAATCACTCCTTTCTTAAAATGATTTTAAATAGTTAGCAACCGAACTTTTATCATTATAGGGATGAAAATTTAAAATGTCAATGGCTTTTTTTGGAGGATTTTGTAAGTTCACAGAAAAAAACACAAACACAAAATGCCTGAACAACTTGCGTTAAAATGAGTAAATTTATCATATTCACAGAAAAAACACAAAATAATTAACAGACAGGGTTGACATTGCCAGAATACAGTGCTATAACGTAGGCATAACAAAGGAAACAAATTTGACATATGAATATGAGGAAAAGAGGCGATTACTATGTCAGATAAGAATCCAAAACACCCGTTAAAGAAAAAACAGGCGAAAGCAAAAGATAAAAAGAAACACGTTTACGAATAAATCGTAAAGTGGAGTCGAGCGAGAGCATCTGCTGATGTCCTCGCTTTTTTCTTTTCCCAAAAGAGTATGTTGAGAAGCAAAAACGGAGATGTTATACTAAAAACAGTATAAAAATAAGGAAAGAAACGAGGAAATCGGTCATGACAAAAACAACGGGAAGTATAGCGGCATCAACCAATATCGTAAAGGAATCTGTGGTGATGGGGGATGTTTCCATCGGTGAGGACAGTACCATTCTTTTTTATGCGGTACTGCGTGGGGATGACAATAAAATTATCATCGGAAAAGGGACAAACATTCAGGATAACTGCACGGTCCACACTTCCAAAGTCGACCCGACCATGGTGGGCGATTATGTGACGGTGGGGCATAATGCAATTCTTCATGGCTGCACGATCGGGGACAACACATTAATCGGCATGGGCGCAACGGTGATGAACGGCAGTGTGATCGGAAAAAACTGTCTCATCGCAGCAGGAAGCCTTGTGCTCGAACATCAGAATATCCCGGATGGAAGCATGGTTATGGGCAGACCGGCGAAGGTCACGCGGGCATTGACGGAAGAAGAAATTGCAGGGTTAAAGAGAGTGCACTTTCTTATATCGAAGAGGGAAAGAAACTCAGGGAAGAAGGTTATTGCCTGTAAAAAAGAGGTACACAAGTGGATAAAATATTAATAATTGAAGATGATGTGGAAATCAATACGTTGTTAACAGATTTCCTGAAAGAAAACGGATATGTTGTGTACAGTCAATATGATGGACTCCATGTTCTGGATTTCTTACACAAAGAAAAAATTGATCTGATCATACTTGATATTATGCTACCCTATCGAAGCGGCGATATATTCTGGCAGATATACGCAGACAATTTACGATACCGGTTCTTATTATTTCAGCGAAAGAAACGACACAGAATAAATTGATCTGCTTGTCTTGGGCAGATGATTACATTACAAAACCTTTTGATATGGAAGAAGTGCTTGCCAGAATCGAAAGCAATCTGCGCAGAGTACAGTTTGAAAATCGTTCGGCTGCCTGTTTACAATACGGGGATTTATGTCTGGATCTGGAAAAGAATACGGCATTTTTGAAGGAAGCGGAACTGGCTTTAACCGCAAAAGAATTTGCCATTCTGGAATTGCTGATGAAATATCCGGACAAAGTATTCTCAAAGTCAAATCTTTTTCAGAGTGTGTGGAATACAGAATATTTTGTGGAAGACAATACGCTTAATGTTCATATCAGTAATCTGCGTAACAAATTAAAGGCGGTTTGTCCGGATAAAGAATTTATAGATACGGTCTGGGGCATTGGTTATCGTCTGCATAAGGCTAAGGAATAAAAGTTCCCTGGCTTTATGCTTTTTTAATGTCTTCTTATTTCAGCTTAAGGAATTCTTTAAGAATGTTCGTTATACTGTTTTTTGTAAAGGAGGTTCGGAAGATGAATTCAGTTATTTTAGAAGCCTGGTCTTTAACGAAAGAGTATAAGCAGACACTGGCATTGGACCACATAAATTTGCAGATAAAAAAGGGTAAAATTTATGGTTTTATCGGTCAGAATGGGGCTGGCAAGACTACTTTTTAAGACTGGTCACGGGACTTGCATTTCCGACAAGCGGCACGCTTTCCTTATGGGGAAAATCAGAAACTGTGGAATTACAGAAACAGCGTAAACGGATTGGAAGTATGATCGAAACACCGGCATTATTTCCTGCAATGACCGCATATCAGAATATGGAAATACAGCGTATTCAGCGTGGCATACCGGATAAAACCGTGATAAAAGAACATTGGATATGGTTGGGTTAAACGATACGGGAAAAAAGAGGGTTCGAAATTTTCCTTAGGGATGCGGCAGCGCCTTGGAATTGCAATGGCTCTTTTGAATACCCCGGAATTTTTAATTTTAGATGAACCTGTTAACGGACTGGACCCTGCCGGAATTGTGGAAATCAGGAATTTATTAAAAACGTTAAACAGGGAATACGGAATGACAATTCTGGTCTCCAGTCATATTTTGGAAGAATTGTATCAAACGGCAACAGAGTTTATTCTGCTTGATCATGGAAATATTATAGAAGAAATTTCTGATCATGAATTAAATGAACGGTGCAAACGTCATATTGCGATTCAGACAACCAATGTACAGAAAGCAGTGATGGTTCTGGAAGAAAATCTTCATACAGATCATTTTAAGCTGATGCCCGATGGTACGATTCGTTTGTACGATCATCTGGATGATCTGGAAATGGTTGCATCTGTTTTATCAGAAGCGCATGTGCTGGTTACCGGGCTTTTTGTATCGGGTGATACATTGGAAGATTATTTCCTGAGTAAAATAGGAGGGGCAAAAGATGGCAAATCTCCTGAGAACGGAATGGTATAAATTATGGCATAGCTGGTACTTTTGGGGAATCGGGATCTTTACGTTTCTTTTAAGCAGTATATTGTTGCTGGACAGCAAAGGAAAAACTTCAAATCTGGTTATGGCATCTTTATATAATACGCCACTTCTTTATTTCCTGATTATTGTTTTTATAGCATTGTTTATTGGAAATGATTTGGGAGGAAGAACCTTAAATGCATATCTGACTGCAGGACATAAGAGAGGTTATGTATTCTGGGCAAAAGTCATGGTATCCCAGATTGGCTGCATCCTCATTCTGACAGTTCCGTTACTGATACATGAAATCATTGACCGGTTTGGTATGAAAGAAAGATTTCCGGAATTTCAGGTACTTTTACTGTGGCTTTTCAAATACTGTTTGTTGTAATCACCATGTGTGCATTACCGGTCGTTCTTGCTTTTGTTTTCCGCGATATGGGAAAAACACTGGCAGTTTCCATGGTTCTGTTTTTTCTTATGATTTTTTGATGAATGGGAAACATGCAGAAGTCTGATAAGAATATTGCCCATGGGACAGCTCGATTAATTGCATTACAAAAGTTTGACAGGACAACGGTTCCGTTAAGCCTGGATTTTCTGTGGATGTTTATTTTGTATTATAGTGCCGGTCGCATTTTTTTACATGCAGATTTGAAATAGTGGGAGGTGTTTAGGATGGAAAAATTATTAAAGATGGAGAAATACCAGTTTTTGCATAATTTCGTTTACTGGTGTGGGATGATTGGAATATTTGTTCTGGCTTTTTTACTGCCGATACTTATGTGCCGGAAGTGATGGGACCGGCAGGAGGAAAGGCATCTTCCCTTGCAGATATTTTTAACGGAATGGTGTATGATTCTACGTTTCTCCTTATCATTATTTCGGGGCTTCTTGCTTTGAGTTTCGGACAGGAATTTTCCGGGAGAACCATAACGCTCGAAGTCAGTGCCGGACATTCCAGAAGCAAAATTTTTCTGGGTAAAATCATATCCTATCTGATCGCTTTTCATATCATGGCGCTTGTGTATCCGGTTGCGGGATGTATCAGAGAATTTGGAAAGTTTGGTATGGAAGATGGTGGGGTATTTTTTTATAATGTAACAAAAGCAATCGTTTATTCGCTTCTGTTAAATAGCGGGATCTTTCTGATTGCAATCTTAATTTGCTGTTATTTGCAAGATGTTGTGAGAGCAACTTCTGTTACGGCAATTATTATTTTTGCACTTAGTCTTTATCTCGGATATGGAATGATGCTGCAATTGCCGGTAGCGTTTTTACCGGTTTATCAGATCCGGGTCGTTGTCAGCAGGAACACATTTTTTCAGCCGGCTGCTATTCTGGCAGGGGTGATATGGTCGGGCATACTGATATTGCTTTCGTGGATAAAATTTCGTAAATGTGACTTGAAATAGATGGAGGAAAGATGTCTGAAATAAAATGGTTTTTATTGCTTCTGGCAGTGGGATTCCTGATATTATTATTCCGACATATACAGCTGAAAAAACAAATTCGTAATCTTTCCGGTCAGGTGAAGGAATGGAATCGCGGAAATTCCGGACAGATGATAGACATTTCCCTGATGGATAAAGATTTAGAACACCTGGCAGCTATACTGAATCTTTATAATATCAGGCAGAGACAGGCCGTAGCGAAAACCTTACGTCATGAAGAACATTTAAAAGAATCTGTTGCAAATATATCACATGATCTGCGTACGCCGCTAACGGTTATTCTTGGTCATTTACAATTGTTACAAAAAGAAGATTTAGAGCCGGCGCAGGCCAAACGCATCGCAGTTGTCCTGCATAAAGCAGAAAAAATGAAGGAACTGGTGGAAGCATTTTATGACCTTTCTGTTTTAGAGGAACAGCAGACCGTTCCCAGTAAAGAAACGTTTAATTTTCCAACATGCTCATAGATCTGATAACGGAACATGCACCGGCATTAGAAAAAAAGAATATTATACCGGAAATAAAACTGCCAGATTATTCCATCTACATATATTCAGACCGGAATATGGTAGAGCGGATTTTGCAAAACCTGCTGACAAATGCAATGAAGTATTCGGCAGGGAACATAAAAATAACACTTATGCAGAAATCGGATGGCGGTATCCGGTTTATGATGGAAAATCCAGTGAGTGACAGCTTGCAAATTGATGGTAACCGGCTGTTTGACCGCTTTTATACAGGGGATACCTCACGACACGATGGAAGTACGGGGGTAGGGCTTGCGGTAGTTAAGGCTCTCGTTCTGGCTCTTGATGGTAATGTAGGAGCAAGCGTACAGGACAATAACCTCAAGATTATTCTTGAATTATAAAGTATTGAATTAAAAATAATAAGAGTTTATTTTGCGGAATTCTTTAAATCCTGAATTTGTTCCACGGAAAGTCCGGTAATTTCAGAAATTTCAGAATCCGAATATTTACCGGAGGAAAGCATACGACGGGCAGATGTTGTAATGCCTCGTTCAATGCCCTGCTGAATGCCAGTTTCCAGCCCCTCGCGGTATTTCTCGTCATAAGCCATTTGCAGCGTCATGTAGTCATGCCTCCATTTCTCATTGCGCTTGGCAGATTCCACAGCCTTGGAGAGATCTTGTGTAAAAGAATCTTCTGGCTGTCTGCCATCAATAAAGTTAAGCAGCCGTTTCAGTTCCGGCCGAACATCATCAAAAATTCCTTTCGTATTTAAAATGATTTTCTGTGTGCCATCGTTAAGAGGCAGATTCGGATCTTCCACGCAGCGGTTTTCAAAAGTATACACATGCCTGCCGATATGGAACGGATCAAAGGTGCAGACAAAGATCACAAAACTTTGTTTCAACTGCGTGTAATCCATGCCCTTGTCGAGCAGGTTTAAATCAATCATCCCCTGATAATAGCGGGTGCGCTTCGGAAGATTTTTATGGTGTCCGTTCTGCATTTCAATGTTGTAAACCGTATCAAAATCGTCCTCAACATACACATCCAGCCGGATGCTCTTCGCATCCAGAGACAGATTAATCGTTTTCTGATCCTCGGGATACTCAATGCGTGAAATCTTAATATTCAGTATAGTTTCCAGAAACGGTTTACAATATTTGGGATCGCGCATAACAATCCCAAACATAAAATCATCACTAATGGTAAGGTCTTCGAACTTTTTGCTCTTGTACATTTTCTTCTCCTTTGTAGTGGCGGAGAGGAACGTGTGATATAGCGGCTGTTCTTCTATCAAGATTGTAACATGGAAGCCCCCCAGCTTTCAATATCTGAAAATAAAAACAATAATAAAATAATAACTGAATTTTGCTCTGCACGAAATTCCTCTCCAATATTTAATTGTTTCGTACACATGGAAAAAACGGATGAAATATCCGGTGAAATGCAGCGGTATATAAATTTAGCTGCAAATTCGAAATGTGTAAAGAAAATATAGCATGGAAGAAACATATGCACAATAGGAAAACAGGACTAAAATTAAGACGTTAAAAAATCTTCACAAAAAATTAGCACTCGATACTTGATAATGAAAGTCGATTTTTGTCCGGCCTTGTGTATCCCGGAAGTGCCTGTTTTACAGGCTTTCCGGGGCATCAGCCATTTTGTCTGGTATTGTAAAGCAGTGTCAGATTTGTCGTAAATGTCGTAAATTTGTGGTCAAAAAATGATGAGAAATGGAGAGTGCTAATAAAATGAACGCAGGCAGCGAAGCAACTGCGTTCATGAGCAAGTAGCGAAAGCGGATTGCGAATGTCCTGTTTATGTAACGTATACGAATGTAAATGGATATCTTATTCCAAACCTCATATGATATAATTCTTTTATTTCTTCTGTATGAAATTCAGTTTGTGAAAGATTTGTAGCCAAAACTTCTAAACTTCCGTTTTCTAATAGGATTTTTACCATACGCAATGAAATTTCACCTAATTCTTTCATACGTTCTCCATCTGGCGTTCCCTCGTAATGTCTGATTCTTGACTTATCAAGTTTTATTTTAACTAGCTGATCCTTTTCTGTTAAACTGTTTTGCTCTTTTTTGTAATCACTGCTTTTTAAACGTACGATAAATTTAATATCCTTATCCATCATATGTATAAACGCTGGCGTAGAAGGATAGCCTCTGTCCATGATAATAATATAGGGAATGCTGCCTATTGTTTCCGGTATTCGCTCCATCTGTTTTTCGGCCAGGCGCATTTCATTAAATTTCACCTTATTACAGTCACTTTCCAGTATCATACGATTCATTACATCATAAATACAGCCTAATCCTATTTGAGCTTGGGGCTTTGTGTTTTTCCGGCCTGCAGAACCATATAGTTTCAATGTTTCAGCAGTGGTAGGAATATTAATATCTGAGCCGTCAGCGGCTAATATTAAATGATCTTTGTAAGTTGAAAAGGTGGAATCTGCATAAAAGTTACGGTTATGATATTTATATAATTCTAAAAAAGCATCTGGATTAAGTTTCATACGCTGTTTCAGATATCCTGGTTTTGAAATAGACACACCAGGATGAGCAAGTTTCATATAATTTCTCAGTTCCAATGCCAACGTCAGCCCCTTTCTGTTTATCATTGTGAAAAGAAGATCCTGAAGAGGCATTTTTCGGATTCTGGTAAAATGATTTTTATTACCTAATCGGCAAAATGCCTTAAATTCATCAGAACTCATTTTTTCTATATCCATGAATGTACGTTTCTGAGAATGTTTCATGTATAATCACATCCTTTTTTTGAGCAGGTTCATGGCTTCTTTTTACAATATAAGCATATCAAAAAAGCAGAAGATATCTAATCCTTTTAGGAATAAATATCTTCTGCTTTTAAGTTAATGACATTGTGTATTTACGTTGCTTTTGCCACAAAAAGGGAGGGATTTTTTGTTCCAGAAAAGAAATGCCATGGCAGCTCCACCGCTTTCCATGGCATTTCCCAGTTATTTATTTCTGTTTCTGACTGTTTCTTATTCCTCTATATCCTCAGCAGGCTCTGCCGGAATGAATACGCGGGATTTCTTTTCTTCGTGTTTATTGAAGTGCTGCTTTCTCAGTTGCCTCAATACAGAATTCCATCTGAGAGTTAATCTGTGCTTTGCCTCGTTTATCCGGCTTCACATAAGTTCCATCCGGCTGCAGGATATGAGCTTTTACATTATCCTTAAACTCCAGATCAAGTACGTGTTCCAGCTCTTTCTTAATCTTCTCATCTTCCACAGGGAAAACAATCTCCACACGACGGTCAAGGTTACGTGGCATCCAGTCCGCACTTCCCATATAGATTTCCGGGTTTCCGCCGTTTTCAAAATAGAAAATACGGCTATGCTCCAGAAATTCCCCTACAATAGAACGGACATGAATATTTTCACTGATTCCCGGCACTCCTACTTTCAGACAGCAGATACCCCTTACCAGAAGCTCCACCTGAACTCCGCAGGAAGATGCATAATACAATCCAGCAATAATCTTCGGATCACAGAGAGAATTCATCTTTGCGCGGATTAACGCCGGAAGTCCTTTCTTCGCATTCTCTGCCTCACGTTCAATCAGGCTTAAGAACCTGTCCTTCATCCAGATTGGTGCTACGATCAGCTTATTCCAGCTTTTCGGTTCAGAATATCCGGAGAGCATGTTAAATACTGCTGTTGCATCTTCACCAAAACGTTCATCGCAGGTAAAGATACCGCAGTCTGTATAGAGTTTGGCAGTGGAATCATTGTAGTTTCCGGTTGCCAGATGCACATAACGGCGGATGCCGGTCTCTTCTCTTCGAACGACCAGAGTGATCTTGCTGTGTGTCTTGAGACCGACAAGACCGTAGATTACATGGCAGCCGGCTTTTTCGAGCATTTTTGCCCAGACGATGTTATTTTCCTTCGTCGAATCTGGCTTCAGTTCCACCAGTACAGAAACCTGTTTACCATTTTCTGCTGCCTGTGCAAGCGCTGCGATGATCGGTGAATGGCCGCTGACGCGGTAAAGTGTCTGCTTGATCGCGAGGACACCAGGATCCTTCGCTGCCTGTCGCACGAAATCTA
>ENA-OQER01000815-OQER01000815.1-human-gut-metagenome-genome-assembly--contig:-NODE-815-length-16308-cov-2.593474_pt1 | contig 16308 bp, 27 predicted proteins | sample MGYA00242797_ERZ504639 | MGnify/ENA primary metagenome ERZ504639 (study PRJEB26092, sample SAMD00036306) | human gut metagenome | host: Homo sapiens | study: EMG produced TPA metagenomics assembly of...
CTTATCACTATTATTTTTGAGACATCTTCTGCAATTTTAGCTATTTTGTCCTCTTTTATTCGTCCATATTCCTGATACACACCGTTATATGGTTCGGTCGTAAGCATCAAACTATCTATAAACGTAAGATTACTTATATCAAAAATAATATATGCAGTATTTTCACTCAATTTAATCTCGTTTTTACCTTGTCCCTCTATTGCAATAAAACTTCCGTCTTTTGTAAATGTAATTAAATTGGCTATATCCTGGTTTTTAATACTACCATTTTCAAATTTGCATACGTGGATTGTACTGCCGCCGTGCACAGCTATAGGATAAGATGTCACCCAACCGGCTTTGTCATATGTATAATTCGTCATGGTTGGAGTCCCCCATGTCACAAGTGCTTTATCTTGATTGATTTTAGTTTTATCAAAGATATTTGGACTCTCTTCTATGTTAAAAACAGATGTGTTTAATTCACCTATATCTTCCTTTAGCGAATCAATCTCTCTACTGCTTCTTACAATCTCTTTTTTCGAATCCTGTATGGATTGTCGCAGTTTTTCAATGTCCTCGCGGTAACTTATGCTACCTCCTGTCCCACCTTGGCTTTCAGCATTCATCTTCCAGAATCCATAAAAGATCATCTGTACATTATCGTCAGATCTTGTATCTGAATATGCCTCGTTATTATTAATTTGAAGATCTACATTTCCTGATAGACAGTTAAGGGTAACATAACAATTCCTTCGTTCTTTATCATATGCACTCGTAAACACTCCCATCAGTTCATAACTCGACTGATTTCTAGTGGTTTCTGGAAAATATCCCTGTGGAATGGTTGCCAGCACTATTGAACCTCTAGACGTAGAAAATCCACCTGTTGCTCGGAAAAATGCCATATTGCCGATTGTCAAAAACTCTTTTTTTACAATCTGTGAATTCCATGAAACTTGATCGGTGCAATCGTTTTGTGTAACCGCATTGGCCTCCATATCTTTGATCGTTGTATTGATCTTCTGGATCTTGCTCTCCATATCATCAAAATCTTTTCTGAGAACATAACCTTCGTATATGATTTTGAGATCTGCTACCGCACTATCTATTTTCATCATCATTTCCAGATCATTAATCACTTTGGTTGTTTCCGCCGGAATACATATATTTATCCCATCATCATATGCGAATAACACTTCATCAGCATATACATTGGCTCTATTAAAATAATAGGTATCCAAAAAGCCATCGTTGTCAATCTGAGCTTGTACTGTTATCGTATTATAATCTGATGCAGACACTTTTGAAACATCCACACGTTTCACCATCTCCGTTGGTGATTTTTCTACATCTGCAATCAGTTCAATCTGTGAAAACACAACTTTCTTGTCCTGTAAAATGGCATCTTCCAACAATGTCTTTCCTTCTTCTGTGATCTTTATGCTCATATAGATTCCTCCTGCACCATCTGAATATGTGTAACCATTATCATGCTCGTTCCAACAATAATGTCTGATGGATTTTGAGTTACAAATTTGTAGTTATCTTTTGCACCTACTTCTTTTTTCTTCCTTACTTCATTAGCCAAAACATTAAATCCGATTGGATGTGGTTCACTGCCCATCGTGATCAAAACATAAAACTCTGCCCAATGCTCTGTACTGTTTTCCATGACTCTTGCCGGTACGATATCAACATCTGTATATCCCAGCGACTTTACCGCCAATATAATTCCTTCATTTGTTCCGCCAAGCCTGCAAACTTCCGGATACAGTGCGATTCGTCTTCTGTAATTCTCAATATCTTCGTTTTCGTATCGACCAAGTCCTCTTTCTCTTCCGATCTGCATCAACATATGTTCTCCGCAGGTGGCAATCATGGATTCCTCTCTCGCTTGTAATACCGCATCTTTTGCCCGGTCAAAGCGTTTTCCCAACACTTTCAAAAGTATATACCATTGATTTACTGTCTTTGCTATTTTCTTGAATGGGGCATGCAGTAAGTACCACATATAGTCTGCAAACTTATCCATTTACAATCTCCTCAAATAGTCTTCACCTGAATATTGACTGTTCCAAGTGTGATCACTTTGTTCTTTTCCAGTATCACGTTACTTTCCGGTGTCCTGATATCTGCCGTTCTGTAATTTTGTATGTTATCCACAAACGCTTTCACAAGAGTATCTTTGTAGAGACGGTTCAGCTCTGATCGGTTCATACTGAACAGGTTTTGTAAGATTTCCCTGGCCTGATCTTCTACACCTTCCGTGCTGGCATTTGCAGCCAGATATATGACAATATCAAATCCTGCGGCGATACTTCTGCCGATTTGACAAGATAATCTTCATAGTTTCCTTTCAGATACTCTATTGCTGCAGTAACTTTTTCAATCAGTTCCGGTGTTGCTGATCCTGCTGATCCAGTAATGTAAATATCTACGGTTCCCTGACCTCTCGGATGGTCTGCTACTACTTCCGCTGCTATCACACCATTGACTGATTCCGCAACATTCTTCAGCTTCTGCTCTACTGTCCTTTCTGCCAGTTCAGCATAACTGTTTAAGCATCGTTCCCTTAATTTCTCGTCTGTTTCTTCATCCGTTCCTTCTTCGAAAATCCATCCTTCTTCATTGATTATTTTTTCAACTCCCGGAAGATAAATCATACTGTTTGTTATCATCCCGCTTTTCAGATTGTATATACTTCCGGTTCTTGCCGCTTCAACAAGGACTTTTCCTATTTCCTGTCCGGCTGGTATCAGCACATCTTCAGCTGCATAATAGCGTTTTCCATCTGTAGCCTGAAACATATGGCCATGGCTGATTGAAAGACTTTCATCTGTTATATTACGGTATATCGTAATATAACCTTTTGTTTTGGTAGCTTCCTTGCGTGACTTACCGTAATCGGCCGCTTTTATATCCAGCCAATCCCCAGCAGCATATGACACAAGACTTGATTCGATCATATTCCGTGCCAACTCAATAAGTTCAAGATAGATTTTGACAAATAATCTGATCAAAGTATAAAAAATACCGCCTTTGGAAAAGTTGTGATCACAAATCCCTCTTCCTCCAGTTCATCCTTATTTCTTCCATTTCTGTCTCTTCATCAGACAAAGGAATGATTTTATCCAGAAGCTTCTCATCCATTATCTGTCACCACCTCTACTTCGTTCAAATCTATGTCCATCTCATAGTTTTGCAGTTCATCCATCTTACTGAATTGAACTGTTATATTACATTTTTCTTCCGTCTCTTCCACATTTATCGTTATGCTGCCATCATCAATATCTTCCCTTTTTCCAAGTTTATCTTGAACCGCTCCCTGATTTCAGCCATCTCATCATCATCGTCATCAAACTGCCTGTGTATAAAATCTACAAGAGAATAACCGTATGACTCCGTGTCATCCTGATCTTCGTAAAACAGTTCACCTTCTGCTGTAACCATTTCGTTTCGGATATCCTGCAGCCAGCATTCTGTATCCTGTACAACTGAAAAATCCCCATTGTCTGATGCTATCGGCTGACCATCCGCATCGATCCGGATATCCGCATAATCAAGCCCTACCAGTTCCATCTGCATACCTCCCTACTATGTGCGGCAGGCATTGACCATACAACATCAATACCACAACAATATCCTTTTCTTTTATATCCAATTCTGTTCTGATTCCTGGTATTTCCGGATAATTCTTATCCCTGCTCAGGTCACTGTCAAGTATTCTGATTACAACTTCTTTATAGTTTTTCTTCGGATTCACCTCTGTACCATCGCATACATACTCGGTGGCTGTTGCGTATGTGGATATTGTTTTATCAGCAGATCCTGTACTATTTTCACGACTGCATTTTTCAACATATCCATACTATATTCCCTCTTCCTCCACTGGCACAAAATAAATGCTCTGCCTGATAAATCCTTTTTCATCACGCTTGATCACTATTTTCTTTGCCTGTGCATATCCTGTATACAATGTATGTTCTACTTCTATGATATCCGAATGATGAATCCATGGAATCCCAACGGTATCTGCACACCACATACTTCCATACATCTCCATATCAAGGATATTGTTCTCCTCATCCAGAACATAGATGTCTTTCTGTGCCGGCCTGCATCCCCAATAAAATATCCCTTTTCGGAAATAATAATCTACGGAAATCCCATAAAATGTATTCAGCATTTTTAACACCTCACTGGCCTTTTTGTTTTCCACCACAAACCGGTCTGTGTCTCTATAATTTTCTACTGACAATTCATAGTTCGTAATTCCGGCTTGTGTAAGAAGATATCTTACGATATCCTGCGGCGTGCATTTTACAAATGTAGCACATACATAGCATGCCTCCAGTTTCCAGTAATCATCTTTGACAATGATCTCCTTCCAGTCCGGTGTCTGATCTTTTTCAATCGTACCGGTCAACAGATTAGCATATTCGTCTTCATATCCAAGATCAACAGAATACTCATCGCCAGAACAGATCATTACACTCCCGATCAGTTCCTCATCCAGATTGATCCTTGCCCAGTCTGCATGAGCATCAGCACTGCTTACATACTCAACCATAATGCCATCTTCTAAAATGTATTTTCCTAAATCCAACCGGAACTCCGGGGAAATCAGATTTTTATATGCCATAAATCCCACCCTATTTCGTTGTCAGTTTTTTTGCTTTCTTCTTTCCACTTTTACTGTCCTTGGTATCTTTCGCCGGAGACTTACTGCTGCTTTTCTTCGATTTGTTTTTTCCTTTTTTATTACTATTACTCTTTTTCGTGGATACTTTCTTCTTTACTTTTATTCCGGCAAACACCGGAGCCAGAAGCTCCAGTGTTGCCGTTTGATAAGATTGTGATATTTCATTGGTTGTCGTAAGCTTTTTAAAATAAACTTTCTTGATGCCTCTGCGGTTACAGTCTGCATTTTCGATTTTCAACAGCTTTGCCTTTTTCTGTTTATATGGCCGGAACAAACGTTGCAGTGTTGTAATCATCTCTGACACTGCCGTATTTTTTCTCTTTTCAAGCATGATCTCGATCCGGATAGTAGCTCCTTCATAACCTGTCGGCTGATTTTTTTTGTTGCCTGGTTCTTTTTCTTGATATCATCAATCGAAGCTTCTTCATCTATCTCAATGCTCGTCACCTGACCATGCAGCCGTTTTCCACCCAGCTTCATAATCTTATCAACGCTAAATAACATACCTGTCTCCTTTTATGCGATCTCTGGCTCTGGATCAGTATCATCACCTTCGGATAAATCCTTAATTTCTGATATCAATTTATATAAAGAATCCAAATCTCGTATCTTATCAATATCTACCTGGATCTCCAATTTTCCTATATGGATTGATTTGCTCTTAACAGATTTTCGTTCCTGCCTGGAAGTGTTCTTTTGAATAGTTGTGTTCCACATAGACGATGACTCTTTTTTTAATACTTTCCAGTCATCACCTTTTTCGCGATCTTCCTGTGTAAAGGCTTTTAACTTTGTCCAGAATACATCCAATGGGAGAATTGCCTCCGGCCCTGCTTCACCACCGACCATAGTCCTTCCTGTCCTAGGTTCAATTCCAAATGCCGTGGCTCCGGCCATAATTCCACCTTTTGCATAGTAGCTGACCGAATAGCTTGGAACTTTTGCTGTAGCACTTCCACTTCCAACCGTGTTATATGCCACACTGATTTTTGGGATTTTAGGACGCGGAATACTGATCTGCATATTTGCAAAGCCGTTCTGTATCGTTGACACGGTAGATGCTGTATAACTGGATGCTGTACTTTTTATAGACTGGAAACTGTTTTTAAATTTATCACTCATGCCCTGCCAGGTAGTCTCCATCCGGTTTCCGGCATCTGACCACGTTTGCGATGTCTGTAATGCCGTCTGTTCTGTGCTGCTGGAACCTGCCGCAATACCGTTGCTGAGTAATGTTCCCAATCCTGCACCAAGTGACTGGATATCTGTATTTCCGCTCTGCAATCCAGTGCCAAAATTATTGATAAGCTGCATACCCGTGTTTTTCGCTGATGACATGTCCATATTGTTAAACTGTGACAAAGCACCGTTCATGATATTTCCAGCTGTCTGCTGTACATTTGCACTGCCGCTTTGCAGTCCATCAGATACCTTTGTTGCTATTTCTGCTCCTGCTGTCTCTGGTTCTTTTCCACTGACGATTGATTTAATACCATCCAGAATCGCATGTCCAAGGTTGCTGACCAGTCCGGTAATTCCATTTATAATGGCTGTTATGATATCTTTTCCAACCTGGATCCAATCCGTATTCAATATCGTATCAACAATCGTTCTCAAAATATTAACCACACAAGTCATGAGCGTAGGTATTGCATTTACCAGTCCATTTGCCAATGCAAAATAAGCTGAATACCACTCATCAGAATCTGAGGAAGATTTTGTAAAATGCCCTGTAACAGCATAATGATGATCTGCGTTCCATATGTCAGTATCCCAGGCAAAGCTGCTGAAATCCCCTGTATCAGGCTTAATAAGATCTGTGTTCCTGTGCTTATAATGTTCGGCAAAGCATTTACCAGCGACTGTACCAGATTCAAGATCACCTGCAGTCCCATCTGAACCACTTGCGGCAGATACGCACTGATATTATCCCAGATATTCCGAAATGTCTCAGAGCTGCTGTACAACCGCCGAAATACTGCAATCAATGCTACGATAGCAATAATAACAAGCGTTACCGGACTTGCCATAAAAGATGTACTTAACAGCGAAAACGCCTTTCGGATTGTTCCTATCGCCGCCGCACCGCTTGTCATAACTTTCCCTACAGTTCCCATGATTGTAAGAAGCGTTCCTGCTACAACTAAGAATCCTCCAACCTTAACCACAATCTGCATGATGCTGTCTACGGTTTCCTGGTTATTTGAGATCCATTCTGCACCTTTTCCGATAATGTCGTTTATTTTATCCAGTGTATTATTAACTGTCGGAAGCAGTGAGCTTCCCAATGCTTCTGCATTATTATGTATCTGCTGTTTTAATACCTCGAATTTCTGAGCTGGTGTATTATTGATTGCCTCAGCCATATCTTTTGTGACGGCTGTTCCCTGCTGCATGCTGTCACTTAAATCCTGAATCCCAGTATTCAATGTATCCACGTTGTTGTATAGCAGATCTATCATAGCAACCGCTTCATCGGTACCAAACGCTTCTTTCAACTGCTGTTTTTCTACCGCATCAATCGTATCACCATATTTTGTTTTCAATGCATTCAGGATTTCAGGTGTAGACAAAAGCTGGTTATTTGCATCTGTAAAAGACAGTCCTAATTTTTCCCCTGCAGATGCTGCTTGGTTCAGAAACGCCTTATATTTTGTGGCTGCCTCCGATCCGGACATGGTTGTCTGTAGCTGTCCAAGTATCGCCAGCTGTTCCTCCATCGACACATTTGCATTGGTAGCTGTAGCACCAAGCATGGATATACCTGCCGCCATCTGTGATCCGGATGTTTTGTACATTCGAACCGCCGTTGAAATGCCTGCCGAAAACATCTCGCCAAATTCTATGTCCGACATCTGGTCATAATAGTTTTTATAAATACCGTACCCTGTTGCAAACAGCGATCCCATCTCTTCTGTGGTCGATTTCGTTGCTTTTCCAGTCAATGCTGCCAATTCTGTAAACTTGGCAACACCTTCATCTGATAAAGATGCGATTCCTGATTTGATGTCATAAGATGCCGTTATGAAATCTGCTTTGCTGGTACCGGCCCACTGATCCGAAAAACTCTTTGCTGCCTTTTCCACCGCCGCCAGATCTTCAACCCCCAATGATGCAAGCTCTCCGAGTGCATCCTGGTATCAACGTTGATGTTACCAGTTTTGCCGTAGCTCCCAGGATTGCTGTTCCAACCCCTGTCATGGCTACTCCGGCTTTCTGCATTGCTCCAAATCCATTGTTAATATTTTGCAATGCCCCTGATACGCCATTTTCTACTCCTGGCAGCTTTGGTGTCAGCTTGTCAACGATCCCCATCACAACAGACAGGCGAAATACGGATTCCATCCCCATAAGCTACCCCCCTTTTAATCTGACAGAATCTTTCCCAGTGCATTCTGCAGTCCTGTTTCCAGATCAGCAATCCTCATCCTGCGTGCATAATCTGCCATTGCAACCAATCTCAAAAACTCATCCATATCCATTTCTTCTATGTTCTTATCTGCTATCGACTCAGGAAGATACATTCTTATCAGCATACTTCCTGAGTTCGATCAGACTCTCTTCCAGTTTTTCCTGGTATTCGTTTATAACTTTTTTACAGTGGTAGACTTACTAAGTCCCAGCATATTCAAAAGCTTTTCCCCCACTCCAATTGAAAAGGCTGGATATTCTTCCAGAATATCTCTCAGATCATCTTCCTGTTCCTCGATGATATTATCCTGGATAATGTTTTGAGTGCTCTACTGGATGATGCCGCTGCTGTTTTCACATACCGATCATAGCTTGCTGTCGTTGGCTTCTTGAACAGATAGGTAACCGCTCTTTCCGAATCATCATCCTCTGTGATCACCGATGTTACCTCGTAGATAGTAGAACCTTCCCCTTTGTATTTCTCTCTCAGTCTGTCAAGACCGTTTTCTTTTTCATCTGCTTTTGATCCTAATACGATTTCTGTCATGATTGTTCCTCCTGTTTTTGACATTTATTTTGATTACATTTTCATTCCGTTAATGTTAACACCGCCAAAGGCAAACCCTTCCAGATCGACCTTGATGCTTTTATCTCCCTGTGATGCTTTTCCGGAACTTACTGAATTTCACGTTCGTCAGCGTATCGGTGACCACCTTCTGTCCATCGTTTCCATACGAAACCGTAATCTTTTCAAATATATAGTTAAAGAACGATTTGACTCCCTTTTTCTGCATCACGTTGCAGATCTCATCAAAATCTTCTCTTAACATAGACATTTTGACGCTGTTCTTTCTATTTCCGGTTCCATAGCCGCGTGGATCACCGCCTTTGCCATAAATCACCTCTTCATCCCGCTCTGCATCATAGGATATTTCGGTAGCTCTACATTTTCGCATCCTGAAATCCCAAGCGTAACGCTGTTCCAGTCATAGCATCTTCCGTTAATGATCGCCATCTATTTTTCCTCCTGTTTTTCTACGCATTATATGGATTATCTACAGCCACATCTACATGGATTGTTCGGATATGACCTTTTGGTACATACACAAGTTCTGCATTCATTTCTTCATCCACAAGGATATTTTCATTCACATCCACGGTAACTCTTCCCGACTGATGATCCCATCTGCCACTGCATTATCAATCGGAACGTTCAGTTCTTCCTGAATTCTCGCAAAACTTGCTTCGATGTTTGACACATCAACCTCCACATGCAGTTTTTCCAGTGCTGCTTTTCGGATATCCCTTACCAGGCGGTTCAGAACCCTTGTCTCTTCGGCATAACGGAAATCACTGTTTTCTGCACTGAACATCTTTGCATTCGTCACATAATAATCTTCCAGTCCGTTATACTGTCTGACCGTGCAATATCCTGCCTCATCCAGATCCGGAATACATTCACTGATCCCCGACGGAACCAACGAAATCAACTTATCTTTTGCGATTGGGAAAGATGCTACCTCTCCAATCGACTGGCTTTCTTTTGCGGCACCATATAACCCTGTGATCACACCTGCCAGGTTATCCAAAACTTCCCGGTTATCCATTTTTTTATAATATCCCCATGCGGCTACTACCTGAACATAGATACTGTTGATGCCTTTTCTGTCATGGATCAGCTTCTCCGCATACTGCTCTGCCGTTTCTTCTGAAGATGGCTCGCTGCTTTCACAGATAAAGATAACCGGCTTTTTATATTCTTCCATGAATTTTTCGGCTAACGCTGCCAGAGCAGCCCAGGTTGCTTTTTCTGTAGCACCGACCACATGGATCATCTCAAATACTTTCGTGAAATTTTTAAGGTTTTCCACTGCATTTAAAAGTTCTTTATGATTCATTTTCGGTGCGGTAGTGGTAACCTGATAGATATCTCCCTCTGTAAAATCTCCAGTCATTGAAATTTCCATGCCGGTTTCCGGGATAACTGTTTTCCCTTCCGGGATTGTCATTTCACCTGAATACGTGATCCCACCATCAATAGAGTACTTCATGCCGCCAGCATTGGTCGTTCCCGTCTCGATGATAGAGATAAGGACTGTATATGCATTATGCGGTTTTCCCGTAACTGCAATCGTTCCTGAACCGGAACCTGTATGCTGTACTTCTGAGATCGTTCCTGCCGTCTCTGCATTTACCGGCACACAGTATACTTTTCCTGCTCCATTTTCAATGCTGTCCATGCACGCATCTGCCAGTGGACTATATCCAAGCATTTCTTTAATCTTTCCCGCAGTCATGCTGTTCGTAATCTCGATCGGCTCATCGGCTATTTTTTCCGAAACCCCGATCTTGACCTGTACGCCTGTCCCTTGTCACAGTGGTCCTTTTCAGATTTCCATCCTGAACATTTACATATACATCACCAAGCATCACCCTTTTGCCCCCTCTCTTCCTGAAACAGCCGACATTTCAAATCTTTTTACAGCCTGCAAAAATACTGCTTCTGTAACACAACGTCCCTTCCTCCATCCTTCTGCTGCTTTCGTTCCTTCAAATACTGCTTCGCTTACTTTATGTTTCTCCTTCAGCGACTCAATGCAGAACGTCTGTTTTTTATTTTCCATCTGTCTCCTCCATCATGTGATATCTCTTAAATTCACCTGTTTAACCGGTATATCCTCATACAGCCTTTGATGTTTAAACAGGATCTCCACCTGAACCGCTATATTGGCTTTCAGGACACTGTCATCCTTTTCAATCCACTCTGCTTTCCCAATCTCCAGGTCAACCCAGTTCCCATCTACATAGACTCCATCGCCTATACAGAGCAGAAATTTTTTAAATATTTCTTCACACCTGGCTGCCTCTGCATCCGAAATGACTACATTAAAACTGCTTGTCCGAAAGATTCTGGTAACACGTACCATCTCTTCCCTGTTTCATCCTCATAACGTTTTCTTGAATTTCTCCGTTCAAACGTATCTCCATTATGCAGGACTGCACCCAAATGGGTTTCGCCTGCCATCCGAAGCTTCTTCATGTTCGTATAGATAGCAGACTTAACCCCTGCTTCCTTCAGCTTCGCCGCCAGATAATCCCTTTCCTGTATCATTCTGCCATTGCATCCTCCAATATACCTTGTATCTCCTGTTGATCCTGATCACTCATGCCAAGGAACGGCCTTGCAGGAACATTGATCGTAACTTCTTTTGCCTGCCTCCAGACCCCATTCACTTTGAACTTAAGCATTCCTCCACTTTTCGCACGGATCGTACGCTGTGCTCCAAACTGATGCGTTGCAGCGTAAATGGTATTGGTTCCGACTGCAAACCCTTCCTCTTCCGCTTTTGCATGGATGGAATTTTTCAATCTTGCTGTCTGTGTAAGTGTTTTTCCACCGGAGGAAGCCCGGATGGATTTCTTCCACTGTCCTCCATCCGGTGTCTGTTCTGCTTCGAAACGGCTCACGGTTGATTCCCGCAATGCTTCCGCCATGGCCGTACTGATCCCTTTTTTATCTATATGCTGCAGTTTTTTCAACTGCTTCATCAGCTTTTCTGTATCGCCATTAACTTCCAGCTTTATTGCAGACACATTACCACCCTTTCATGCTTGACCGGGTAAAGATACGCTCCTGGGATCTCACGGCAAAACCGGCCTGCTTATCCGCAGGATTTTCCCCTTTTGCCCCTTCTCCGATCTCAACAATACCTTTGGCAACATTCTCTAGGAACCGGATAGCAGCATTATATCTGTTCAGGATCGTTTTTTCTCTTTCCCCCTCATCAATACCGCTTCTCGATGCCAGATTGTATACTGCGATATCTTTGCTGTATTTACATATGACTTTGGGCACTGTCCGGAACGGAACCTCATACCTCTTATTCAGATAGCCATTGATTTCTGCATCCGCATCTTCGATTGCAGAAACAACATACGGCGTCAATACCTTTCTCCGTTCTTCCGGATCTTCAATATAATCCGTTCCGGCAAGCGTATTCAGGGCATCTTCCTTAAACATTGCAAAGACTTCTTCAACGGTACAATATGCCATAATGCTCTCCTATCAGCCTTCCGACTGTCCGGTAGATCCAAATGCCATCTGCGGGAATCCATATCCTACATTGCTCCGGCCATCTGCCCCATACAGAAATTCACCTTTCAGAAATACATTCGGATCTTCCGGTCTTACCAGTGACGTAAACTGATATTTTTTTGCGTTCCTGATATACAAATGGTTTCAGGAACAGATTGGTAGCGAACAGATACCAGGCTTTTGAATCCTGTGCAAGTTCCGGGCATACAAGGATCTCTGCTGTATCTTTCATTACATTGGTCGTTCCATTGATCTGGTCTGCTTTCAGAATAAGCCTTGCCGTATGTTCCAGTGCCGGAGGAACTACAAGAAGATCCGGAACATCCCAAGTGGTGTGCCATTGTCAGACAGGATGCTCATCATCTGCGAACGTGCTGCCTGATAGCTTTCTGCACTTAATTTTTCAGTTCCTTTGTTTGAATAGGAATATCCGCCATTTTTATGCTGTTCTGAAAAGAACGGCTTGCCATCATAACAAAGTTCTTTGAAACCTGCAGCCATAGCCGAAAATAACAGCTTATCCGGATGCTGTGCGGCTGACGCTCCCATGGCTTCCATCATCGGTGCATACACACCATACTGGTCATCTTCCAGATCCGTACGCTTTACAGAAAGCGTCATCTCAAATTCTTTGTTTTTGATTGAATAATCATATGCCGCCAGATTCTGGATCGTCCTCTCTCCGATCCACTCCCTCATCGTTGGAAAATGACCGATCCATGCATATTTCTGTTCCCCTGTATTGGATGGGACTACCGTGGCAATTCTCTGATACTTCGGTGTTACTGCTTTAAATGCCTTATTATAGGCTGCTGAAAATCCAACATTCAGTGTTGCTAATGCCTGCTGATTTACTACCATCTTTTTCCTCCTGCTTTCTACTGTTCTCTGATATCAACCGTTACAAAATCATCATCCACTTCCAGGATTGTTCCGGCCATACTGGAGTCTGTGTCTGTGATCGTAACTTCCTGTGCACCGGACACATATGCTTTCTTCAGGATATCGGTCTGCTTGATGCTGCCATCATTCCCCATCACCACGCTTCCGCGGTATACATTCACGTTTCTGGATCCATTCTTTCCATTCCGGTTATCTACATACTGCATTGCCATGCCTGCAACCTTCAATCCTGTTTTCTTGGATGCCAGGACTGCATAGCCATCTGCATTTAACGCCACCATGCAGGCGGTCTGCATTTCTTCCCCTTCCGCGACTGGAAGGACCATAATGCTGCTGTCCATTTTTCTTTCACCAATTCGAAACTCTTCCATCCTTCTTCACCCCTTATTCTTCTGATCCTTTGATATCTTCCATGGATACTCCAAGATTCTTAAGAATCTTCGGATCCAGCTCTGTATCTGTTTCCTCTTTCTGGTATCCTGCGGATCCTGTCTTTCCAATCGGAACTACCGCCGGGGCTTTGGCTACAAAACGCCTGAAAACCTTCGGCATCTTTAAGAGCGTATTCTTTCGCCCATGCTTTCTGTGCTGCAGATATCTTTCCCTGCTTCAGTGCCATGGTCACAAGTTCTTCTGCATCCCTTTCATCCATCCTCCGTTTCAGTTCCAGGATCATTTCATCTTTTGTTTTGTCCGCGGTTCCTTTCAGTTCCATGATCTTCGCCGCAACATCTTCTGTCTTTGCATCTCCCTTCAGTTCCAGCAGATCCATAATGGTCTTATTGGCTACCACTTCTTCTGTCTTTTCCTGTTTTTTTAATTCCTGGATTGCCTTTTCCACATCTGCCTCTGTCGCATCCGCCGGCAGTCCCAATAATGCCACAATCTTTTTCAGTTCCATGCTGTTTCCTCCTTCTGCCCCATCCGGCTGCTGATATCTATACTGTTCACTAATGCAAACATCCCATCAATAGCCGGCGTATTGGTCAACGCCACGCTATGCAAGGCTACTGCTTTTCCATCGCTCTTCCGGCAGATCACTACCGGGGACAGATATTTATATTCCTTGTTCTCCAGATACTGCTTTGCTTTTGCTGTCCATTCCACCTGTGCCGCGATCGCATCTTTCGTTTTGACAAGTTTTTTGATCCACCCACCGGCAGGGGCCTGGACATCTTTTAATGTCTGATGTTCATAGTCAATAACAAGGTCAAGCCCCCTGTTTTCAAAATGGCGGTTGATCAGGTCAAAACTCTCGTCATCTACAACAAAATCACCTTTCTGGCTGTGGACCGTTCCAAGGGGCAAAATCTTGATCTCGTCCGGTGCTTCCGAAACGTTCAGCCCTTCCAGAGCATACATGATCTGCTTCTCCATACTCTTCTCTGTTTTCATGCCGCACCTGATAGCGTTATAACGCGTTATAACACCATCATCTTCCTTTCCTGCTCCCATTCTTCCATCTGTAGCATTTTTTAAAATCTGGAGCATTTTACGCTTTCTTTTTTCAAACACCTTTCTTACCGGTGTACTCAGCACCGTAAGATCCGGTTCCCACACCTGTTTTGCGGGATTTGTTGCAAAACCTTTGTCCGGTCTGCTCTCCAGGATCTCTCCTGTTTCCCGGTCTACTTTCCTTGGGGGCTTTGTTTCCACTGTCAGGCCATGTTCTTTTACCTGCCGTTCGCTCAGTGAAACCACGCTGCACCTGCACCGGAATCCATTTGGCGGATACCATACATCCCATATCGGATCATCTGCCCGGTACACTTTCCCATGCATCTGAGCATGTTCTTCCCTGACATTTCCATCTGCTGCCGTACGATACTGCCAGAATGGCCTGAGCTTCATGACGGTATCATCCGTCATGCTCTTATAGTGCCCCGCATTATATGCCGTCTGCAGATTTGTCCGGAATATCACATCTGCCTTAAAAGGATTTACCCCTTCGTATCCGTTTTCTTCCAGAAACGTGTCCATCTTTTTTTGAAACTCTTCTTTTGTGCTTCCAAGTTCAACTGCTTCGGTAAGTGCCTGCAAAAAGCTGTCCAACACTTCTGCCTTGGTATATCCTGATACCATAAATGCTTTGCACGGCTCGCCTCATCCATTTTCAGGAACTCTTCTTTTGAAACACTCTTCTTTTTCTTCAGGAACTCCACAGCCGCTTTAAACACGAAGCTTCCAGTCATACCATATTGAACATCCATCTACTGCTGGCTCCTTCCTATCATTCTGAAAGATCCATGCCCTGTCTGAGCATCTCCTCAAGCTCGCCCTCATCCATCTCATTGTATAACTTCTGGATGTTTTCTTCCTTGTCAAGCTGCTCTTTCAAGCTCCTCAGGTCTGCCGATCCATCCAGCATCGTCTGGATCGGTTCCAGCATCCTCTTTAATATCCGTCCTGCTCTTTCACAGGATTCCTGGACGATCCTGTCAACCTGCTTCTGTTCTTCCTCCATCTGCACCCTGTCCTTCCGTCAGTTCTTCCATCTTTTTCTGCACCGCTTCCAGCACTGCCTCGCCTTTTTCCGGTTTTGGAATTGAAAACTTCTTGTATACATGATCTACCGGGATTGACAGCCCCATGTCACAAATTAGTGTCTTATAGATCTCTGCCGTGACTTTCAGGTCATCCGTCTCATTACTGTTGAATACAAACAGCGGTATCTTTGCATCCGGACCAAAGTTATATAAAACAAGCGGCTGTATGATATCTTTACGGATCGTTTCTGCAAGACTCTTAGCATCCGCAACCGTCAGGTCATGCCTGACTTCATTGTGGACTTTCCCCTGGGCATATGATCCACCTCCGGAGTCAGAACTTAATGTCTGGCCAAGGATCGCCTTGCTCATCTGCTCATCTGCATAGCGGGCAAATTTTTCAAAGATATCTGCTGATGTGGTCTTATTGGACTCGATGATGCTGATGTCCGCGGATGTCGGAATGATCCCGGCCGCATCCGTCCCCATCGTATAGATAGCATCCATCAGCTGCTTCCTGTCTTCTTTACTTGCAGATGCATCATACTTTCCAAGCCTCAACGGCATTCCGTACACTTCTGAAAATGCCACCCAGTCTTTTAAATCAAAATTCTTGAACATGTACATCCATGCTATGATCCGCATAACGCCAGCTCTCGACTCATGACCGCTTTTCGCTTTATATTTGTGGACAACAATTTATTTTCCGGAAGTTCTATCCCTTCTGG
>ENA-OQER01000816-OQER01000816.1-human-gut-metagenome-genome-assembly--contig:-NODE-816-length-16302-cov-2.437218_pt1 | contig 16302 bp, 26 predicted proteins | sample MGYA00242797_ERZ504639 | MGnify/ENA primary metagenome ERZ504639 (study PRJEB26092, sample SAMD00036306) | human gut metagenome | host: Homo sapiens | study: EMG produced TPA metagenomics assembly of...
GAAATAAAGGGTGCGGATGAACTGTATGGGCTGACGGCATCATTGCCCAGAGCGAAGCCAACGCTACCCGGCTGTTCGGCACGGTGCATACCTATTACAGCACAGAGGCCTCGTCCCAGTGCATCCGTGCAATGCTGTGCCTTGCACTGCAGGCTGCGCCCGCAGCCGGACAGCGCCCGGTCCTGCTGGCAGCGCGCAACGCTCACAAAGCGCTGTTGTATGCGGCGGCGCTGCTGGATTTTGATATCCAGTGGCTCTGGCCTGCGCCGCAGGATGCCGGTGCACTTTGCAGCTGCCCGGTGTCAGCTGCAAAGCTGACAGGTGCTCTGCAGGGTTTGGCGCAGCAGGGCAAAAGGCCCTTTGGCATCTACATCACCAGTCCGGATTATCTGGGCGGCGTGCAGGATATTGCAGCGCTGGCCGGAGTGTGCAAGGATTTTGGCGTTCCGCTTCTGGTGGATAATGCCCACGGTGCTTACCTGCGTTTTCTGCCGCAGGGCGGTCAGCATCCTATTGCACTGGGCGCGGCCATGTGCTGCGACTCCGGCCATAAAACGCTGCCCGTTGTCACTGGCGGCGCATACCTGCATCTGGGCAAAAATGCCCCCATTCAGGACGAAGCCGCTGTGCGCAATGCACTGGCATTGTTTGGTTCCACCAGTCCGTCTTACCTGATCTTGCAGTCGCTGGACAAATGCAACCAGATCCTGTCGGAGGGTTATCCGCTGCGGCTTTTGCAGTGCTGCGGTCATCTGACCCGCCTGCGCCGGGAGCTGAACGAAGCCGCTGCGGCAAAACACTGCCCGGGGCCGCTGGCACTGGAAAGCGAGCCTCTCAAGGTCACGCTGGATGCTGCTACACTGGGCATGACCGGCACAGAGCTTGCAGAAGCGCTGCGCTGCGCAAAGGTCGAGTGCGAATATGCCGACCCGCGCTATGTTGTGCTGATGTTCACCCCGCAAATCCGCCGCAGGACTTTGAACGGCTGACTTCTGCCGTTCTCCACATTGTGGAAAACCTTACAGGACCGTTCCCGCTCCCGGAAAAAAACGATCGTGAGCTTTTGGAGCTGGAACACGAATTGCACACCTGCTGCAGCATCCGGCAGGCCGTGTTTGCCCCGCAGGAGCAGGTGCCCACAGAGCAGGCGGTGGGGCGTATCTGCGCTATGCCGACGGTTTCCTGCCCGCCTGCGATCCCCATTGTGGTCAGCGGCGAGAAGATCACATCGGCTACCGTCCGGCTGATGCAGAAATACCATGTAATGCAGGCGGCTGTCCTGCGCAAAACGATCTGATTGTTTCAAAAGGCCCAAAGGCATCGTGCGTTTTGCACGGTGCCTTTTTTGCGCGCATATCCTGCAAAGCATGTGCATACCTTTCCAGTAGAGACGGACAGGGAAAGGAGCACACTGCATGGAACTGAAGATCTTTCGGGATACGCTGCCGCAGGCAGGCACGAGCTGCACCGTCAAGGCAGAACTTCCGCTGGAAACCGAGATCCTGATTTCAGATTATCTTCCGCCGGTGTTCAAGCTGGTCAAATGCTTTGCAAAACCGGTGGTGCTGCAAAAGCAGCTGCAGCCCGGGCGGCTTACATTGGAAGGCTATCTGCGCTGCACTGTGTTTTATCAGGCGAGGACGGGGCCGGGCTTTGCCAGACCGAGCAGAAGCTGCCGTTTACAAAGCAGCTGGAGGTGCCGGAATTCTCCTTCACCAGCTGGATGGCTATGGTAGAAGGGCAGACTGAATACCTCAACTGCCGGGCAGTAAACCCGCACCGCATCGAGGTGCGCGGAGCCTATGGTCTTGTGGTTACTATCCATACACAGGATAAACAGGAACTGATCACGGCGCTGGCCGATGGCGGCATTGAACAGAAATTGCAGACGCTGAACGGCGTGCGCAGCACCGCGGTGCTGGAAAAGCTGGTCACTGTGGAAGGGGAGCTTGTGTTTGCAAAGCCGCCCGCAGCCATTCTGGATATTACCGGCAGCGCCGCCGTGCGGGAGGTAAAGCTGCTGGCGGGCAAGGCAGTGGTCAAGGGCGAGGTACGTGCAATGCGCCTGGCGCGCGGAAGGCGAAAGCAGCCTGCAAAGTCAGGCGGCATCCCTGCCGTTCAATCAGGTGGTGGATCTGGAAGGCGTAGCAGAGGATTGCAGATGCATGTGCGTGCTGGAGCCGGTGGGCTTTGCCCTTGCGGAGGGCGAACAGGAAGCCAGCGGCCAACTGACAGCCAGCGTGATGATGCATTTGCACGCATGGCGGCCCTGCCAGCTGCAATACGTAGCGGATGCCTTTTCTACGCAGTTTGAAACCGCCGTCACGCCGCAGGAATTGGCAGCCGAAGATCTTGCCTGTATGCTGAACGAGACAGCATCTTCCACGGTCTCCGGGCCGCTGCCAGATGCGGATGCTCAGCTGCGCGCCTGCTTTGTGTCTTATGGACCAGCGCAGGTAACACCTTACCGCGACGGCTGGGCCTTTACGGTGCGTGCCGTTGCCACCGCCTTTGCGAGAACAGTCTTGCCGAGCTGGAAAGCTACGAAAAAACACTGGAGCTTGTCTTTCCGCTCGCAGTAGAAGCCCCGCCGGTGCACAGTTCAGCCCGGAATGCTGGCTGAGCACCGAGAACATCCAGTGCAGCTGCACTGGCGGCACATTGGAAGTGACGGTCACCGCCCGTGCCGAAGGAGCCATCCTCCGCCGGAGCACACATTCGGGCATCGGCAGCATTGAGCTGGGCGAACCGCTGACGACTCCGGACCGGAGATCGCACTGCGCATCTACTATGCACAGGCAGGGGAGGAGTTGTTCGGCATTGCCAGACGGTTCCATGTGTCACCGGCACAGATCCTGACGGCAAATGGGCTGGAAGCCGGTACGCAGGTCCTGCCGCAGGCGATGCATTTTCTGGTGCCGGGCGCATAAATCGACGAAGAACGCTGCCTTTTCAGGCGGCGTTTTCCTTTTGTGCCGAAAAGAAAGTGAAAAAGCCCTTTCTTCTCTGTGTGCGGGAGAGTATAATAAAAAGCGGTGTTTGAAATAGGAAAGGAGTAAAAAACAAAGATGAATTCCAAAAGTAAGCTCCTTGCCCCGGAGCTTGTCAATGCAGAAAGGCCGGTTTGGGCTTTCAGCAAAAAGATTTTCTGTGAGGGCATGCGGGATGGCGTTCCCATTGCGCTGGGCTATTTTGCTGTTTCCTTCTCGCTGGGCATTGCGGCCCGCCGGGCAGGTTTTACCCCGTTTCAGGGCTTTCTGGTCAGCCTGCTGAACAACGCTTCGGCAGGCGAGTACGCTGCATTTGCCATCATCATGGCCAATGCGACCTATCTGGAAGTGGCCATCATCACACTGATCGCCAATGCGCGCTATCTGCTCATGAGCTGCGCACTGGCCCAGCGCTTTGCGCCGGGCACACCTTTCTGGCACAGGCTGCTCATCGGTTATGATGTGACAGACGAGCTTTTTGGCATCACCATTGCACGGCCCGGCAGCCTGAACCCATATTATACCTACGGTGCCATTCTGCTGGCGGCACCGGCTTGGGCCATCGGTACGGCGTTGGGCATCATTGCGGGCAATCTGCTGCCGCTGCGGGCTGTCAGTGCGCTGAGCGTTGCCTTTACGGCATGTTCCTTGCCATCATCATTCCTCCAGCACGTAAGAGCAGGGTGGTAGCTGCACTTGTTGCCATCAGCTTTGCACTGAGCTTTGTGTGCAATTACCTGCCGGGTATCTCCGCTCTTTCGGAGGGCACGCGCACCATTTTGCTCACAGTGCTCATTTCCAGCGCTGCAGCAGCTCTTTTTCCGGTAAATCCAGACGAGCAGGAGGCAGAGCATGACGCATAATCATTACATTTACATTGCAGTGATGGCGCTGGTATCCTATGCCATCCGCATCCTTCCGCTCACACTGATCCGCAAGCCCATCAAAAATCGCTTCATTCAGTCGTTTCTGTATTATGTGCCCTATGTGACGCTGGCGGTCATGACCTTCCCGGCCATTGTCAACGCGACCCAGAGCCGGCTGCCGGTGCCATGGCGCTGGTGGTAGGCATTGCAGCTGCTTGGTTCGGCGCAAGCCTGTTTCAGGTATCTGTGGCCTGCTGTGCCGTCGTGTTCGTGCTGGAACTGTTCCTTTAAAATTTTTGTGCCCGGCAGGCTGTCATGCTGCTGGGCACTTTTGCATTGCCCTGCAGGAGGAAATTATCATGAAAAAATTCTTATCACCGGTGCAGGCGGCTTTGTCGGCTCCCGCATTTTGCAGCAGTGGCAGGGAAAGTACGAGCTTTGCGCCCTTCCAAAAGGCTTTTTCTGTACAGCCGATGAAGCTCTCACCCGTGCACAGGTGGAAGCTTTGCATCCGGATGTGATCCTGCACACCGCCGCTCTTTCCGATACCAGTTACTGTGCGCAGCATCCGGCAGAAGCTTACCGTGCCAATGTGGAGCTGCCAGTCTGGCTGGCACGGGCTGCGCAGCAGACGAAGGCAAAGCTGGTGGCATTCAGCTCGGATCAGGTCTATGCGGGAACGAAGCAGCAGGGCCCGTTGTCAGAAGCGTTGGATCTGCATCCGGCAAACATTTATGGCCAATACAAGCTGAAAGCAGAGCAGCGTGTGCTGGAGCTCTGCCCGGACTCGGTCCATCTGCGTGCCAGTTGGATGTATGACCTGCCCGGCTATGGGCTGCCCATCCGGGGCAATCTTCCGCTGAATCTTCTGCGTGCCGCGCTGAAGGGAGAGACTCTGCGCTTCTCCCGGAACGACCACCGCGGCGTGACCTATGTGCGGCAGGTGATCGAAAATCTGGAGCCTGCATGGCGCTGCCCGGCGGCGTATACAATTTTGGCAGCGGCAATGCCGAAAACATGGTATGCACCGCCCGGCAGTTTGCCGAAACGCTGGGAATCGCTGTGCAGATCGAGGAAGAAAGCTGGGGTCGGAACCTTGTGATGGACACCACAAAACTGGAACGCTTCGGCATCCGGTTCGACACCACTCATCAGGCATCCAGCGCTGTTTAAAAGATTACGGGCTGAGAACGCTGTAAAATTTCCATATCGCACAAAATCAAATAAAACAAACAAAAAAGCAGGAGTTCTGCGCGAAATTCTTCCGACCAAAGCGGAAAAAACGCACAAGCCGCCCTGCTTTTGTGTTTCTCAGCGGGAAACAGCCGTTCACGAAAAAGTCATACTTAATTTACAAGGATACGCAGTTTTGCTATAATAAATCCGCTTTTTTGGTAAAGCAGTCGAAAAGAATGATTTTTGTCAAGATTTGAGGAGAGTGGAACATTTGAAGGAAGTCAAGCTCGAAGAGTCGGCGTATCAGTCGACGCAAAAATGTCCCTGAAACAGGCGATCCCGCTGGGTCTGCAGCATGTCTGCGCCATGTTTGTGGGCAACCTGACCCGCTGCTGATCATCACCAGTGCCTGCGGCATTGCGGGTGGTGAATTTGCAGATCTGCAGGTCACGTTGCTGCAGAGTGCCATGTTTGTGGCCGGTGTGGTCACACTGGTGCAGCTGTTCACCATCGGCCCCGTGGGCGGTAGCGTGCCCATCATCATGGGCACCAGTTCCGGTTTTATCGGCGTGTTCAACAGTGTTGTCGGCAGCATGGGCGGCGGTGTGCTGGCCTATGGTGCCATTATGGGTGCATCCATCATCGGCGGCATCTTTGAAAGCGTGCTGGGCTTCTTCCTCAAGCCTCTGCGCAAGTTTTCCCGCCGGTCGTCACCGGTACGGTTGTACTTTCCATCGGTCTTTCGCTGATTTCGGTGGGCATCAATTCCTTTGGCGGCGGCAACAGCGCAAAAGACTTCGGCTCCATGGAAAATCTGCTGCTGGCCCTGTTCGTTCTGGTGGTCATTCTGATCTTCAAGCATTGGACCACGGGCTTCCTCAGCTCTTCCGCGATCCTGATCGGCATTCTGGCCGGTTACGTTGCGGCTTTTGTCATGGGTCTGGTGCTGCCCACCACCGGTGTCACTGCCGATGGTGTAGAGTTTACCAAGCATGGGTGCTCAACTGGAATAAAGTGGCACAGGCCTCCTGGTTTGCCATTCCCAAGCTGATGCCGGTCAAGATCGTGTTTGATATGCGCGCCATTATGCCGGTGATGATCATGTTCGTTGTTACCGCTGTTGAGACTGTGGGTGATATCTCCGGTGTCATGGAGGGCGGCATGAATCGTGAACCCACCGATAAAGAGCTGTCCGGCGGTGTGATTTGTGACGGTCTGGGCTCCTCCTTTGCGGCTTTGTTCGGCGTACTGCCCAACACTTCCTTCAGTCAGAACGTGGGTCTGGTGGCCATGACCAAGGTGGTCAACCGCATGGCTCTGCTCCGCGGCATCTTCCTGATCCTGTGCGGTCTGATCCCCAAGCTCGGCGCGCTGATCTCCATTATGCCGCAGGCCGTTCTGGGCGGTGCTGCCGTTATGATGTTCTCTTCCATCGTGGTCAGCGGCATCCAGCTCATCACCAAGGAAAAGATGACCCCGCGTCAGCTTACCATCGTCTCGGTGGCTCTGGGTGTTGGCTACGGCATGGGTGCTAACAGCGGTATTCTGGCACAGGCTCCGCACGCTTTCCAGCTGATCTGCGGCGAGTCCGGCATCGTTCCGGCTGCGTTTGTGGCGATCCTGCTGAATGTGCTGCTGCCGAAGGATGACAAGGCAGTATAAAGCTCAAAGCTTCTGCCGGGCCAGTGCTTCCAATTGCGCCAGTGCTTCGGGCGTGTCGGCGTCGGCCAGTTCATTCCGATCCGCAATGTAAACGGTGTGAACATGTGCGGGATATTTCCGAAGCAGAACACTTCCGCCCATGCCCTGCGGCAAGGTGAGCAGTTCCTGAAAAGTCCTTTTTCAAACAGAACGGGACTTCCAGTAAGGGGAGACGGGTCGTTACGGATCCGGAATCCCAGACGGAAGATCTCCCGTTCTGTTTCTTTTTGTCGTTCCAGCCGAGTTTTTTGATCCCACCCGGAGATGCCTGCCATGGCTTCCACTGTCTCGCGGCACAAAAGCGGCTGGTCTCCCGGCAGGAACATGCAGCCAAAAAGCTCCGGAACCTGTTCCAGCAGCGCAGAAAGGCCCAGCCGCACCGTATCGTTTCGACCAGGCAGATCGTGCAGCAGCACCGGAACATTGCGGGAGCGGCAAAGCTGCGCAACTTCGTCCGAACGTGTCACCACGATGCGGGCCGAAAGCTTTGGAGTATCGGTCGCTGCAAATGCGCGGCATAGCATCGGTTCCCCGCAGAACGGCGCAAGGAGTTTGTTGGAGCCGAAGCGCTGGCTCAGACCGGATGCATGATGACACAGCCCACCGGAAGAAGTTCTTTCATATAGTACCACTCTTTCTGAAACGAATTCACAATAGTATTATATCGAAATCTGTGTTAAAATAAAAGAACAGAGAAAAAAAGAGAGAGGAACCTGCATCTATGATGACGATCCGAGAATATAAGCAGGCCGAAAGTCTGGAAGAAGCGTGGCAGCTGAACCAGAAAAAGGCCAACCGTGTGCTGGGCGGCATGATCTGGCTCAAAATGGAGAACATCAATGTCGGCACAGCCATCGACCTGTCCGGTCTGGGACTGGACACCATAGAGGAGACCGAGGACAGCTTTTCCATTGGTGCCATGGTTACACTGCGCCAGCTGGAAGAGCACGCCGGTCTTGCTGCGTATACCCATGGCGCAGTAAAGGAAGCGCTGCGGCATATCGTGGGCGTGCAGCTGCGCAATCTGGCAACTGTGGGTGGCAGCATCTACAGCCGGTTCGGCTTTTCCGATGTGCTCACGCTGTTTATGGCCATGGACTGTTCGGTAGAGTTGTACAAGGTGGAATCATATCCCTGCAGGAGTATGCTGAGCGCCCTATGACCGGGACATCCTTGTGCGGCTGATCGTTAAAAAGGAAGAAGCAGAATTTTTCTATCAGTCCGTGCGCAACAGCCAGACTGATATCCCGGTGCTTACCTGCGCTGCCGCCCGTCTGGAAAACGGCAGCTATCGCATTGCGATCGGTGCGCGGCCGCTCAAGGCTGTGCTGTTTGAGCTGCCGGCAAAGGCGGGTGTTTCTGCGCAGGAACTGGCGCAGAACTTTGCCGATGAAGTAAAGCAAAAAATTGTCACTGGCTCCAATATGCGCGGCAATGCCAAGTACCGCCGCCATCTGGCAGGCGTTCTGACAAAGCGTGCTGTTCTGGAACTGGAAGCACGCACGGCACAGGAGGAAAATTAAATGCAGATCACTCTTACATTGAACGGCGTCAAGGTCACAGAGGATGTGGCTGCAGATATGCTGCTGATCGATTTTGTACGTGCCCACGGCTGCAAGAGCGTCAAGCGCGGCTGTGAGACTTCCAACTGCGGTCTGTGCACGGTGTTTCTGGACGAGAAACCGGTGCTGTCCTGCTCGGTACTGGCAGCGCGTGCCAGCGGCCACAGCATTACCACACTGGAAGGCCTGCAGGAAGAAGCAGCGGAGTTCGGCGGCTTTATCGCGGATCAGGGTGCAGAGCAGTGTGGCTTCTGCAACCCGGGCTTTATCATGAACGCGCTGGCCCTCTTCCGCGAGAATCCGTACCCCAGTGAGGAAGAAGTGAAGGAATATCTCTCCGGCAACCTCTGCCGCTGCTCTGGCTATGAGGGCCAGCTGCGCGGCATCATGAACTTTCTGGCATGGAAAAAGCAGAAGGAGGCCGCAGAATGAGTACCATCAACAAGCCTTTCCGTAAAAAGGATGCCATGCAGCTGGTCACCGGCCAGCCCGTCTATATGGACGATGTGATCCCGCAGGACTGCCTGATCGTAAAGCTGCTGCGCTCTCCGCACGCAAATGCCATCGTCAAAACTATCAATACGGCTGTAGCAAAAAAAGGTGCCCGGCATCGAGGCGATCTTTACATGGAGGATGTGCCGCAGGATGCGCCGCGCTACACGCAGGCTGGCCAGACCTATCCGGAAGCCAGTCCGCGTGACCGCCTGCTCATTGACCGCCATGTGCGCTTTGTGGGCGATGTGGTGGCCATTGTGGCCGGTAAGGACGAAAAGTGCGTGGATAAGGCTCTCAAGCTCATCAAGGTGGAATATGAGGTTTTGGAAGCAGTGCTGGACTATCACACTGCCAAGGACAACCCCATTCTGGTGCATCCGGAGGACAACTGGGCCAGTCTGTGCCCGGTGGGAGCCGACAACAAACGCAACCTCTGCGCCCATGATGAATGCGAAGCCGGTGATATCGATGCAGTGCTTGCAGCCAGCGATGTAGTCATTGACCACATTTACCACACCAAGCCTGCCAGCAGGCCATGATGGAGACCTTCCGCACCTACTGCTCCATTGATACCTATGGGCGGCTGAATGTGCTCAGCTCCACGCAGATCGTGTTCCATGCACGGCGCAATATTGCGAACGCACTGCATATTCCCAAATCCATGGTGCGCGTGGCAAAGCCCCGCATCGGCGGCGGATTTGGTGCCAAGCAGACGGCGTCAGTGAGGTGTATCCGGCTTTTGTGACTTGGAAGACCAAAAAGCCTCCAAGATCATTTTCAGTCGTGTGGAAAGCCAGATCGCATCCTCGCCGCGTCACGAAATGGAGATCCATGTGCGGCTGGGTGCCACGAAGGACGGCGTTGTGAAGGGCATTGATCTGTACACCCTTTCCAATACCGGTGCTTACGGTGAGCATGGCCCTACGACCGTGGGCCTTTCCGGTCACAAGTCCATCCCGCTGTACGGCAAGGCAGAAGCCTTCCGCTTTATCAGTGATGTGGTGTATACGAACCACATGTCTGCCGGTGCTTACCGCGGTTACGGCGCAACGCAGGGCCTGTTTGCCGTAGAATCTGCCGTCAATGAGCTGGCCCACAAGCTGAACATGGATCCCTTTGAGCTGCGTTTGAAAAACACCGTGCAGGAGGGCGATGTGATGCCCGCCTACTATGGGGCTGTCAACACCAGCTGCGCGCTGGACCGCTGCCTTGTCAAGGTGCGGGATATGATCGACTGGGAGCACAAATACCCTGCCCGTGATATGGGCAACAGCAAGGTGCGCGCTGTCGGTATGGGCATGGCGATGCAGGGCTCCGGCATTTCCGGCATGGATGTGGCAGTGCCACCCTGAAACTGAATGACGACGGCTTCTATACCTGATGATCGGTGCGGCCGACATGGGCACCGGCTGTGACACTACACTGGCGCAGATCGCCGCCGAAGTGCTGGACTGCCCGCTGGACAATATCACGGTCTTCGGAGCTGATACGGATACCTCGCCCTATGACTCCGGCTCCTATGCGTCCAGTACCACTTACGTTACCGGCAAGGCCACCGAAAAGTGTGCCATGAAGCTGCGCGGCCAGATCTGCAAGCTGGGCGCAGAGCTGCTGGAATGCACCGAGGACGAGGTGGAATTGATGGAAAAGATGTTTCAAGAGCAAAGATCCCACACAGAAAAAGTCTCTGAGCGAGATCGCGTATGCTTCTCAGTTCGGCCACATGGTTCCGCTGGAAGCCACCGAAACACATACTTCGCCTTTGTCGCCGCCGCCGTTCATGGTTGGTGCTGCTGAGGTGGAAGTGGATACTGAGACCGGCGAGGTAAAGCTGCTGGAGTTTGATGCCTGTGTGGACTGCGGCACGCCCATCAACCGAACCTGACCCTGTGCAGGCTGAGGGCGGTCTGCTGCAGGGCATCGGCATGACTCTGACCGAAAACATCACCTACGATAAAAATGGCTACCCGGAAGAGAATTCTCTGTTCCAGTACAAAATTCCGGCCCGCACCGATGTGGGCAAGATCAAGGTTGAATTCGAGAGCAGCTATGAACCCAACGGACCCTTTGGCGCAAAGTCCATCGGCGAGGTGGTCATCAACACACCGCTGCTGCCATTTCCGATGCCATCTATAACGCTATCGCACCCGGTTCTATGAGCTGCCCATCACACCGGAAAAAATCGCCATGGCAGTTGCAGAAAAGCAGAAATGATCGACGAAAAAATTTTTCCGTTTCTTGCGGAGAAGGGACATGTTATTTCTCTGGTGGGCGGCGGCGGAAAGACCACACTGATGTACAATCTGGCTGCGCACTGCGCCCGCAAGGGCTGGCGGGTATTGGCCGCTACCACCACCCATATTATGCAGCCGCCCGGCGTGGTCTGGGCACAGACGGATGCAGAGCTTTTCCGCCTGTGGAAGTGCGGCAGTTATGCCGTGGCCGGAACCGCTGCACCCGGCGGCAAATTGACGGCCCCGCCGCAGGCACAGCTGGAGCGCTGGATGACCCTTGCAGATATCGTGCTCATTGAAGCGGACGGCGCAAAACGGATGCCCTGCAAGCACCCGCTGCGCACGAGCCGGTGCTTTTACCGCAGTGCGATACGGTTCTGGCCGTAGCAGGGCTTTCTGCGTTGAGGCATCCGCTCCGGGAGGTCTGTTTCCGGGCAGAGCTTGCCGCAGAGCTGCTTTGTGTTCCGCAGGATGCGCAGTTGACACCGGAACTTCTGGCAAATCTGCTTGCAAGTGAAGCCGGTGGAAGGAAGGCTGTAGGGGATTGCAGCTTTTATGTTGTACTCAATCAGGTCGATACAAAAGAGCAGGCTGCTCTGGCCCGGCAGGTGGCTGATATTCTGAAAAAAATTTATCGGATTTCCTGCGCTACGTCTCATTTCGAGAAAGGAGAACGTGCATGAGCAAAGAAGGCAAGATCGTGTTCTGCACCGGTGGCGGATGTACCGCAAAGCTGGGAGCAGGTGTGCTGAGCCGCATTCTGGAAAAACTGCCGCGCGGTGCAAGAGACCCGAGCCTTCTGGTCGGGTACGACAGCCGGGATGATGCGGCTGTATACCGCATTACCGATGATGTGGCGCTGGTACAGACAGTGGATTTTTTCCCGCCGATGGTGGATGACCCTATACCTTCGGCCAGATCGCAGCGGCCAACGCCCTGAGCGATGTCTATGCCATGGGCGGCGAGGTGAAGACTGCACTGAACCTTGTCTGCTTCCCGGAGAGCATGGATCTGAACATTCTGGGCGAAATTCTGCGCGGCGGAGCCAAGAAGGTGGCCGAAGCGGGCGGAAGCCTTGCGGGCGGGCATTCCATTGCCGATACCGGTGTGAAATACGGACTTTCGGTGACTGGCCTTGTGGACCCGAAAAAAATGTATACGAATGATTCCGGCAAGCCCGGTGACAAGCTGATTTTAACAAAAGCTCTGGGCGTGGGCCTGATCTGCACGGCAAACCGTGTGGGCGAAGCGGCACCGGAAGATATGGCCGGTGCCATTGCGTCCATGACAACGCTGAACAAAAACGCTGCCGAGATCAGCCGAAAGTATACGGTCCACGCGGCAACCGATGTGACCGGTTTCAGTTTTCTGGGCCATCTGCACGAGATGATGGGCGAAAGCTTTCCTGTATCATTGATGCACGGATGGTGCCGGTTCTACCGGGAGCCGAAAAAGCGGCAGATGATTTTTTGTATACCGCTGCCGGACAGCGCAACCGCAACCATACCGGCCCATATGTCACTTTTGAAAATGTGCCGTTTGCAATGGAAGAGGTGCTGTTTGACCCACAGACTTCCGGCGGACTATTGCTGGCCGTGTTGCCAGAAGAAGCAAATGCGCTGGAAGCAGAGCTGCAGGCCGCTGGCCTGCCCGCAAAGATCGTGGGTGAGATCATACCCAAAACCGAACAGGAAATCACTGTAAAATACTGATGGAGACCTACAATTATGATGCTGAAAGTTGATGCCCGTGGTGACACATGCCCGCTGCCCGTTGTAAAAGCCAAAAAGGCGATCTCTGAACTGAAGGGTGCCGGTGAGGTGGAAGTGCTGGTGGATAATGAGATCGCCGTGCAGAACCTTACCAAAATGGCCCAGCAGAAAGGTTATCAGTACAGCGCCGAAAAGCTGGCCGAGCGGGAATACCGCGTGCTGTTCACGGTCGGCGAAGCGTCCGAAACACCCACTGAAGAAGCACCGCTGTGCACCGGACACCCGCACGGACACGGTGGTTGCCATCAGCTCTGATAAAATGGGCATTGGCGCAGATGACCTTGGCAAGTCCCTGCTCAAGGCCTTTGTGTTCGCACTTACCCAGCAGGATCAGCTGCCCAAAACAGTGCTGTTCTATAACGGCGGCGCGTCCCTGACCTGTGAGGGTTCGCCCATGCTGGATGACCTGAAGACACTGGAAGCACAGGGCGTGGAGATCATGACCTGCGGCACCTGCCTGAATTTCTATGGCCTGACCGAAAAGCTTGCTGTTGGCAGTGTGACCAACATGTACACCATCGTGGAAAAGCTGACGCAGGCAGGCAACGTGGTGAAACCGTGATCTATCTGGATAACGCTGCCACGACCCTGCGCAAGCCGCCGCAGGTAGAGCAGGCTGTGCTGGACGCAATGCGCACGGCAGGCAATCCGGGACGGGGTGCTCATGAGCCACGCTGCACGCAAGCCGTCTTGTTTATGCTGCGCGGTGCGCAATGGCAAAGCTCCTCCACGCACCAGACCCGTCCTGTATTGCTTTTGCGGCAAATGCAACGGAGGCCTTGAACATTGCATTGGGTGGTCTTTTTGCACCGGGTGATCATATCATCACAACGGTATGTGAGCATAACTCTGTTCTGCGGCCGCTCTACCGGCTGCGGGAACAGGGCTTGCAGTTCAGTTTTGCAGGCGTGGATGAGCGCGGACGGCTGCAATATGATGACTGGGATAAGCTGGTTCAGCCCAATACAAAAGCGCTGGTCGTAACAGGTGCTTCCAATGTGACCGGCAACGGAACGGATCTTGCAAAAGCAGCGGGTTTTGCGCACCGGCACGGCCTGCTGCTGATCGTGGATGCGGCCCAGACGGCGGGTTCACAGCCCATTGACGTACAGGCACTGGGCATTGATGTGCTATGCTTCACCGGGCATAAGGCGCTGCTTGGCCCGCAGGGAACAGGCGGCTTGTATGTGCGCCCGGGGCTTTCCATCCAGCCATTGGTAGTGGGAGGCAGCGGCGTACACAGCTTTGATGAACAGCATCCCGCACAGATGCCCACCGCTCTGGAAGCCGGGACGCTCAATGTTCCGGGTCTGGCGGGCCTGTGTGCCGGTGTGGAATGGATTCTGGCTCAGGGCGTGGAAACGCTGTGTGCAAAAGAAACTGCGCTGGCGGCGCTCTTTTATAAAAACATTCGAGATCTGCCGAACGTGAAGATCTACGGCGACCCGGAAATGGCGCTGCACGCTCCCATTATCTCGCTCAACATCGGAGACGAAGATTCAGCCGCATTGCAGATATTCTGTGGGAGGACTACAGCATCTGTGTGCGTGCCGGTGCGCACTGTGCACCGCTGATGCATAAAGCGCTGGGCACGGTGGAACAGGGCGTGGTACGGTTCAGCTTTTCGCATTTCAATACGGAAGCCGAAGTGCTTCAGACAGCAGCCGCTGTTCAGGAGCTTGCACAGGAGACCTGATATGCGCATCAAAAAAACTTATATTGTTCTTTCATTCCGCACAACGCTGGATGCCATGGAATGGGAAAAGCAGTGCCTTGCGGAGAAGGTTCCGGGCAGGCTCATCCCACTGCCGCGCGAGATCTCCGCAGGCTGCGGCCTTGCCTGGCGGATGCTGCCGGAAGAATTTGAGCAGTGGCAGAACCGGCTGGACCCGGCACGTTACGATCAGGCCGCAGCAGTAGAACAGTAATAAAGATAAAACAGGAGAATGACGCATGGGTAAAATGCCGCTTTATACAATGCTGCAAAAAGCCCGTTCTATGGGCGGCTGGACGATGGTAGCCAGTTAGAGGGCGATGCCGCGGGGAGCCAGCTGCTTTTGCTGGAGGGCAGGCCTGTGTGCAGAGGGGAGACAGCACCGTACTGCTGCAGCACCTGACAGAACTGCAGGGCTGCACAGCAGCTGGTATCCACTCTGTTGCAGGCACAGACATCTTTGCGGAGCGCTTTGGCGCGGTGCCGCAGCTGGTAGTCTGCGGCGGTGGACATGTGGCTGCAGCCGTTGTGCAGCTTGCAAAGCTGCTGGGCCTGACGGTCCTTGCAATGGATGACCGCGAGGAATATGCACAGCAGCTGCGGCTGGCCGGAGCCGATAAGTGCTCTGCCTGCCGTTTGATAAAGCGCTTGCGCAGGTACCTGACGGCGCAGAGACTTATTTTGTGGTCGTCACCCGGGCACATGCATTTGATGTGGACTGCCTGAAGGTGATATTAAAAAAGCCTGCAGCCTATGTTGGCATGATGGCAGCCGCGGGCGTGCCGCACTGGTGCGCCGTCAACTTCTGGAAGCCGGTATCGATGCCGAAAGAGTGGAGGCGTTGTACGCCCCCATCGGGCTTTCCATCGGCTCACAGACGGCAGAGGAGATCGCACTTCCATTCTGGCACAGATCGTATCGATCAAGAATGCGCGTCCGCAGACGGAGGCTTTTCATCTGCTTCTGGAAGCCATGGCTCAGACAGATGCCGCCGGGCAACAGGCGGTGCTTGCCGTGATTGCGGCGCGGCACGGCTCTACGCCGCGGGAAATCGGCGCAAAAATGCTGGTTCGCACAGACGGCTCTATTGTGGGCAGCGTGGGCGGCGGTATTATGGAGCACCGCACCATTCTGGCTGCACAGGAAATGCTGACGGGAGCTGCTCCGGCGTATCAACGGCTGCATTTTTCGGCAGACGGCAAAATGATGATGCAGCAATTGCTGCCTGCGGTGGGTCTATGGAGATCGTATTGACTCGACTCCAGCCCGGAGAGGAGATCAAATGAAGAAGGATGCACTGATCCTTGTGCGCGGCGGCGGCGACCTTGCTACCGGCACCATTCACCGGCTGTGGAGCGCAGGCCTGCGTGTGCTGGTGCTGGAAGCGGAGCATCCGGCGGCGATCCGGCGGCAGGTTTCTCTGTGCGAAGCCGTTTATGAAGGTGAGACCGCCGTTGAAGGTCTGCGTGCGGTACGGATCGAAACTCTGGCGCAGGCAGAAGAAATCTGGAAACAGAATGCCGTTCCTGTTCTGGTAGACCCGCAAGGAAAAAGCATTGCGCCCGCAAAGCCGGATGTCCTTGTGGATGCGATCCTTGCCAAAAAGAATCTTGGCACAACGCGGATATGCACCCCTGACCATTGCACTCGGCCCCGGTTTCACGGCCGGGCAGGATGTGGATGTGGTGGTGGAGACCAAAACGCGGCCACCGGCTGGGACGCATCATTCGGGAAGGCAGTGCCATCCCTGATACCGGCATTCCCGGAATCGTTGGAGGCTACGGAAAAGAGC
>ENA-OQER01000817-OQER01000817.1-human-gut-metagenome-genome-assembly--contig:-NODE-817-length-16300-cov-2.049094_pt1 | contig 16300 bp, 26 predicted proteins | sample MGYA00242797_ERZ504639 | MGnify/ENA primary metagenome ERZ504639 (study PRJEB26092, sample SAMD00036306) | human gut metagenome | host: Homo sapiens | study: EMG produced TPA metagenomics assembly of...
CATAGACAAGTTCTGTCCCGGTACGGTTCCCCAGTGACCAACAATCTTTTTCTTTACCTGATCTCTGGTAAGCGGCTCTCGAAGAAGTGGATTATCCAGCAGATATAACTGTGCGGCACCAAGGTAATTGGCTGCGCGCCAGTAGGCATCCATCTTCTTCAGGTAATCTTCGGTTAACGGCTGTTTTTCAACAACATCTGACATCCTGACTGTCCTCCTGTAAAATCATATTATCATTAGATGCCTATATTTTAGGAAATCCACCCATATTCCACAATTTCCTATTCCCATTAATTTTCCAAAAAGTTACCTGTTCCGACTTGTATTTCCTGTTATTTACTTATTTTTTTCATTTATTTCCATTAAAACCATAGCCAAAAGAAAGGATTATAAAATTTCACACACAGCGATTACAGTTTTCCGTATACCTCCATAGGGACATATGCCCGAATGGAAATTCCTTCCGGCACATACTCTTCTGAGACAAGTTCTCCCTTATTTCGTACAAGCTGCAATACACCTGCCTGCGCATAGGGAATCACGCGTTCAATATAAATTTTATCTTCTCTTAACATTTCCTGCAGCACATCTTTACTGCATCCAGTCCGGCATTCCGTTGCGGAAATCTGAAGAACATGATCCGCACGAAAATCCTGCAGTGGGTCATCATCGGTTCTGATATCGATCTTATTAAAAAGCGTCAGAATTTTTTATTTTTAACTCCAAGATGATCAAGTGTCTCATAGACGATATACATCTGCTTGTCGCGCTGCGGATTGGAAGCATCCACTACATGAATAATATAGTCCGCATATTTTGCTTCTTCCAGTGTACTTTTAAATGCCTCAATCAGATGATGCGGCAGTTTCCGTATAAAACCTACCGTATCCGTCAGCAGCACCTGCTGGTGTCCTTCCAGCTCCAGCATCCGTGTCGTCGGGTCCAGCGTTGCAAACAGTTTATCCTCCTCTAAAACCTCTGCGTCCGTCAGATGATTCAGGAGGGTGGATTTTCCGGCATTTGTATATCCGACAATTGCCACAACCGGAACTGCATTGCGCTCTCTTTTTGCTCTGGCAATTTCGCGGTGTTTGACCACTTCTTTTAATTCCCGGTTGAGCTGTGCAATCCGGTCATTGATCAGACGGCGGTCAATCTCAAGCTTCTTTTCTCCCGGTCCACGGTACCGATTCCACCACCCAGACGGGACATGGATCTGCCAAGTCCGGTTAATCTGCTCAGGCGGTACTTCAGCTGAGCAAGTTCCACCTGAATTTTTCCCTCACTGGTTGTTGCACGGGCTGCAAAAATATCCAGTATGATAAGCGTCCGGTCCATCACCTTGGTATTTAACATCGTCTCCAGATTTTTTAACTGCGCAGGGGACAATTCATCATCACAGACAATTCCCGTTGCCCCCGTGTGCTCTAAAAGTTCTGCAATCTCTGCTACTTTTCCGGTTCCCACATAGTTCCCGGATGGATCAGCTCCCGTTTCTGGATCAGCGTACCGGCAACCGATGCCCCCGCAGTCTTTACCAGTTCGGCAAGCTCAGCGAGCGAATCCTCTGCATCGTCTCCATCCTGCTCACTTACACCCACCAGAATAACTCTCTCTTTAAAATCTTCTAAAACAATTGGTTCACCCATTATCTAGTCTCCAAAAATGTATTTTCGTGTTTTGCTTCCTCATCATCCGGATAAGCCTTTAAATATTCCTTCATCATCTTTTTCGCGGAATCAAAGTCGCCACTGTACTCATATGCCGCAATGGCACTTTTCATCAGATTCTGCTTATTCGGCACTTTCTCCAGTTCCAGACCGGAATTAAAATACGTCAATGCATTCTTATAATTTCCATCCTGCATCTCCTGCATGCCAAGTTCATACAATCATAGGATGTAGCCACTCCACTCTTTATATACTCCGCGATACATTTCTTTGCCTTGTCCGAATCTCCATTGGCATCATATGCAAGTCCCAGATAATACGATGCCAGCATCTGCTTATGTTCTTTTGCTTTTTCCAGATAACTGATGGCATCTTTATTTTCACCGAGCAGATAACTGATTCTTCCTTTATACAGTTCGTCTTCCGGTTTATCCCCTTTGATCTCCATCGCAGCAGACAGATATTTCTGTCCCTCATCCTTTTTCTCGTGCCGGCTCAAAGACTCATAGATTCCAATGTAGATTTCATAATTTTTTTGCCATGCTGCACAGCACTCTCAAAATCTGCCTTGCCCTTTTTTTCTTCTCCCATATCCATATAAAGATCTCCACGCAGATAGTATGCGCGTGCATCTTTATTATATTTGATAATGGCATCATACGTTGCAAGTGCATCTTTTGTCTTTCCGTTCAGTGCCTGTGCTTTTGCCTTGTAAAAACAGATATCCAGTTCTTTCTCCCCGATATGTCCGATCGACTCTCCAAGCGCATTCTGAAATGCCTTGACCGCATCTTCATACTTTCCGCTCTCCATGCAGGTAATTCCATACTGCCGGTAGGCGATCCTGTTCCTTTGTATCTTTCGTTCCGCATCCAATCACAGACAGCGCAAACACTGTTGCAAGCAGCACGGAAATGATTCGCTTCTTCATGTTCTATTCTCTCTTTCTGAAAACTACTTTTATTTTACCGCAATCTGTTTCGTTCTTAAAGCATCCTTTTCCAGAATTGCATCTATGATCGCATGCATCTCAGCAGTCAGTGCCTCTAACCTCCAGTCCGTCAGATTATACTTCGGGTGTTTTTCAAACGCAAACTCCCGCAGTTCAATCAACACTTTTCTCGTCTCCGGAGTCAGGCATGCGGTCGCAATATTCACCCAGTCATCTCCAATGCTCGGACCATGTTCTTTGTAATAGGTGCCGCCATAGGTAAACTCCTCCGGTTCCACCGCATAGGGAAGCAATGCCAGATTGTGGTCAAATAACGGTGCCATTCCCTGGATTTCCAGTGTCCGGTTGTCAATTAAAAATCCAAAATTATTTTTGTGCCGGTCTGTATTCATGATGACCGCATCGAGGACAAACATTTTTTAATTTCTGCTTCCACGCCCAATTCCTGTGATTTTTTCAAGATTCCGGAAATCGTCGTATTCCCAGTATCCACCGCAGCATATGGAAGAAATCCGTATTCCTCTGAAGTAAAAATATCACATACCGAGCAAATCCGACTATTGTGTGTCCGCAGTCCGTAGCGGACAAAACAGTCTGTAAATTTTTCAATGACCTGTCCGGCATAAAACTCCGAATACAGCTCCAACCCTGCATTGCTGGCACCAGAGCTTCCTCTTTTCAGCATTTTAATCGTGCCGCCTTCCCGAATCCAGCACTTGGCAAACGAACCATCCGTACCGTACTCCGGGGAAGTCGTGCTTAAATGACGTCCATGCAAGCCTCCTTCAAATGCTGTCCTTGCAATCACATCATTAAACGGGTGCGTATACAAAGATAAGTCTTCCCATTCCAGTTTACTTTCTACTGGTTTGACCCAGAATGTATCAATCAAAGACAGTGCATGCGAGATATCCAAAAAACCCTGTAGCGTATCACATCCACTCATTTCCAACAGCTTTTCGATATTTTCCCGATGTTTTGGTGCTCTCCGATTGACAATAAACGCAGAGAGATCCCCATACCATGACGGAAGTGTTACATATTGTTCTTCTATTACAGGTTCTCCCAATATCTCATCCACAGAAAACTTTGCGATTTTTTCGTTTTTATTCATTAAATAATACATACCGTTTTCCTTCTTCATTCCTATATCTTACGGTATTTTTCCTGCTTTTGCAACAATCTCAGAAAAAATGGGAACCGGATATCTGGTTCCCATTTTTCCACTATTCTTCTGTCAGAGAAAATCGTTCTACAATCTGACTGATTGCTTTTGCATTTTTCCGGTTTTCATTTACGATCTTTGTCATCTGTTCCGTCATTTCTTCTGTTTTCTTTGTCTTTTCAAGAACCTGGCTGGTATCTACCGTCTGTTTCTCAGGGGTATCTGACACTGCCCTGATCTGTGTCTGGATATTTAAAACCGTCTCCGCAAATATGCCGGATGACTCCGCAATCTCTGCAATAATCTTTTGTACTTCACATATAGACTGATAATACTCTTTTGTTTCCTCGGCATATGCGCAAATTGTGATTGCACATCTTCCTGCAAAAAGGCAATTACCTGATCAAAACAGTTTCTCACATGTGCGATATTATCCTTTGTCTCATTACAGATTGCCTGGATCTGTGTTGCGGTCTCAGAAGAATTCCCTGCAAGCACGCCAATTTCCCCGGCAACCACAGCAAATCCTTTTCCTGCCTCTCCTGCCCTGGCTGCTTCAATAGATGCATTTAAGGACAATAAATTGGTCTGGCTTGTAATACTTAAAATCTGGGAAGCCATATCGTCAATCCTCGTAAGTGTCTGAAGCTCCCGAATGGCCTGTTCCATAGACTTTTTGTTTTCTTCTACGTGAACATTGGTTGCCTGCATCGTACGATCTGCAAGTTCCTGCATCTGTTGTACCTTTTCAAGCAGATCATTACTTCGCTCATTTCCTTTCTGGATACGTTCTTCCACTTCCGTGACCACATTTGAAATGCTGACAATCTCCTGATCCACCTGTCCCACCGTCTGGTTGATTTCATCTGCATGCTCTGCAAGGCTTGTCGTTGCTGCGGAATTATCCTCCACACAGGAAAGCAGAACTTTTGAGGAATCTTTCATAGATACTGCAGAATCGTTTAACGATGTCGAACAATCCGCCAATGTCACTATGCTCTCCTGCAATGATTCATACAACATTTTCAATGCTGTGGCAATTTTTCCCACTTCACTTTTTTTGCCAATCCATGGGGTAAGTTTTTCGTTGTTTTGCAAATGCAGATGGCTGAATTCCATAATGGATTCTTCGATATATTTCAGTGGTTTGACGCTGTAATATATCATAAGGAAAGCCAGTCCACTAATGATAATTATGCAAAACAGACAAAGTACTCCCAAAATTTTCATATTTTTTGAAATACCGCTGTAAATATCTTTCTCACTGTCATAAGAAATCACTGCCCAACCATGTTCTTCTATATTTTGATAATGAACAATTTGCGTGGAATGGTTTCCTTTATAGGTCATCTCGCCCTGATTTTTTCCACTTTTGATTTGTTTCATTACCTCAAGCAGCATATCATCTTTAATCTCTGTTGCAATCAGTTCTTCCTTTTCTGACAAAATATACATGCCGGTCTCTGCATTAATCATCACATATTTTGTCGTATCGTTTTCGTTTTTTAATGCTGCTATCCGGCTCTCCAGATCTTCCACAAAAGGACCGCCACCAACATAACCGACAATCGTAGTTCCATCCGTATCAAAAACTGGACAATACATAGACAAAATTAATTTTCCTGTCGCCGGTGATACAATAATTCCTGCATCGTAAAGTCCATTTCTGGAAGTCATCGCATCCTGCAAAGCTTTTAAAGACTCCCCTTCCCGCAAGGTAATACCAACCACTTCCGGATTGGAATGCACAATGCAATGTGTATTCCATTCACCCACGTAAATTCCTTCCCACTGATCCAGGCTTTTGTAAAGAGTCTCTGTATAAGCCTGTGCCGTATCCAATTTTTCTTTGTTATTTACATCCTTAAGCAATTCCCGGATTGCCGGGGTCTTACTGTATAATGTCAACACCTTTTCCTGCTGTGCCACATACTCTTTAATTAGTTCCGTCTGCGCCAAAAGTGTATTCTGTTCATTTGTACGCTCGGATTTCTGCATTACGCCACGCAAAGTCTTATTTGCCGTCATATAGAGCATTGTCACACAGACCAGAACAATCATCATGATCCCTACTGTCAATTTTCGGCTCAGTTTCCAGTTTTTCATTTGTACGCCTCCTGCCTGGCTATTTACAATACAATTCACACATATGCACAATATGCTGACGAATGATATCCATAGCCCCTTCCTCTTTCGCTATCCCCCGCTGTATCCGGTTTACCTGACATACGTTGTTGAGAAAAATTCATATGCCATAATATCTGCTCCCGCATTTATAAAAACTTCGTGTTTGATTAGATATTTTACAAGCTTTTTATGGAACTCCAATGCATCTGCAAACTCACATCGATCCTGCAATGCCGCCAGTTTTGGATTGTGAAACTGCTCCATAATTTCTTCTTTTGAATGAAAATGACTGTACAGGGAAGCCCTTCTGACACCTACCGCATCCGAAATCTGTGCCATGCTTGTTGCTTCGTAGCCTTTTACCGAAAATAACCACACTTCGTTTCCATAAAAATATCCTCTGATATATGCTCTGATATTTTCATTATACCTTTCTACCATTCGGTAGTCAATAATTTTAACAAAACATTTCTACATTTTGCAATCTATTTTGTACATTTTGCATATACAACAAGCTATAACAAAAACACCATGACATCCTCTGCTGCAAAAACAGATTCTGTCATGGTGTTTTTCTATTTTACTTTTGACCAATCTTTTCAAGAGAAAAATTCGTCAGGATAATGTCAGATGCCGGTGTATTTATCGGCTTATTTTTATCATCATTTTCGTATATCTGTCCCATGGAGACCGTCATCACGGCATTACGATCTGTGTCTTTTTCCATGGTAAATTCATAAACCACTTCCTGTTCTTCGGCTTCCGGAAGTTCAAAATTGGTTCCACCGTACCAGTCATAACTTTCACTCATAAACCCAAGTTTTATCGTTCTTGCTTTGGTAGAAGTTACCTTAAACTTCACCCGGTACTTACAGCCCTTTTCCAGTGTAATTCCACTCTGTTTAAGCTGTGCATGCCAGTCTTCGGTTCCTACATCCGCAATCTTGAACACAATCCCACCCTCTGTGGCAACGGTTGTGCCGATTGCATCATCTCTTTTTACAATGTCCCATCCATCCGTTCCATCGGAAAATTCACCATTGACCAGCAGATTTTTACCGGTCTCCTCCGGTTTGATTTCCGGTGCTTCCATTTTTTCCAGCACAATATCATCAATGCAGATTCTGTGCTGCTCTTTGATCTGCTGTCCGTCAATCGCCCCCATCGCAATATTAAATATGGTATCCGGATCAGTGTCCTCTTTCATCTGAAACTCTTTGGTAATGGTCTGATACTCGCTGGTCAGTGCAACCTTTTCCTGGCAGTATGGTGTCCAGTCCTCATTGCCAGCAGCATCTTTGTGCGTGCTTCCATCTCTTTGCAGCGCATAGGAAACTTTGCGGTTGGTCGAAGATTTCATCTTAAGGGAGAGGCGATACCACTGTCCTTTTTCGAGTCGGACACCGGTCTGTTTCAACTGGATGTGCCAGTCCTGATCTCCGGTATCATTGATGGTGAAATCTGCCGCATTGTCTTCGTTTAAGGAGTCAACCACATACGTTACATTTGATGGTGTATAGCAATAGGGATCAAACCCTGCCAGACCTGCATTAAAGCTTCCGTTTTTGATCAGGCTGTCCTCGTCAATCCGGACATCATCCAGATATACGGTCGTTCCCAGTCCCAGATCAAAGGAATATTTTTATCGGTCAGATCTGCTGCTGTCTTAAAGGAAAAACTGTAATTTTTCTTTTCCCCGGTAAGTTCTGCCTGAAAATCCTGTCCGGCAGCATGTACCGTCATGGTCTTTGCTTCCTGTGCCTGCGCCGTAAAACTGAGGATATAGTCTGTATCTGGTGCAAGTGCCAGATCTTTTTGTCCCACAGTTACTGCTGTGCTTTCGGTTCCCTTTTGACTTATCACTTTTAATCTGCGTCCATCCTCAAGCCCTGTCACTTCTGCAGTCACATGTTCCGGCTTTGTAATCTCCCAGTAACCAAGACGGTTTTTGCCCTCCTGGAAAGACCATTGTAGACATTAGTTTCCGTCTGCCAGTGCTTTTTTGGTTGTATCCTCTTTGATTTCCTCATATCCGGTCTTTTTCGATGCGGACATTGGATAAGTGTACCGTTGCTGTAGAACCTGTGTTTCCCAGATTAAATTCGAGACGGCCATTGGCATCATCGAACCGGTCATCTGAAATTCGTAGGTAAAGGTCTGTTTGTTTGTTCCAAGCGAAACTTTGGTATCGTTCCAGTACCGGGTATAGTTGTGATCCGGTCCGGAAATGTCGGCAATCATCGTGCGCGCCTCATCTGCGTAGGCATCAAACGTCACTTTGTACGTTCCACCTTTTTTGTAACGGGATATCCGGCTGTACCAGCTGGATACTGTAATCTGCGGTTCCTGCATTGGTTTGTGGAAATTACCAATTCTTTATTTTTAATTTCCGCAGTTCCCTTACCACCAAGCGCTGTCATAAATTGCCAGTTTTTGGTATCACTTAAATCTTCTACAACCGAAAAATCTCCGTTGTTAATATAATTCCCAGTTGCATCCGGATCTCTTAATGTTACCTCTTTTATCGGCTTGGTTACATTTTCATCATAGCTGTCTTTCTGATAAACTTTGACATAATCAATGGCAAATTTCTGATCATCATATGTGGTGCTCTCATCCGGGTATCCTACCCAGCTTCCACCGACCGCAAGGTTTAAGATCATATAAAATGGCTGGTCAAACGGTGCCGGATAGTGACTTCTCCCTGTCCGCTTTTTGCAGAAAACCAGTCGGATTCCTCATGATATTTCACGCCGTCAATGTACCAGGTGATTTTTCCTGGTTCCCAGTCACAGGCATAGGTGTGATACTGGTCGGCAAAATTATCTTTTGCATCCACGGTATAGGTTCCCTGGCTCTGGTCATGCGGCTCACCGTAATGAATCGTACCATATGCTTTATTGGTTTCTTGTCCCATGACTTCCATGATGTCGATCTCGCCGCATTTCGGCCACTGTCCATAAAGATTTTCATCGGTAGGCATCATCCAGAATGCCGGCAGATAACCTTTTCCGGTCGGAACCTTTGCACGGCACTCAAAGTATCCATACTTAAAATCATGCTTGCCCTGCGTATTGATACGTCCCGATGTATACGATTTGGTTCCGTCCTCATTTACGGTTTCCACCGGTTTGATCAGCAGTTTTCCATCTTTTACCTGAATATTTTTATCGGAGTCCACATATGCCTGCCATTCCTCATTGACCCAGCCCTTTTTGTGCAGTTCCACGTTCCAGTCGGCACGGTTTAAGGTATCTCCGTCAAAATTATCCTGCCACTTCAGTTGATATCCCTTCTTTTAAGAGCTCTGCCTCTGTCCGTTTTGATGGATTTTCTATTGTCCCACCAGATGAACTTCCACCCGAGGAATTCCCACCAGATGTATCGCTGTCCTGATTCTCTTTTGTTTCATCCTTCGAATCATTCTTGTCCTCATCCGAACGGTCTTCTTTCTTTCCATCCGGAGTAATTGTTGCCACTTCCCCGGATGTTATGTTCTCTTTTGTTCCATCTGCCATTTTTACCGATATGTTTTTCTTTGTACGGTTATCTATCTGTACTTCCGCTTTTTTCTCACACGTAACAGTTGATTTTTCCGCGCCTTCTTTGAACACAATCTTCATATCTTTCTTTGCAGTGATCGCTACCGGCACTGCCGCTGTCACTGAAACATCCTTTGCATTTACGACAACTGGTATGGTCTTTTTTCCGTTTCCGGAAAAGGAAACACTTTTGGCATTCTGTACCGTCACCTTCTTTATGGTGCCATTGTTTTTGATGGCAGCCGTCCCCTTGCTGTTTACAACAATTTCCTTTACTGTCCCCTTATTTACAACCGTTGCTTTCTCCCCAACTACTTTAATGGTAACCTGATATGAACCTTTTGGAATCGTAATCTTTACATTTTCCCCTGCTTTTACGGTAATGACCGCATTTTTCCCTTTTACGGTTTTTAATGCCTGATTCAGCTGCTTTTGAGAAGAAACGGCAAGCGTTTTACCACCTGCCGCCTGTACCGGCGTCGCCGGTACGGTACTCATTACCATGGCAGCGGCAATTGCTGCCGCTCCCACCTGTTTCCATAATGTTTTGTTTTTCACTGTAAAAACCCCTTTCTTTTTCTATTATCCTTTTACGCTTCCCAGAGCAACCCCCTGTACAATATGCTTGGAAAGGATCAGATACACAACGATAACCGGCAGGATCGAGAATGTAATCATGACATATACCTGCCCCATATCAAACTTCAGCCAGTCTGCACCACGCAGCTGCGCGATCAGAATCGGAAGTGTCTTTTTCTTGTCATCATGCAGCACAAGTGCCGGTGTAAAGTAATTGTTCCAGCTGCTGACAAAACTGAAAATTGCCTGTACGGCGATCGCCGGCTTCATCAACGGCAGAACGATGCTGTTGAATGTACGAAACTCTCCGGAACCATCAATACGTGCAGCTTCTATCAGCGAAAGCGGAAGCGCACTCTCCATGTACTGTTTCATGTAAAAGAACGTAACCGGAGATGCAATGGCCGGAACAATCAGTGGAATAAAGGAATCCATCAGTCCCATGCCTGTAATCAGCTTGATAAATCCGAGTGCCGTAACCTGTGTCGGAATCATCATAATCATCAGAATAAACGGATAAATAAATTTCTTTAATTTAAAATCGTATGCATGAATGGCATATGCAGTCATGGTAGAAAAATATACACACAAAACTGCGGTTGCTGCTGCAATGATCAGACTGTTAAACATGCCCGACCAGATCGGCAGTGTTCCATGTACCAGATTGTTCCAGTTTGTCAGCAAATGATCGCTCGGCAATGCCGTAAACCCTGCTTTCAGCTCACCTTTAGAACGCGTCGCATTGATAAACATGATATAAAACCAGAACAGGCAGAAAAATGAAATTATAATTAAAACAATATATGCGATGGCACGTCTGGCATGAATACCAAGTCCGCCTTCCACATCTTTCTTACTTTTTGCCATCACAATCACCCCTTTCTCTTATCGTTTCCGGATACTTTAATACAAGCAGACTCAAAAGACTTGTAATAATAAACAATACCACGGAAAGTGCTCCTGCCATACCATAGTTCTTGCTGTACAGATGCTTATTCAGATACATGATCAGTGTCATGGTAGAACGCATCGGATTTCCGGTTCCGTTTGTCAGAATCTGCGGCACATCAAAAAGCTGTAATCCACCGATCAGTGAAGTAATCACTACATAAATCAGAATCGGGCGAAGCAGAGGCAGTGTAATCTTGAAAAATACCTGTGTGGAAGTTGCCCCATCCACTTCTGCTGCCTCAAATAAAGACGTGTCTATTCCCATCATTCCTGCCATCAGAAGAATGGTCGTATTTCCGAACCACATCAGACAGTTCATCAGTGCAATAAGTCCTCTGGCACTTCCGGTATGGGACAAAAATTTATATGGCTCTGAGATAAATCCAATCTGCATCAAAAGGGAATTGATCGGACCTGCATCTGAAAACAGTGTAAAAAACAACATGGAAAATGCAGATGCCATGATCAGATTTGGCAGGTAGATCACTGTCTTAAAAAAACGTGATCCTTTCAATTGCAGGCGTACATCGGAGAACCATGCGCCCAGCAGGAGTGAAAAAAAGATCTGCGGAATAAAACAACATAATCCAGAGGATCATTGTATTTTAAAATAAATCCACACGTCTCCACTTTTGAATAACTCTCTGTAATTATCTAAACCTACAAATGTCGGTCCAACCTGGTTGAGACCGGACATATAATTTCGAAAAAACTGTTATAAATTGTGCTGATCAATGGTATCAGCTGAAAAACGACATATACAACAATAAACGGGATCAGAAAAATGTAGCCCCATTTGTTGTAACGAACGACCTTTCCTTTACTCTTATTCATATTTCTACCTCCGCGGTATTGGCGGTCGTCCCACCGGAGCCATAATATGGGAGAGGTGGCTCCGGCTTCAGACCTTATGTGTAACAAAAATTAGTAAGTAAGCTCTGGATATTTCTCGGTAACACCTTTGTAGAATAACTCTAATGCTTCGTCCTTGGTTGCCTTTCCTTCAAAGTAATTCTTCATTGCTTTCTGGAACTCTTCGTTGCAGCCCTGGTCATATGCGGAAATGTTGCTCAGATTCAGTGTCTCAACACCTGCGCAGTACATAGACAGTGGGTTCTGTCCTCCAAGGATCTTGCTGCTATATTCTTTTCCGTCTTTTGCCTTAATCGATCCGTCTGCCAGTCCGTTCATAACGGTGTTGTTGTTTACGAAATCATCATCATCTAAAACAATGTCTTTCATGATGTCATCATCGGTTGTCATCTTTAACATAATGTCTTTTACAAGACTTGCATTATCTGTATCCTGTGCTGCGCAGATCCATGTACCGCCCCAGAAGAATCCCTGTGTCCCTGAGCTGCACCCCATCCGCCGTTGTAACCGATAGATCCTTCGGTATCAGCTGCCATAGAGAAGTTTACAAGCCATGCCGGTCCAAAGTAGCAGAATACTTTTCCGTCCGGATAGAATCCCTTTGACCAGTCATCGGACCACATATCAAAGGTTCCTGCCTCTTTTGCATCTACAAGTTTCTTGGAATCGTCCACCCATTTCATGATATTGTCATCTACCTGTACTTTTCCGTCTTCTACCACTTGCTTGAGACATTGTTGGAGTATACACGGTATGTATCATTTACAGATGAAATCATCTTGTAACCTTTTGCCTGCATTTTTGCAGCAGTATCATTGAAAGTATCCCAGTCACATACATAATTCTGTACTTCATCCGGATCATCGGTTCCCAGTACATCCTTTGCAGCCTCTCTGTTGTAGAAAAGAACGCCTGGACAGCCCTGCCATGAAACACCTTTTAACACTCCCTTGGAATCGGTTACGATATCCTTTGTGTACTGGTACTGCTTGGAAAGATCCGCATCGGTAATTCCAAGATCTTTTACCGGTGCTGTGTAATCCGTATCTACATACTTTAATGCGTTGTCTGCTTCTACCAGAAAAATATCAATCTTGTCATCTGCCGGAGCATCCTGCTGATTTAACAGTGCTGCATCCAGGTTGTTCTGATATGCATTGTCATCACTCGGTGTGATTCCATACAACATCCACATCTCCGATTTTTCCGTGTGTTGCATCCACTTCCTTGTAATCCGGATAGTGTGCGGTAATACGGCTCTTGAACTCCTCGTTCCAGCAGTAAATATTTAATACCTTTCCATCATCTTTCAGATTTGATGAAGCACTTTCTGTTGCGTTTGACGCATCCCCCTTGGATGTATCTGACGGTGTACCGGAATCACTTCCTTTTCCGCAACCTGCAAGCATTCCTGCTACCATGGCTGCACATAATAATGCACTGACTGCTTTCTTTTCATTAGTAAATTTCCTCCTTTTCTTTTTCTGCCTTAAGCATGGTTTTATTATTAGAGTTTTCCAATGGGTTCTGATACAAAAATGCTTGCAAATATATCAGATTCATGACATAATCTACAGATATAAATAGGAGGTCTTGTCATGCTGAAAAATCAATGGAGCAAAAAAGAAATCGAAGACAGTGAATACGAAATCCATCATCGTGCGCTTTCCGAGGAATATTCCTTTTTTGAAGCCGTAAAAGACGGAAATATCGAAGCAGTCAGTAAAAATTTAAAGGAAGAAGCGTTTACCAATCCCGAAGGCATGGGAATTCTTTCCAAAAATCCCCTGACAAACTTAAAATATCATTTTGTTGTTACCGTTGCACTGGTCACACGGTATTGCATTGACGGCGGCATGGAAACAGAGCAGGCCTACCGTCTGAGCGACTTTTACATTATTCACATGGATGCCTGCAGCACCATTCAGGAAATATCAGATCTGCATCATGAGATGGCTCTTGACTTCACCGGAAAAATGCGCCTTCTGCAGAAGAATGCCGCATTATCCAAACCGGTTGCACAGTGTATTGATTATATCTATGCCCACATCAGTGCAAGAATCACCGTGGAAGATCTTGCGGTCTACACCAATTTGTCTGCCAGCTATCTGTCCCGGTTGTTTAAGCAGAACCTCGGTGTGTCGATCAGTGATTATATCCGCGAAAAAAAAATCGAAAAGCACAGAATCTTCTGCGCTTTTCCGATTTTACCTACATTCAGATTGCAAACTATTTATCATTTTCTTCCCAGAGTCATTTTATCCAGACATTCCAGCACTTTGTCGGTATGACCCCAAAACAATACCGCAGTTCCAAGTACAAAGCACATGGTAAAATTCTGCTATCCCAGAACAATCCGAAGTGTATGGTTTTCTTTTCCTTCAAGTACGGCAAACGGAATGCAGATGCCTGTATTTGTTTCTCCGGCATACCGCTGACCATCCAGCCATACTTCCGTGATCCGGTAATCCCCATATTCTTTCTTTTGTGGATTCTGGTAAACCACTGCGTATGTCTGTCCACGGAATGGGAACTGTGCCGAATAATTGCCACTTTCGTCAAACTGCCGCAACAGAATTTTGGGTTCTAGTACCAGATCCCCCCATTCTCCGCGGAATCCAAAAATCTGTGTAACCATTGTCATCATATACCAGCTGGCTGCCCCGGTCAGATACGGATATTTGCCTTTTCCGTCCGCATCAAAATATTCCGGAATTCCAGGATACATCAGGCTCACCGGTGTGTTCATGGCCTGTTCGAACAAGGTATACAATGCCTTGTATCCTTCCTTTACAAAACCTCTCTGATACAATGCATTTGCATACATCACCGTCATATGAGAAAAAACCGCACCATTTTCTTTTTCGCCATAAGCAAATCCAAACATTCGTCCCAGATCAAATTTTTCTTCCTTAAAATCCGTGTTCAGCCGGTAGCCTCCCACCTCTTTTTTATACAGATACAGGTCTGCACTTTTTGTAATCGCAGCGGTCTGTGCATCATCTGCGACATTTCCCATAACAGAAAATACCTGACCGGTCAGCATCATGCGGACATGATTATCCCTTTTGCCTTCCACCGGTCTGCCGTGATTATCATAATATCCGTTAAACCAGCCATTTCCGTTTTCATCCGTTACCCATTCCTGCGTACGGATCAATCCGGTATACCAGTCAGCACGCTCCCGCAGATTCTGCACCAGAGTACTGATATCCACAGAAATCTGTTCTCCAGAAATATTATGCACACACTGACTCACATAATTGTTTAAAACAACATTCCGTTTTTCTGCCGAATCATACGATGTGCGGTCCTGTCTGATCAGAATTTCCATCTCTTTTGCCAGTGTAATCTCTTTCTTTCCGCTTGCCGCTTCGTATTTTTCAAGGGTATCTGCCAAATCACGAAGATTTCCGATATACGCACAGGTAAAAGCCACGCTTTCTCCTTTTTCCGCTGCCATATCCAGTGCATCATTCCAATCAGCACCGCGAAGACGCATCATTCCATGTTCTCCCGCCTCGTAGAAAGCGCACAGATTCTGCAAAAGCAGATGTTCTAAAACCGTGCCCTCGTAAATATTGCCATTTACATCTTTCTGGCGCATCCCATATGCCGGTGTCCACTCTGCGTCCCCGGCAGTTCCACGCTTTGCCTGCGGGTCCTTAAAATACGCCACTTTCTGATCCAGAATATCCAGATCTCCCGTCTGGTTCAGATACAATTTTGTGGTAACAAACGGCCAGTACGCATGATCCATCCAGACTCTTGTAATATTGTTGCGGTCTGCAACAAATTCTCCCGGCTTATCCCCGATAATTGTCGCATTGGTCCCGTCAAAACGGACACCCGCAAAGCTGTTTAAAATCATGGAGCGAACTTCCTTCGGGTCGAGAATCAGAAGGGAGAGACAATCCTGCCACAGATCACGCCAGCCTCTGCCGCCTCTGCCATAATCATGGTACGGCAAAAACGAACATCCGTAGATTCTGCGAAGAACCGGCTGGAAACAGATCCATTTCAGATAACTGTCTTCTTTGGGGTTTCCGGTTTCAAAGGAAATATTGACCAGCCCATTCCAGTAATTTTTGCCTGCTCAAAGGCAGCATCTGCCTGTTTGGTCGTGCAAACATTTCTGCTGCCTGTTCTGCCAGCTTCGGATCCTCTGTCATGCCACCAAGCAGAATATAATCGACATGTGCTCCTGCTGCAAGGGTAATCTCCGGAAATACCATCGCCCCCATTGCTTCTTTTCCATCCACGGTACAACCGGCCGGACAGCCTTTTTCTTTATTTTTAAGCGCATCCGGTGCCAGAAATGTTCCGGTTTCTCCGATAAACGATTCCACCGTTGGGAAGAACGATTCCGGTTTTGTTCCATCTCCCTGACTGCCCATCTCAAAATAATCATATGATTTTCTTGATGTCCGCGTTCATCAAA
>ENA-OQER01000818-OQER01000818.1-human-gut-metagenome-genome-assembly--contig:-NODE-818-length-16287-cov-1.832116_pt1 | contig 16287 bp, 21 predicted proteins | sample MGYA00242797_ERZ504639 | MGnify/ENA primary metagenome ERZ504639 (study PRJEB26092, sample SAMD00036306) | human gut metagenome | host: Homo sapiens | study: EMG produced TPA metagenomics assembly of...
ACTATGTCGGAACCTCTTCCCGTTATCTTTTAAGGCACGTGAACTTTGCGATTATCACGCAGGAGGGAGAATGCGTTGTAAGACCGGGATCTTACCGCATCGCAATCGGAGGTCAGCAGCCGGATGCAAGAAGTGCAAAACTTACCGGAAGTGACGTGGCTGCGCTGGTGGTCCGCAGAGAGGGTGCGCAGACACCGGTTGAGTATTAGCGTGCAGAAATATCAAGAAACAATTTTAAATATAGTCTCGTATATGTTATAATGAATTTAATCGGTTGTACGAATGAGGAGCAGGTCGAAAAATCTGCTCCTTTATCGCTTTGTTGTGTGTGAATTTAGAGGGGTTGGTATGAATATCATCGAAAAGTTCATCAAGGTATTGGAAAGATATATGGATAATCTTTCTATTAAGAAAAAAATTTATACAGTTTATACATTTTCTGTGTTTTATTACCGCTGATCATTACGGACAGTGTCGTCTTATATATTGTAGACAGCATGGAATCGCAGCGGCAGTATCATGGGATGGCAAAACGTTGCGAATGCAGTCAGCTATAATATCAGTGCACTGGTGGAGAATGCGGGAGAAATTGCCAAAAGTATGTACACCGATAGAAGGATGAATACCTTTTTGGAGAAGCAATATGAGAGCACTTCGGATTATTATGCGGAATATCAGAATTTCTTTCAGGATTCGACGTTGGAAAACGTACTCGGCATGAATCAGATCGTCTTTACCCTGTATACGGATAATCCTACCGTGGTAAAGGGTGGAAAGATTGATAATATGTCCAATCTGAAGGAAACGGCAGCGTATGAAGCGTGGAAGGAACGAGGCGAAAATGAAGGACTTTTTTTGTATATGAGCGTAAGAGATATGCCAATTCCTATCATCGTAAGATCATCCTATTGCAGAATCTTGATTTTTTTTCCAAGAATAAGGAAAAGATGCTGCAAATCGAATTTGATTATAACAGTATGATGCGGATGCTGAGACGAATGAAGTTTGACAATGAAGTTCTTATTTGTCAAGGGGATGCGATCGTACTGAGTAACGGACCTTTCAGTGGTGTCGGTAAAAAATTTGACATGATCAGTGTACAGCAGAAGATGGGATACAAACAGACCATTACACTTCGCGGAGCTAAACTTGATATTTATGTTTTAAAAGCGGATAATAGAGTGCGGAGTAAGATTGTGCGTTTTCTTCCGATTCTTGGTTTTCTGGTGATCATCAATGTGGTTCTCCCGATGGGATTTGTGCTGCTTCTCAATCATTCGTTTACAAAGAGATCCGTGGGCTGAGCAAAGTGTTCCAGTCTGTCAACGGTGAGCATCTTGTTCAGATGGCACACGAAGACGGTAGGGATGAGATTGGAAGCATGATCCGGAATTACAATCGGATGGTCAAACGGACCAATGAACTAATCCAGACCGTATACAAGAACAAGATCAAAGAACAGGAAATCCTTGTCGGCAGGAAAAATGCAGAACTATTGGCATTGCAAAGCCAGATCAATCCGCATTTTCTGTTTAATGCGCTGGAAAGTATCCGCATGAGAAGCCTTTTGAAGGAAGAAAACGAGACGGCAGATATGGTCGAAAAACTGGCGATCATGCAAAGACAATATGTGGACTGGGGAAATGATTCGGTAGAGATTGAACAGGAACTTGAATTTGTAAAAGCGTATCTGTCCTTGCAGAAATATCGTTTTGGTGACCGGCTGAATTACAATCTCGAGATTGATCCGGAATGTGCGCAGATCCGGATACCGAAACTTACAATTGTAACTTTTGTGGAGAACGCCTGTGTACATGGAATCGAAAGTAAGGCATCACCGATGGATTTTCGTAAGAGCTTATAAAAGGGAAGAACAATTATACATCGAGATTGAAGATACGGGAAGCGGAATTGAGGAGCAGAAGTTGTATCAGATGCAGCATGATATGCAGAATGCGGATATTGAGATGCTGAAAAACAAGAAAAGCGTGGGAATGCTCAATGCATGCCTGCGGCTTAAAATGTACACAGAAGATCATGTGTGCTTTGAAATTGAAGGGCGAAGAGGGTGTGGGAACATGGATTACGATCTGCATTCCGATGGAGTATTTATCATTTGCTGAAGGCTGTGTTAATGGACCGGTGTGCAAAAGGGGGAAAGAAATATGTTAAAGGTTTTGCTTGTAGATGATGAGCCTTTTATTATTCAGGGATTAAAAGTGCTGATCGACTGGGAACAGGAAGGCTATATGATTGCAGGGACTGCATCAAATGGAAAAGAGGCATATGATTTTCTGAAAAAAGAGAGTGTAGACCTGATAATTGCAGATATTCAGATGCCAGTCATGACAGGGCTGGATCTGCAGGAAGCGATACGAAAAGAAAATCTATCGAATGCATATTTTGTCATATTAAGCGGATATGCGGATTTCGAGTATGCAAGAAGGGCGCTTCAAAATGAATGTACGGATTATATTTTAAAGCCGGTTGACCGTGATATGCTGCTGAAACTGCTTAACAGGGTATCTGCGATGCGTGATGAAGATGACCGGATGAGGCAGAAGAACAATAAAATGGAAAAGGCATATCTTGCAAGAAATCAGATTGCTTTGATCAAGGGAAAATACGATGATTCCAATCTGCAATATGTCACATCACAGATGAAATGCAAAGAAGGTGTCCGCTACGTTGAAATTCAGATGGCGGGATGTGATGCGGACGAAGATGTGACGGATCAGGAGATGCGCGAATTCCAAAGACAGATGTATGAATGCTGTACTGCATTCCTGAAAGATTATGCGGAGAATTGTGTGTTTGACGCATCGGCAGATGAAAAAATATATGATGTGGGATTGATCTTTTTTCAATATATGGCGGAAGAGGCAGGACTCGATGAAAACGCTTATCTGAACGGGTTGGTGGAATATCTGGGTGAGAATCTGTCGCGCCCGGTTACGATGCTGGTCGGGAAAAAGGTGCAGGATATCAGCCTTATTGCAAGATCATACGGGAATGCCTGTATGCTTCGTTCCTTTCAGGGATTTCGAAGCAAAAAGGACATCTATTTCTACGAGGAAGAAGTGCAGGTGTCCAATGACGGTATGGTTTTGTGCAAGAAGAGTCTTGATGATTTGCTGAAGGTAGTGGAGCAGAACAATCATATGGAAATCCGGGCGGCGGTGGACCGTTTCTATGGAGAAATGAGTCAGAGAGGCCTGCGTGGGGAATCCATGACGCTTAATATTAACTATCTGCTTTTTCAGTTGATCCATCTTGCAAGCGAGCAGGATGATGAGGTCAATCAGGAAGAAATCCTGCGTCTGATTTCGGAGAGCAGCTTTGAAACAGGAACGATGCGCGGCAGTAAGACACATCTGATGCGTTTCGCCTGTGAGTACGGAGACTATCTGTCCCAGCTTCGCAAGAATGTATCCAGAGGTGTTCTCGGAAATGTAGAGAAAGAAATTAAGGAACATTATGCGGATAACCTCACACTCAAGGGGCTTAGCGAGAAATATTATGTCAACAGCGCCTATCTCGGACAACTGTTCCGAAAGAAATACGGTCAGTCGTTTAAGGATTATCTGAATAATTACCGGATGGATCAGGCTGTTGATCTTCTTCTGCATTCCGATAAGAAGATTATTCAGGTGGCGGAAGAGGTTGGATACCATGATCTGGATTATTTTGTCAACCGCTTTATTCAGGTAAAAGGATGCACACCGGCAAAATTCCGGAAGCAGATGCAGCAGTAAAATGGAATAGAAAGAGATGGAAAACAGGGTAAATTATAGTCCGGCAGAATGAACTATAGTTTACCCTGTTTTTGACTATAATTCGTCGGATTGTTTGAATGGTAAAAAAAGTAAAATAGTTAATATAAAGAAGGAGGTACATTCTATGAAAAGAAAAAGAATGCTAAGTGCCTTGCTTGTAGTAGCGATGGCAGCAACCATGTTCGCCGGTTGCGGAAATAAAGGCGGCAGCAATTCTTCCACACAGGGTGGAAAGCAGCAAATGATGGAGATATTAAAGAGTTTACAGCTTTCTTTGCTGTTCCGGGATCCGAGATCAACGATGATAACGAAGTTCAGCAGATCATCGCTGAGAAGACCGGCGTAAAGGTAAAAGAGACATGGCTGACAGGCCAGACGGCAGAAGAAGCAATCGGAACGCTGGTAGCCGGTGATGAATATCCGGATTTCATCTGTGGTGGAATGGTATGCCGCAGTTATATGATGCAGGTGCATTGGTAGCATTAGATGATTACATTGACAAATATCCGAATATCAAGAACTACTTCACCGAACAGGAATGGGATCAGCTTCGTCAGGACGACGGACATATTTACTGGATTCCACAGTTCTCCAATATTAAGGGAGAAGAGAAAACCTGTACGCATAACGATGAGGCATTCTGGATTCAGGCAAGAGTTCTTGAGTGGGCTAATTATCCGGAAATCAAGACGATGGATGATTATTTCAAGCTGATTGAAGATTATAATGCAGCAAATCCTACCATGGAAGATGGAACGGAGAATATTCCATATACCATCCTTTGCGAGGATTGGAGATATTTCTGTCTTGAGAATGCTCCACAGTTCTTAGATGGTTATCCAAATGATGGTTCATGTATGGTTGATCCGGATACATTAAAGGTAATGGATTATAATACATCTGATACTGCTGTAAAGTACTTCAAGAAGTTGAACGAGGAATATCAGAAGGGTATTGTTGATCCTGAGTCATTCACACAGACTTATGATGAGTACATTGCAAAGCTTTCTTCCGGACGTGTACTTGGTATGATCGACCAGTGGTGGGATTTCGCCTACTCAGCAGGTGATGCAATTAAGTCTGCAGGACTGGATGCACAGGGATGCGATTACATTCCGGTACCTGTAACGATTGATGGACGTAAGAACCAGTGGCACAACTCCGGCGGAGTTTTAAATTCCGGTGATGGACTTGCAATCACAAAGGATTGTGATGATGTGGAAGCAGCTTTACAGTTTGTAGATGATCTTCTTTCAGAGGAAATTCACAACCTTCGTTTCTGGGGCGTTGAAGGTGAAGATTATCAGGTTGGCGACGATGGACTTTTCTATAGAACCAAGGAGCAGAGAGCAAAGGCTGCAGAGACGGATTATAAGGCATCTCACGCATGTTCTTATTCCTATTTTCCACAGTATGACGGAACCTGTGATGACGGTCTGAATGCAACAAAGCCGAGTGGACAGGCAAAAGAATTCTTTGACGGATTAAATGATGATGTCAAGAAAGCATTCAAGGCATATGGTGTTGAAACATACGTTGAGATGCTTGGAACAAACGAGGCACCTGGTCCATGGTATCCGATGTGGTCATTCTCAAACAACTTTACAACAGACACAGAGGTGGAATGGCATGGACCAAGATTGGCGAAGTTAAGCATGAGCAGCTTCCGCAGGTTGTAATGGCAAAAGACTTTGACAGTGCATGGAAAACTTATATGGATGCATACAATGCATGCAATCCGGACGCTTTCCTTAGCGAGTTGCAGGCAGAGCTTGATAAGCGGATGAAAGACGCAGCAAAATACGAATAATACATAGAGAATGAGGTTTTAGATGGGCAGATGTTGTGAAAACTCCATCTGCCGTTTAAAAAGGAAGTGAGGTCATGTCTATAGAGAGAACAAAATCAAAACAGAAAGTGAAAGAACCGAAGACGAAAATTACCTGGAAAGAGATTAAAAGACAGAAAGTATTATTGTTCTGGGCGGCAATCATGGTAGTGTATGGCGTGGTTTTCTATTACCTCCCACTTGCAGGCTGGACTATGGCGTTTCAAAACTATAAACCGAGACTTGGTATCTTTCATTCGAAATTTGTAGGATTGGATAAATTCCGGACATTATTCTCGGATATGACTTTTATCCGGGTAATCAGAAATACGTTGGCAATGGGTGTTATCAATCTGGTGGTAACATTTATTACAGCAATTGTTTTTGCAATTTTATTAAATGAAATTAAATCCAAAGGCGGTAAAAAAGTCGTTCAGACAATTTCCTATCTTCCGCATTTCCTTTCATGGATCATTGTAACCGGTATCTTACACGATATGTTATCCGGTGGCGGAATTGTGAACGAATTATTACTTAACTTCCATATTATTTCACAGCCGATCAATTTCTTTGCTCATCCGGGTTATTTCTGGCCAATCGTTGCATTTGCCAATGTCTGGAAAGAAACAGGATGGAATGCAATTATTTATTTGGCAGCAATTACTTCGATCGACCGTCACTTACGAAGCTGCAGCTATCGACGGTGCAGGCAGATGGGCAAAAATCAAGCATGTTACACTTCCGGGTATTAAACCAACCATTATCATTCTTCTTCTGATGAATGTAGGTAATGTACTGAACGCCGGTTTTGAAGTTCAGTATTTGTTAGGAAACGGTCTGGTTCAGAAAGTATCACAGACAATTGATATTTACGTATTAAAATGGGGAATCAGTCAGGGCGATTTCGCAATCGGAACTGCAGCCGGTATCTTCAAGAGTTTCGTAAGTATTATTCTGATCGTGATTGCAAACCAGATTGCAAAGCGTAATGGTGAAGAACAATTGTTCTAAGGAGGTTATACAATGGCAGCAAAAAAAGCGAAAAAAAAGGTGCAGATTTTTCCGATTGTCAATACGATCATTATGATCCTGTTTGTAATCATTACACTGTATCCTGTGTTAAATACATTAGCAATATCATTAAATGACGGTACGGATTCCCTTCGTGGAGGTATCTATCTGTTACCGAGAAAATTTACATGGAAGAACTACATTACGGTACTTCAGAAAGACAACCTGATCACAGGTGCTTATGTTACGGTTGCAAGAACTGTGATCGGAACAGTTCTTGCGCTGATCTCCAATGCAATCCTAGCATTTATCGTCAGCAGAAAAAGATTTATGTTTAAAAAGCAGCTCTCTTTATTCTGGGTTATCACCATGTATGTAAACGGAGGTCTGATCCCGACATTCCTGTTGTACAAGGGACTGGGACTTACCAACAGCTTCTGGGTATATGTTATCCCTGGAATGGTCAGTGCGTTTAACATGCTGGTTATCCGTACTTATATGAACGGTATCCCGGACAGCTTAGAGGAGTCGGCACAGCTCGACGGTGCTGGGTATACGACGATTTTCCTGAAAATCTATTCACCGCTCTGTAAGCCGGTATATGCAACTGTTGCATTGTTTGTTGCAGTTGGTCAGTGGAATTCATGGTTTGATGCAATGTTATATAACCGTATGAACGGCAAACTGACAACATTACAGTATGAGTTGATGAAACTACTGTCATCCGTAACAAATACGAGCAGTAGTGTCGAGGCAATGAAGAATGCAGCGGGAACGGTTACACCGACATCGGTTCGTGCAGCTGCAACGATTATTACGATTCTGCCGATCATCTGTATTTATCCATCTTACAGAAGTATTTCGTAACAGGACTTACGCTTGGTGGCGTAAAAGAATAAAACTTAAATCTTCCCTTTTTATAAGCTGTGCCGCAGAAAGTGGCACAGCTTATATATTATAAAATGAAGCAGCGTGCATAAACATAAAATACAGCTAAGACGCATAGAATATTCCAAGAAAGAAAAGCAGGAGTGTTCTGTGCGTTTTTCTGATTTATGTGAAAAAGAAGTAGTCAATGTAAAAGACTGCCGCTGCTTGGCAGCGTCCGGGATCTGGACATTGACAAGGAATGTGGGAGAATTCTGGCACTGATCGTTCCCGGACCGGGAAAATATCTGGGCTGTTTTTGCAGGGACAGCGAATTTTATTCCATGGGCTAAAGTTATCCGGATAGGACCCGATATAATACTCGTAGAGTTTGATGAAAAAGAAATGAAACACCGGATAAAAGGATAAAAATTTGCAGATTGACAGAAAACAGGGAAATTGTGTATTATAGAAATAGTCATATATTTCCGGATTGGGATTGGATGCAGGAGGAGAAATCCTATGAAATGTCCGTATTGCAGCAGTGAAAATACAAGAGTGATTGATTCGCGTCCTGCGGATGACAATAATTCGATTCGCAGAAGAAGACTTTGCGATGATTGCGGAAAGCGTTTTACAACCTATGAAAAGGTGGAAACCATTCCCTGATCATTATAAAAAAAGATAACAATCGTGAGCAGTACAACCGGACAAAAATCGAAAAAGGCGTATTGCTTGCATGTCACAAGCGGCCAATTTCTGCAGAACAGATCTCAAAGCTTGTGGATGATGTGGAAATCGAGATTTTTAACCGTGAAGAAAAAGAGATACCGAGTGCTTTGATCGGTGAAATTCTCATGGATAAGTTAAAGAATTTGGATCCGGTTGCTACGTGCGTTTCGCATCGGTATACCGTGAATTCAAAGATGTAAACACATTTATGAATGAGCTGAAAAAAATGCTCGGATGAATTTGTAACCAGAGGTGCTTATGAATATTTCAGGATATGCAGAAAGCAATTCCGATATGGAAAAGGATCAGGTGTTGCAGCAGTATCAGTATTTTGTGGGAACGCAGGATACCGGAGTGAAGAAGATCCCGTTGGATACCGGGATTTCTGCTTTGCGTTCCGGAGAGAATTTTTCCCTTTAGTACATAACACACAAAGGAGAGACCTATGTGCGCATTTCTATATCCGGATGAATATCTGGATTCCACTTACAGCATAGATTTTGATCAATTATATAAAGAAGGATACCGGGGAATTATATTTGATATTGATAACACCCTCGTACCACATGGAGCGCCTGCGGATGAGCGGGCGATTTCTTTGTTTACCCATTTAAAGGAACTTGGGTTTCATTGCATGCTCCTTTCGAATAATAAGGAGCCACGGGTGAAAATGTTCAACGATGCAGTGCACGTCAATTATATTTACAAGGCAGGGAAACAAACCGGCAGGGTATCGCAAGGCAATGGAGGTACTGGGCACGGACACATCAAATACTATTTTTGTGGGAGATCAGATTTTTACGGATGTGTGTGGGGCAAATCTGGCAGGAATCCGGACAATTCTTGTAAAACCGATCCACCCGAAAGAAGAAATCCAGATCGTGTTAAAGCGCCGGCTGGAGGCGATTGTGCTTTTATGTTACCGTCTGCACCGTAAAATCGTAAAACCAAAGTACCCATCTGCTGCAAAAAAGGAGGATTCATCCATTTTGTAGGATAAATTTTCTTTTTGCAGAATTTTCTATGCGTGACCGTACACAGCCGGTCGTTTTCTATTTGACGAAAGTTCGTTGAAGCAGTAAGATAAAAGAAGTGCAAAAAACGAAAAGGAGAATTGTGATGAAAGTCGGAATAGGAAATGACCATGCAGCAGTAGAACTGAAGATGCAGATCAAAGAATTTATTGAGAGCATGGGACATGAAGTGGTAAACTACGGAGTTGATACAGCAGAAAGCTGTAATTATCCGGAGATTGGAGAAAAAGTAGGACGTGCGGTGGCGGACAAAGAAGTAGACTGTGCCGTGTTAATTTGTGGAACAGGTGTCGGAATCTCTATTGCAGCCAATAAAGTAAACGGTGTGCGTGCAGCCGTATGTTCAGATGTGACGACGGCACATCTGGTAAAAGAGCACAACGATGCAAATATCATCGCGTTTGGTGCAAGAATTGTCGGAGTGGAGCTGGCAAAGGATATTGTGAAGGCTTATCTGAATGCGGAATTTCTTGGTGGACGTCATGCGACACGCGTGGCTATGTTTACAGACATCGAAAAACGGAACAAATAAAATACTTGAAAAGTATTCCATTTTATAGTAAAATTGTAAGTCGAGAGATTTATACTCGTAATTTAAGGAGGAAGATCGAATGATTTCAGCAGGAGATTTCAGAAATGGTGTTACCATCGAACTTGAAGGTAACATTTATCAGATTATCGAATTTCAGCATGTAAAGCCAGGTAAGGGTGCAGCATTCGTTAGAACAAAATTAAAAAATATCGTCAGTGGTGGTGTAGTAGAAAAGACATTCCGTCCGACAGAGAAGTGTCCGACTGCTCATATTGATCGTAAGGACATGCAGTATCTGTATTCCGATGATGATTTCTATCATTTCATGGATGTAGAGACTTATGACCAGATTGACCTGACAAAGGACAGTGTCGGTGATGCACTGAAGTTTGTTAAGGAGAACGAGATGGTTAAGATCTGTTCTCACAAGGGCAATGTATTTGCAGTAGAGCCACCTCTTTTCGTAGAGCTTGAGATTACAGAGACAGAGCCGGGATTCAAGGGAGATACCGCTACAGGTGCTACCAAGCCTGCTACTGTTGAGACAGGTGCAAACGTAAACGTTCCTCTGTTCGTAGAGCAGGGAGACAAGATCAAGTTGATACTAGAACAGGTGAGTATCTGTCCCGTGTATAATCGCGCCTTATAATAGAAAAGTCCTGATAAAGAAACGCCGGTTCCGGCAGAGCGATCTGTGGAAACCGGCGTTTTTTCTGTCCGAGGGAGATCAAAAAGTGAGGAATCATCCGGCACGGGAATAAGGCATAAGCAAAAGAATGTCTGCAATCGCAGCAAATACATAGGACAGCAGCATCCCCCACAGATATGCATCAATGCCGTACTGTGGGACGAGAAACAGAATCATGCAGATCCTGATCATGCATGCCAGCAGTGTGACAAATAAAACCTGCCGGGCATTGCCGAGTCCGTGCAGGATACTGTTCAGCAGACTGGTGACATACAGCAGGGGACAAAGCCAGGAGAGCTGGCAGATAAAATTGCCGGCCAGCGTATTGTGAAACAGAACTTCGCCCATCCGGTCACCGAAAACCAGAAACAGAATCGTAAAAACAAAGCCAAGAAGCAGTCCGTACAGGATTGCTTTTTTTATCGTTCGCGCAATCTGTGCGTGGTTGTGTGCACTGTGGGCTTCCGAGACAGCCGGAAGTAAAAGGACGGAAAAGGAATTGGTCAGTACACTGGGAAACAGAATGATGGACATGGTCATACCGGTCAGGATACCAAAAATACTCAGGCATCCGAAGCACTGTAACCAAATGCCTGCAGTTTTTGCGGGATCAGAAGATTCTCCAGGCTGTTGAAAAGAGCTGTCGTCACCCGGTTGATGGTAAGTGGAACCGCCATGGAAGCAAACAGTTGCCACTCGTTTTCCACTGACCGGAAAGGGTGTGGTAGGAGTGTCCGGGAAGCCGTTTTTCCAAAGACATGGCAATCAGACTGGTGATAAGACCGGAACATTCCCCGGCCACAAGACCGGCAACCGCGTGGAACGCCGTCAGCTCCATGCCTTTTTCCAGCGTGTACTGATAGATCAGCATACACTTCCCACGCGTGCAAGCTGTTCCACCAGCTGACAGAACGAAGGAATTCCCGCCCGCTTTTTCCATAGTAATAACCGTTGATACAGGCGTGGATGCAGCAGGGAAGCATGGAAAAGCTAAGGAGCGAAAGGAGGGGAGCGCAGCGGAGCTCTCCGAGAAAATGCAGGGCGATCCAGTCTGATTGTGTGTAAAGAAAAATACCGACGATTACAGAGGCTGTGCAGGAGATGACCAGACCGAGCAGCAGATATCCGCGTGCAGTTATTTCTCCCTGCGATGTTCCTGCGTTTTGCCGCAGGCATCGCCGACAAATTTGGAAATGGATGTCTGGATGGAGGAGGCAGTCAGGCGAAACACATTGCAAAAACGGTGCAATCAGCTGATAGATTCCGAGCGCTTCTGCACCAATTGTCTGTGCCAGGAATATCCTATAGAAGAAGCCGATGATACGGCTGGCAATACCGGAAGCCGTCATCAGAAGGGTGCCGGTAATCAGAGGATTTTTTAGCAATCGGGAAATGTTCAATGGGAACTCCAAATGGAAAACTTGATAACTATTGTATGAGGGGATGGTGCAGAATATGAGCTGTAAAATCTATATGGATCATGCGGCCACAACCGAAATGCTTCCGCAGGTGCGCAAGGCTATGGAGCCGTATCTCATGGAAGAATATGGAAACGCCTCCACATCTTACGAAATGGGGCGCCGCACACGGGAGGCATTAGAAGGGGCAAGAGAACAGATTGCCATGCTGATTAAGGCAAAGCCGGAGGAGATTTTTTTTTACATCCGGGGGGAGCGAATCGGATAACTGGGTAATCAAAAATGTGGCGGCGGAGAAAAAGGAAAAAGGGAAACATGTGATCACAAGCAAAATCGAACATCATGCGGTGCTGCGCTCATGTGAATATCTGGAGAAACTGGGATATGAACTGACTTATCTGGATGTCGATGCATACGGAGTGATTGATCTGGCACAGTTGCGGAGGTATTGCGGGAAGATACCACGTTGGTTTCCGTTATGACGGGAAATAACGAGATTGGAACGATCGAACCGCTGGATGCGGTTGCATCCATGCTGCGGGGGACGGGAACATTATTTCACACCGATGCGGTGCAGGCCATCGGGCAGATTCCGCTTTCCATGAACCAGCTTCCGGTGGATTATCTGAGTGCAAGTGCACATAAATTCCACGGTCCGAAAGGGGTTGGCTTTTTGTTTGTGAGAAAAGACCGGGATCTGCCGTCGTATATTCACGGAGGCAGTCAGGAAAACGGCAGACGGGCAGGAACCGAGAATGTGGCAGGAATTGTGGGGATGGCAAAGGCACTTGAAATTGCAGTGGAAGAGATGCAGGTCGTGCGTCCGCGGATTGTGCGGTTGCGTAATTATTTTGTGGAGCGGGTATTACGGGAGATTCCGCAGGGAAGGTTAAATGGGCATCCGCATAAGCGCCTGCCGGGAAATGTGAATTTCAGTTTTGAGGGGATTGATGCGACGTCTCTTCTGGTACTTCTCGAAGAAGACGGAATCTGCGCTTCCGCAGGATCTGCGTGCAATACCGGACAGACACGGATTTCTCATGTGATCGAAGCCATACATGTGCCCGAAACTTATGCTCCGGGCAGTGTACGGTTTACGATGGGACGGGAAACGGACCGCCAACAGGTTGATGCAGTCATTGCATCTTTAAAGAAAAATATCGGGTTGTTGCGCGGTGAGTGAAATTATAGGATAAAATGTTCGATGGCCGCTGCCACCCCGTCCTTGGTATTCGTTGTGGTGACGTAATCTGCCCGGGCTTTGACGGCATCAGTGGCATTTCCCATTGCCACACCGATACCGGCAGCTCAATGATGGCAAGATCATTTTCGGTGTCACCGATTGCATGGTGGCATCCGGATTGACACCGAGAATTTCGGCAAGTTTTCGTAAGCCAACGCCCTTGTTTGCATCTGCACGCGTGAATTCCAGGTTGTTGTATCCGCCGCAGACGGTAGTAATTGACGGATTGGACACGAGAAATTTGCGGACGGTTTCGCGGTCAATGAGTGTTCCATCGGCTGCTGGATAGAAATTCAGAGTCATTTTCTGGACCTTTAACTGATTTTCATGGATAAACTGCAGGATATTGTCCAGCCGTGTGCGTGTGGTGATAATATAGTTTTTGATCGAAGAAGGCACGGTCAGTTTTTGTGCCGTTTCTACGCACTGGACCGGGGTGTAGCCTTTTCCACCGATAAATGCATCCATATGGATATCACGTGTGAGAAGGAAGTTTAAAATCGGGGTGACCAGCTCTTCATCCATGGCATTTTCATACAAGCATTTTCCGGTGGAAATCTCATAGATTCCGCTGCCGTTTGCGGTGATGGCATAGTTGATCCCGGTGCCTTTGATCTGGTCAAACGGGATTCCCTCAAACGGGCGGCCGGTGGAGATTACGACATGGATGCCTTTGTCTGTAATGCTGCGGATTGCCGTAAGATTGCGCTCACTGATGTGGCTGCTGTTGTCAAACAGCGTACCGTCGAGATCCAGTGCAACTAATTTTATGTCTTTCATGATAGATTCTCACTTTCTTTTTTTTCTGTGATAAGGTATGATATTGTTACGCATGACGTAGAAATAATCTGCGGTATTATTATAAATAGAACGAAACGAAACTGCAAGTGAGGAATGCAAAATGACAAAGACAGAATTTGCCGGATTTATCAGGGAACATGGTCCGGTTATTTTAGATGGTGCAACGGGAACGAATCTGATGGAGGCAGGTATGCCGATTGGCGTGTGTCCGGAAAGCTGGGTGCTGGAAAATCCGCAGGTACTGCTCGAGCTGCAGAGGCGGTATGTAGAAGCCGGCAGCCATATCGTATATGCCTCCACGTTTACCGGAAACCGGATCAAGCTGGAAGAATATGGTCTGCAGGAGAGGCTGGAAGAAATCAACACGCAGCTGGTAGCACTTTCCCGGCAGGCGGTGGGCGATCAGGCACTGGTTGCAGGTGACATGACGATGACCGGCCAGCAGCTGTTTCCGATGGGAGAGCTGTTGTTTGAAGAACTGGTGGACGTATACAAGGAGCAGGCATCGGTGCTGGCAAAAGCAGGGGTGGACCTGTTTGTGGTAGAAACCATGATGAGTCTGCAGGAATGTCGTGCGGCAGTGATTGCGATCCGGGAAGTCTGTGATCTTCCAATCATGGTGACACTTACCTACAACGAAGACGGACGGACATTATTTGGAACACCTCCGGAGACGGCTGTGGTCGTACTGCAGTCTCTGGGTGTGGATGCGATCGGTGTAAACTGTTCTACCGGTCCGATGGAGATGGTACCTCTGGTGGAAAAGATGGCAGAATATGCTACGATTCCGCTCATCGCAAAGCCAAACGCCGGACTCCCGGAACTCGAGGGAAAGAAAACGGTGTACCGCATGACACCGGAAGAATTTGCCGGGGCAGGTGTGGCACTGGTAAAAGCGGGAGCAGCCATTGTAGGTGGATGCTGCGGTACAACGGAAAAGCATATCAAGGCACTTTCGGATGCAACGCGGGGGATGGAACTTCACAGGCCGCTTGCATCGCATCGCAGGATTCTTGCGTCTGAGCGCAAAAATGTAGAAGTTGGTCTGGATGGCAATTTCCTGGTGGTCGGGGAACGGATCAACCGACCGGAAAGAAAAAACTGCAGGCCCAGCTGCGCGAAGGAAAACTGGATCTTGTGCGTGAGATGGCAATGGCGCAGGAGGAAAACGGGGCAGCCATCCTTGACATCAATATGGGAATGAACGGCATTGACGAAAAAGAAATGATGAAGCAGGTGATCTATGAAGTTGCGGCGACGGTAGATTGTCCGCTTTGCCTCGATACCAGCCATATTGATGTTATGGAAGAGGCACTGCGTGTCTATCCGGGAAGAGCACTGATCAACTCCGTTTCCCTTGAGACAGAAAAAATCGAGCATATGCTTCCGCTGGCAAAAAAGTACGGGGCTATGTTTGTCCTGCTTCCGCTTTCCGATGAGGACTGCCAAAGGATGCCAAAGAAAAGCATGAGATTATCGATACCGTATATGACCGTGCCATGGAGCTGGGAATGGCACACGAGGATATTGTCGTGGATGGGCTGGTTGCCACAATCGGAGCCAATCCAGAGGCTGCGAAAGAATGTTATGATACCATCTCTTATTGTAAGGATATCAGGAAGCTTCCGACGATCTGTGGTCTGTCGAATATTTCGTTTGGCCTGCCGGAGCGGAGTTTTGTCAATACGGCATTTCTTACCATGGCCATCTGCCGGGGGCTTACCATGCGATTGCCAATCCGTCGCAGGAACTTTTGATGAATGCCGCATTTGCTTCGGACATGCTGCTGCACCGTCCGGACAGTGACATCCGCTACATCGAGCGTATGAATAAACTGGCAGAGGAAAAGGCAAAATATGAGACGGTTGTTGTGAAAAAAGAAGGTGCTGCGGGTGGCACGGCATCTGTGGAAGAAAAAGCAGATCCTGTTACGACAGCGGTTTTAAAAGGAAATAAAGGAAGCATTATAGATGAAGTGAAAAAGGCAATTGCAGACGGCGCAAAGCCGGAGGAGATCATCAATGACCAGCTGATTGCAGCCATCAATAAAGTCGGGGAATTTTTTGAACAGAAAAAATATTTCCTGCCGCAGCTGATTGCCAGTGCAAATACCATGAAACTTGCCATTGATTATCTCGAGCCGATGCTGGAGAAGAAGAACGATGGACAGGAGATGCCGACGCTTGTCATTGCAACGGTAGAGGGGATATCCATGATATCGGAAAAATCTTGTCGTACTGATGCTGAAAAATTATGGCTACAACGTGATTGATATGGGAAAAGATGTGCCGTGTGAAGATATCGTGGATACCGCGATTCGTGAAAATGCTGCGATTATCGGGCTGTCCGCGCTGATG
>ENA-OQER01000819-OQER01000819.1-human-gut-metagenome-genome-assembly--contig:-NODE-819-length-16283-cov-4.058121_pt1 | contig 16283 bp, 17 predicted proteins | sample MGYA00242797_ERZ504639 | MGnify/ENA primary metagenome ERZ504639 (study PRJEB26092, sample SAMD00036306) | human gut metagenome | host: Homo sapiens | study: EMG produced TPA metagenomics assembly of...
ACCGGGCGGCCTGTATGGCTATGCTCAGTATATGCATATGCTTTGAATGTGAAGATGTCTGGCATATGGATATGTCAGGCCTGTGTAATTTCTTTCTTTTCCATCGAAGAACCAAAAAAGGTATAATCAGAAAATTAAAAAGCCGCATTTGCGGCTTTTTCTGTATGCTCAGTAAGCATGATGGTATCAGGTTTTACTGAGCCATGAGCCGTAAACTTCCCTGCGTCGCTCGAAGGCTTCCCGCCCTCCTTCCATTACCGAAATAATGTGCTGTTGTACAAGAGGGGCATCCACGCCTCCGCCGACAGTCTGGATCTTTCCGTCTGAATATTCACAGGCACAGACATTTTCTGCATCTCCGAGCACCGGAATATTGGCATTGTGAGTGGCAAAGATAAATTGCGTGCGGGGTTTCATCGCCCTGATGATTTTAATCACGTCGTCATAAATCGTCTGATTGTCTAGGTCGTCTTCGGGTTGATCGATGATCACCACATCATTGTCCTGCTGATTCAGGACAAACAGCATTAATGCGGATGCGCGTTGACCCAATGAGTGTTGTTCCAGTGGTTTGCCCCGGAATTCAATGATGTAGGTATTCGGGATCTGCCAGACAATAAGCGATTCTATCTGCTGCTCCAGATACATGCTGAACGTCTCCGCAGAGCTATTGATAACCCCGGGGAGTTTATCCCTGTTCAGCCAGAGCTCGCCAAAGTTACTGAAGCTGTCAACCACGGTCTGGTAGGTACTTTCCCTCAACCGGCTGCCAGTACAGGCTTCTTTCAGAACGGCCAGCATGGCTTTTTTATCGCTCGCAAAGGACGGCACGATCTTCAGGGCGAATCTGCCTGGTTGATGGCAGCCAGCACGGCTTCAATTTCCTGATACTCTTCCACCCACAGTTCAGACAATCGGTTTAGCGCTTCTGTCAGACTCTTCTCCAGTAACGTCTGGCTGCTTTCAGCCCGGGTCAGCTCGGCTATTTTTTGTTCCGCAACTTCCAGCCCGGCTTTCAGCTTCAGGAAGTCGGCGGGATCTGCTTTTTCCACCCCAGCTAGCCGCAGCTCTTCTGCAAGGCCACGTTCTATTTCGGCAAATTCCTCCGTCAGCGCCTGCTTTTTCTGCAGGAAGGCCTGCTGCTTAACGTTGAGCTCATCTAGGATCTGGCGGGCACCGTCGACAATGGTGTTCAGGGAGCTGAGATGAGTCGTAAAGCGGTCATATCCCTCACGATAATCATCAATATCCGCCTGGTTATGTGCTGACTCATGTTTCTGCTCCTGTTTCAGCCCGTCCAGAGTCTCCCTGATTCCGTCCTGCAGACTGTCCAGCGCTCGGCTTGCCAGGGAAGTGCTGCTGCTGAGATAGCGCTCATCCCGCCCGAAGGTGGTCTGACGCTCCAGTTTTTCTTCCATGCCATGCTGGGCATAGAAGCGCAGGCGGAACTGCGCATCCTTCTCTTTCGCCTGCCATTCGGAGAGCGCTTCTCCCGATGTTTTCAGACGGCGAAGCTGGACTAACCTGTCGAGCACGACCGCATTCTGCTGCCGGATTTTCTCTCGTACGGGAGCCAGACGCTCACCGACCAGTTTTTCTATCAGATCGTGTTCAAATCCGGCACCGGTATTGGACAGGTCTTTCTGGCCAAAATACACTGGCTTATGCAGAACCGTTTCCCGTAGCGCCACCCCGTGCCGGACCTGGCCGTCAAAAATGACCTGCGGCTCCTGACCGAAAATGCGAACTATCTGATAGGCCCGTCCGTGACGGCACACGGCATCAACGGTAATTTTCCCTCCGCTTTTCAGTAAATTACTGACCAGATTTTCTTTGTAGTCGCGGTCAGAGGCCTTCTCGCCAAACGGAATGTCCAGGCATATCGGATCCCTTCAAGGATGGAGATTTTCGCTGCCGCGGATCCCTATCAGGTGTTCAGTTCTGGAGATAATTTCACCACGGTTCCACCGAGCGAACCGGCGCCCTCGAATGCTATCTGGCGGATATGGCTGTGGGTCAGGGCCGGTTTCTCTCCGCTGACGCGATGCGGAAAATCCTGCAGCGCAAAGCGGACGGCTTCAAAACTGTAATCCCCCAGCTTCAGATAGCTGGCGACTTTTCTGGCACCAATGTGATCCAGCGTTTTGGCATCGCATCCCTGGACTTCGGCAGGATAGCGCTCACCGAGCACGCCCTTAATTTTGACCCGCAGGTCGTGGGTCATCACCTTCTGAAATCCCGTCACGCGCCGGCGGACAAGGTCATTATCAAAAAGCTCCCCGATCCGGCCTGGGCTCAGCCCGCCCCATAACCCGTTTTGGGCCTCCACGTGAGCAAATACAATGAAGTAATCCCTTTCATACCGGTCAAGGCGCTGGATGGTCTGTGTGATATTTTCTGTTGAACGGGCATTTTCATTCTCAAAATTATCAACGCCCGCAAACGTGGCCGTAAGGAAACTTTCAATATGGTTCGTCTGCTGTGGATTGATAAACCACTCATCAGCAAACACCACGAGCGTGTGCACGCCGGCCTGGCCATCATTAACGGACAGCTCCACGCCGGGAAGCAGGTCCATACCTTCACGGCGCGCGGCTTTCCGCAATACTTTAAACTCGCCGGGATCGAATTTATTGTGATTGGTGATCACGCCCACGCTCACTTCCGCCGCTTTGAGGGCATTGACGTAATCGCGAATATATCTGTCGGATTCGCCGGCATAGCGAAATTCTTTGTCTGCACGGGTATGAAGGTGAAAATCGACCTTGACCCAGCATGAGCCATTCTCAAATACGGGATACATTCCTTGATACCTTTATTCAGTCGCTGATGAATGCCCGAAGGCTACGCATAATTTCATTTATATTAGGGATATCTCGTTCCGGTTTCATTTTATCCATCACCGGTTAATAAATAATTGATCTGAACCCGAGCCGCTTTTAACAGGTTATAGATGAGAGTGAATGGCAAATATCTCCAGATGATTGTTTTTGGCAATAGAACCTTATTATTAGTGCATTTATAGCAATAGTGCAAATATGGCAATAATAGTTATTTTTAATTGCATAATAAGCAAATATACCATTATCTTCTCTCATAGATCCGATTTCTGTCATAGTAGGAAATGCCGTACCTGAGCCGTCAGGCTGGCCGGATGATATAGTGGATTCTCGAACCGGAACGGGAGGTTAAATGGGAAATTATTCAGATTTTGAGACCGATTTTGTTCAGCGAACACTGGCGCTTATCGATCAATATAACGAAATGATTGAGGTGCTGGGCAAACCATTCAGGGAGCAGTACAACTACACGTTGACCCTGAATTGCCTCCTGGGTCTTATCGTGTTACCGAAAGAGAGAGCGCTCTCTTTCCTGCCTGCCGACCGTTTAACGCGGTAACTTAAAGCTGAAATGGGATTACATGAGTCACAGCTGCCCGGACCGGAAATGAACCTGCGGGAGTTGATCCATAAGATGCGGAATTCAGTTGCTCATTTCTGCGTCCAGGTAGAGTCAGCCAGCGATGCACACCTTGTAGACTGGATTGTTTTCAGGGAATCATCAGGAAGATGGAGAAGTCTACGCCAGCTTCAGCGCTCCGGAGCTTTTACCCTTTCTGAAATATTATGCGACCCTGCTGCTCGACAATATGGCCCGCCGTCGAGCCCCCGCTATTAACATATTGGATTTGTAAGGGATTTACACCATGTTGATTCTCGATTGCTCCTCACGAACTCAGGTGTTGCATACATTATCTGCCGGGTTTGGCTGTCCCCCTGAAAAGCTGAAAAAAGTGCTGCTTTCGCTCGATCTTGAAGTATCTACGAGCTTAATCCTCGCCAGTTGGTTGATGCACCTCAGTATCTGAGAGAATACGTCTGTGCGGAACTGGGCGAACCGGGACCATTCACCCGGGCTCTGTGGTTTCATGGCACCCGGACTTTCGCCGGTAATACTTTTCCGGCGGGATTACTGGCGCTAAATCAGTCAGAATCCCTCGCCATGAAAATGCTGCTTGACTTGGCCCCGAATGAGATGGTCCGTACACACCTGAAGGAATGGGATATTCCGGGGGCGTTCCGGATGAGATGTTTCAGCTCAGAACCGGCGATAAAATCCACTGGGGCCTTTTGGCCATTTAGTCCGGGAATTACATTTTAACGCCAGTGAAAATGGACTGCATGATTACCTCTGGCTGCCGGAGCTGGTAGAGGATGTCTGTAAGGCCTACCAGAAGAAATACGGCCACGATCTTAAACCGCATTATCTGAGCGTGCTTCATCCCTGTATTGTCTGGTTCGAGGCGGATATTGTTTATGAAAAAGGAGTTCTTGAAACGGCTCTGTCATATGCCTATACATCAGTTCGTGACCTCCCGCCGGACGGAAACGCAACTTTCGGCATAGACTGTGACGGGAAATCTGTGTCTAGGTCGGCCATTGCCAGAATCGAGTTTCTGCAGCCCGGGCAGATGTAATCCCTAAAAAACGGGTCTGTGATCCGGCCCGTTTGTTCATTGCCGTGAACCCAGTATTGAGGTCATTAAAGCCTTAAGTGGATCACTTGCAGCTGGCTGCAGAAAGGTTTTACATTGACCCGGATTATGCCGTTTCCCTTCCTCCTGCCTGGTAAAGGATCTCTGAATGCACTTTTATGTGGATGAAACAGGCCAGACTGGCCGAAACCTTTTTGACAAAACCCAGCCAGTCCTCTCCTACGGAGTGCTGTCGTCTGATGCTAATCTGGACAAGGTTGCTGAAGCGGATCTAGCCGTAATACGCAAAACGCTTGGCGTGCAGCGCCTGCACGCTGCGGAACTAGGCTTGCACCGCCTTTCTGACCTTGTAGATACGCTGCTGGTTCTGCAGAAAAAGCACCGGATACGGTTTGACATCTGGCAGGTAGTAAAGCGCGATCATGCCATTATTTCGTTCTTCGACCAGGTATTTGATCAGGGAATGAATCCAGCCGTACCTTGGTCTGCATACTGGACCCCTCTGCGCTACCCCCTGCTGCTGAATCTGGCCAGCCTGTTTGATGATGAACTTGCTTCAAACGCATGGACGGCAAGGCTGGAGGCGCATGATGAGCGGGCGTCGGAACTTTTTTGTACCGTCAGTGCTGAACTGATCAGCAGGACGGCAGCCAGCGCGCTGGACCACCGGTCGAAGCAGCTGATCACCGATGCCTGAACTGGGCGTCAGCCAATTTTGAACAGCTGGGCTATAACTGTAAAACCAACAAGGAAAGGCTGCGGATTATGCCCAATATGATTGGCTTTCAGTCCGTATTGCACGGGATCTGTTCCCGACTGGGGGCACCAGAAAGAAAGGCCAGTATCATTGTTGACCAGCAGTCACAGTTCAACACCACCCAGCGTGAACTTAACGAGTTTTACTACCAGATACGGGATATGCCCTGGGAACTGGGGCCCGGATTACCTGTTATGAACATGAAAAATATGCCGGCTGAACCACTTGTATTCCAGTCCGGTACCAATAGTGCAGGTCTGGAGTTGGTAGATATTTATCTCTGGACATTCAAGCGATTCATGGAAGACAAGGCGCTGACAAAGCCACTTTCCCGCCTTGTTTATACCAATCTGAAAACAGCCAGGACCAACAGCGTGTCAATCCAGTCGGTTGCCAGTCGATTTAAGGAACTCCTGGGTAAACTCCCGGTACCAAGCGCAGAGATCATGAGGCAGGCGCAGGAGCTGCGGGACTTTGATGAAGCCAGACGCATGCCATATGTGGTGTCGGGATCACCCGACTGATGCCGGATATTATCTGCTTTCAACTGCCCCCTCTTAGGGGCAGGTTTTCAGGTTAACCGGCAGCTGTGATCCACGACGCTGCTTACAGTCATGCTGCAATGCCAGAATGTCAGCAACCTGATAATCGGTCCCCATCGCCACATCGTGCAATAGCAGGAAAAAGTCCCCGTCACAGCCGCCCCTGCGCGAATCCAGATACCGCTGCAGCCATCGGGCATGATAAAGAACGTGGCGCTGTTCGCGCTGCAGCCATTTCAGCGGCAGACGGGACGTCATATCGTCAAGGATACGCATTTCCTGATGAAGCGGCGCAATAACAGCGGAAAATTCCTCTCTCAGTATCCGGGCAGGTTTCTTCTGTCCGAACAGCGCGGCCATTTTGCTCAGGACATCCTCGATCGCCCGGCTGACTTTCTGGGCCTGATCACGGGAGGCCTGATAACGCGTAAACCAAAACTTACAGTAGAACCCCGCAGCGGCAAGCAGCGCCGTAAGGATCGGTCCAATCAGATTTGTGTCCACAATATTCTCCTTAAAGATGGTCATGAGGCCACCTGAAGCAGCCGATGACGCAAATATACCCCGTTTTAGCAATTAGTGCTATACGAGAATACAAAAAGTGCTATTCGTTGTTTTTGGTATTGATATTTTAATTGATGTGTGAATTTTTGTTTTCTTTCAGTTTTCTCCACTGAGATCCGAAAACTCATTAAGTCGGAAAAGGTAATATCTGCCTGTGAAATCTCTGTTTTAGATGCCAGACTTTTTCCCTGAATTAAGGTAATGTGCTTGGGATTAATCCGACTATTAGCATGCAAAGGAACCGCTCAGAATGGCAGCTAGGCAAAACATTCCAGCACAATTACGCTTGAAGGAAATACAGATTCAGAGCCTCAAAGGCATTTCAAACTGTACAATCACATTTCCTGCTGACCGCAAAGTTACTGCCATTATGGGGATGAACGGCTCCGGTAAATCCACGATTATTCATGCCCTTGCCTGTTGTTACAAACCCCGGAATAAAACCTCAAAGGAAAACAACAGATTTTCAGATTTCTTTACTCCTCACGATGATAACAACTGGCGTGACAGTGGCTTTACAGCCCATTTTTACGCAGGAAACCTGGACAATCAGGCAACAAAATTTCATTTGTCCCCACAGCAGCACCGAATGATACCTTTACCCAAGTGTATGCCAAAGTCAGTCGCTGGCAGCCAGTATATGCACGACGTCCAGTCAAGGAGTCGCTCTATCTGGGTCTGCAAACGCTAGGCACGTTGTCCGATGATCTGGCTGCTTCACGTCATGCGAAATATGTAAGCCAAAGCTTCGAACCCGCTAATATCAAACAAAAAAATACTTGAATCTATGTGTCGCGTGCTTGAAGCGGATTACTCAGATCTTATGACCTGTACGACCAGCAGTGGCTACACATTCAGTAAATTTACCAAAAACGGAATTACCTACACTGAACATACAATGGGAGCTGGGGAGAAACGGGTTTTTGAAGTGCTGAAAGCCGCTCATGACCCCCTTCTGAGACCTAATGGTTTACTACTGATTGACGAACTGGATGTACTTTTGCATGAAAAGGCTTTTAAAAAGCTGATTGAAGAATTGATTTCCATAGCCGAAGACGCCTTGCTTGAAATTGTCTTCTCAACGCACAGGGAATCTATTGTTCAGTTCAAGCGAGCCATCAATATTGTCAGTATTTTCAATATGGGAACAGGGATTCAAGCTTTCCCTAGGGTGTCAGCTGATGCGTTGCGACAACTGACCGATATTCAGCCTGAAATGGTCAGTGTTTTCGTTGAAGATGAACTGGCACGCACGGTTATCAATGTGCTTCTGGAGCGAGAAGCTCTGACCGATAAGGTGAATGTTGAACTGTTCGGTGCAGCTGAGAACTCGGCGGTTGTTCTGGCTGGACTAATGCTTGCCGGCGAGGATATTAATAAGGTTATGTGTGTTCTTGACGGCGATGTTCACCGAACTGTCTCTGAGAGACATAAAATAGTAAACAAATGCCTGACAGGGACAGATAAAAGAGAACAACGTCGTGCGGTTATGAACCGCATTTTTGAGTTCAGTCTTGCTGATTTCCCTCAAAAAGGTGCCCCGGAGTATAATCATAAGCGCTGGTTTGAAGCGATAGACCCTGCCACTATTTCGGCAGAGGAGTCTGCTGAATACATCAAGCTAAGAGGGTTTTCTAGGTCAATCAACGGGCTGGCAGACTGGCATGATTACTATGAAAAACTGAATCATTTTGCCAGAAAATCCAACATCGAACATACCGTTCTGAGCTACATCAGCAAATACTCTCCGCGTGGGATGATTATATTTCAGCGATCCGCCAAGAAATTATTGTCAAGGCTGCCGAATTGGAATGAGAATATTCAGGGCGGTACTTTTGCTGCCCTGCTGACTCACTTATCTGCCGAACGGTTTACTCTTCCTCTGGATCGCAGTTACTGCAATGATCTTCCATCCGGAATCCACCGCATTTGCATGGCTCCATTGGAACAAATCCTCCTTCCTTGCTGTAGTAACAGGTATGACAAAGGCATACTCCCGCGTGGTACTGAGGTACATAGATTACTGAATGCCAGTTACACTCTGGACACTCCTGAAAATCCCATGTTTGCAGGTTATTCAGACGGAAATTACAACAGATACAATGAGAGCTGACCGGATAACTTTCACCGTCATAGACAATAAAGTGCGACCAGCTTTCGCAGACGGGACAAAGTGCAAGCACATATTCATCCGGGGTTGTAATCTCCATAAAATGAGCCTCCAGATCAATAAATTGTCTGCGCGCGGCTGAGTTCCAGGAATTATGCTCTTTATCGGCCTGTAGCAAGATGAACGCAGGCCGAAAGATCAATTTGTACAATTCAGACAACTGCATCGCCAGGCTTTGTGGGCTGATTTCCAGCGCAAAATGCTGAAGATTATTTCTCATCTGTGCTACAGCTCTCATCAACTGTAACCCATGATCCGAAAATTCACTCCGGTGATGAGTTTTTATAAGTTCACATAATTCGCTAATCTTCACAGACTGGCATCGGTGCAGCTCACTTTCTGTGGGACATGCAGGATCCTTACAATGCTTTTTCAAGGATTTTTGCGTGAAAATCCTTCCAGCATCCTGACGCGAAACGGCTGCCTTCAGCAACAACTCTGCTGCTTGGAAGAGATTAAGCAGGCATTGTTTGTAATCACGTCGGTTCTGGCTTTCCCGGGATTTTCTGAAATATTCTAGTCCTATCTCTACAGAGTCCAGCGCATTTTCCAGTAAGGTAAAACTCACCATGTCAGACATCTCCGTAAAGGCCGCGTAGCCCAGTCAGGGCCTCCGCCAGCGAGCCTTGAGCACATCCTATGGTGAGCTCACGGACCAGCGTCTCAAAGGCCTCCGCCGGCATAAAAATCCGTAGTCCGTCGATACCGAAGAATCCCTCTTTTGATACGTGTCCGGGGGGTGAGAGCATTACATGCTCGCCCTGATGGCCGTGTGCCAGAGCTTCAGGATGACGGGCATAAAGCGTGAACAGGCCCAGCAGTTCAGAGAATACTTCCCAGCCGTACGGCACCACAAAATCCTGGCCGGTGATGAGCAGGTGCAGACGGGGTGTATTGTACCAGGCCCCCGGACGCTCGCCGGGATGCTGGCCGTCAATGCGGATCTCGAGGCGAAGCGTGCCGGCTTCGACGGTTTCCGTCACGGTCGGGATCACCGGGCGCAGATCCTGTGCGAGGGCTGTGGCTTTGTCTGTAGTCCAGTCCAGCCCGCGCAGGACCAGGGGAAATATGGTATTCAGCCGCGGCAGGGTAAAAATTTCCGCCAGGACCGCGTCTGGAATCTCCGTAAGTTCAAAGCAGCCGCTCTCCAGCGGGCGCAGCAGGTGCTCGGCATACATCTGATCCACAACAGGACGCAGATCTGCTAGGAATCGGTCAAATTCTTCCACCAGGTTATCTCCCGGCAGGCGGAATATCCCCTGCAGATAGTGCCTGTCCACCGTGCGGTCGTTCTCAGCCTGCCAGGCCAGCAGGTCGCGGGTGATGTCGAGCAGGGTGCGCAGGGCCGGGAGTGTTGCCAGCCTGTTCTGGCCGCAGATAAAGGCTCCCGGGCATAGGCTAGGATGAAGCGTAGCTCATCCCGGGAGACCGGAGCGGTGCCGAAGGTCTGGCCGAGAATGATATATCGGTACAGTTGCCGGACGGTGGCCTCCGGATCGGCGACAAGCTGAAAATAACCGTCGCCGGCAGCGGCCGTTTTCAGACCATCATCAAGAAAGCGTGCGGCGAGGGCGTTGACTGAGGTATTTTCGTGGCCGGCACGAATTTTCAGTGCCTCGATCAGTTTTTTGTGAAAGCGCAGGGTCAGCTGACTCAGCATGTGGGTTCCTGTCATGACAGCTATATTCTTTGAATACAGTTTCAATAAATGAAATGAATATGTATGAAGTAAATCATTTGATAACAATGCAGTCAATTAAATGACATGATGTCATTTTCAATAATGTGATTCAGCGTTATTCTTCTTTCTTCACTGAGAGCCGGTTTCTGTGAAAGCTGGATGCTAACCGTCCTGAGGTGAAGGTGACTATGTGTTTACGCTGACACTCAGGCAACCAGAATTGTTTATCGGATGTGCTCCGGCATACGTAAATCCTACACCGGAGCTAAGGAGGGATTACTTCTGAAGGTGCAGCTCCTTCAGATTTGTTTCAAAGTAATCAACATAAATTCGTTCATTTTTGGGCTTCATTATCAGCTGAATACCGTTGGGAACGGGCGGACATGAGGCTCGGTAGGTAAACATCTCATCTTGGATATTCCGGAGCGTATAACCCAGTTGCTCTTCTTCTGCCCTTCCGGACACCCTTATGCCGGATAATTCCTTCTCAACGTACTTTTTCAGCTTCTCGCTTCTTTTCATACTGCTGCGATTATCCAGAAACTGAAGCAAGAAATAGCGGATGACCGGCAGTGTGAACACCACATAGAAGAGGATCTCATTCAGCCCGGATTTCATGACGATGCCGTAAACAAGCATTGCGACAGGCGAGACAATAAAAGCGGAAAGATAAAATACGTGCAGAACCTCCCTGAGCGATTTGTCCCAGCCGAGATTTTTTCCGTGGCAAAGGAGCGCCATTACGGCCTGCGGCGCGTCATACACCTTACTGACGTACCACCCCTCTTCGCCAAATCGCTTTCGTGCTTTTTCCGGGCTGTCTCTAAAATATGCAGCTTCCCGGATGATGTCATCCCGTGGGATCTCCTCCACCTTCAGTTCATTACGCCGGATGCCAAGTACCCGGCAGTCGTACATTTCCTGGATTGAGGCAGCCTTCCTGCGCAGAGCCGAGATGTGTCCACTGATAACAATGTTAAAGGTAAGCACCAGGAGTCCATATAACCCCAACAGCGAAGACAACAGCTCTGAATCGACAAATTCCCGGCTCCGGTTGTATACGGTAACGAAAGAAAGCAGGAGCGGTACGATGATGCTGAAGAGAAAATTCAGTCTGTTCCAGTTTTTTACCCTGTCGTAGACACGGGCCTGCGCATACAGTAAATCCAGGTTTTCTCTGGTCGACTGGTTTGTGTAAATGGCATTCATGGTTCACCCGTAAACAGGAAAGAACGGCCCGAACACATCGCGCCATTTATTGATGGATTTTCATACTCTTTATTATTTTCAAACCATCTCGCCTCCGATACCTTTTGCGCATCGAGATAACATCTGTCCGATATCGCCTTACGTGCCTCGGCTGAAAGTGAGTTGATATCACCCTGTATGCCTTTGGGATCGTTGACAGAGTACCGCACGGATTGACCAAGGTGGCGGAAAAGCGCTTCCAGCTCCATGTCAACAAACGATGAGCAGGATGTCCTGCCAGCGTAATAGTCCAGAATCAGCGTTTCCAGCAGGTAGGAACTCATGGATGCATCGTCGGTCGCCGCTGCCAGTATTTGACTGCTCTGATGACATTGAGCACATTGCCGTTATTCTGCACATTGATAGTAGTGACTCTGTCCCTGTCTTTACGGGGGTCGGTAAACTTCCAGTGGCCGTTGCCATCGGGGATCAGGTAGTAAGTCCGTCCAAAGGCATCTTCGCTGGTAATAAAGCAGGGGACGATGTCAAAATTCCAGTCCTTGCTGACCAGTTTCAGCGTGACAGCTTCCTGGTTACGCCTGATATCAGCTTGGGCGTACTGGGCAATGTCCTGCAGGCGGTTTTTAAAGGCATTCAGAATTCTGACGGAGCAGACGGTGTCTGCTCCGGAATGGCGGTAACTGTGCAGACGTGACCCCTCTCCGGAGGAGGTTACAGTTATCCGGTCACTCAGGATGGTATAGGTGGCACCTTGCCCGGTTAAGCCAAACATCAGATCGATATCATCAAGCGGACGGATTTTGGTTCTTCTGGCAAAGGAGCCAAAGGCAATATGGATCGCTGGAAAACTCACCGGAAATTTATCGTCCTTCTCAAAATCATTCATCTTACCGATAAGCCAGTCGCGACTTGCACGCGCGTCATCGGTATCTGCCTTTTTGATATTCACGGTATCTTTCATAAATTCGTTAAAGGCAGCTATTACTGTGGTCGCCATGTTCAGTCCTTTAATTATTTATTACAAAAGGCGCAGGGCTCTGTCGTACATCTGAACATTCCAGTGCCCAGGAAGAGTCGGTACAGTTTATTCTTAGTACCGCAAGTTCACTACCGTCTCACTCTCTACAAGGCATATAATTTACATGGGAAATATGAGCTCGTTCTTTCATTGATAATTATGCAATGTATTTCAGTTATTAATGACAAATAAGCAATAATGCAATTAAGTTCAAAATATATCATTAGTATTGCATTATCAGCACAAATCCTTCTTCCCTTCTCCAGAGATCCGAAAAAAGTAAGTTCAGGATCTTCCTCTACCCCGTACAACGCCACATCCCGTCAGCACAACATGTGGTATTTCGTTTAGCTGCTAATGACACTATATGTTGTGTTATTTCCCTGACCTTTGATGCGCCGCGCAGGGGCGGAAAACAGCGATATGATTATTTCCTCAGCGTGGTAAACTTCCGGAAAGTTGTGATATTCCGGAAAGTCGGATCTGACGGAAACGGCTCTCCGGTAATTTAACGGCGTGATTATATGGATGCTTGTTATCATGGTAATGATGATAACGGCATGATGTTATCAGACGGCGTGACGGTAATGGCAGTGATGATGGATGACGTTATCGCATGAACGTCCCTGACCGGAAAAGAAAAAAGGAGTCACCCATGTTTTTTATTGAGAATGAAGGTCAGGCTGTCGCCAGAACGGATTACTGGCAGTCTGTACAGGCGCAGGCCGGATATGTCTACCTCAGCTGGAATGCCGGTGCAGCCAGGCTGCTTGTCCCGGATGCGGCAAAACATTTACTCAGGGAGATGCGGGGGGCTGAGTACGTCATCATCAGTAAGGGAACGCTGCATGGCCGCGATGCGCTGGAACTGGTATTTGAAGACGGCTGCGATGCGCCGTTTGTGATCCACATGCTGAGTGAGCAGTGCGATCGCCTACTCCCCGAAAACAACCAGGGAGGGGATTTTGTTGTCACCGTCTGGACGCGTGGCGGTAACCAGCTCCGTTATCCGGGAAAGTACCGGGTTGTGGAAAACCTGCCCGACGTTTCCCCGTGGAGTGAACACTGATATGCAGCACCTGCCGGCACCGATCCACCATGCCCGGGATGCTGCTCAGCTTCCTGTTGCCATCGATTATCCGGCAGCGCTGGCACTCCGCCAGATGTCGATGGTTCATGATGAACTGCCAAAATACCTGCTGGCCCCTGAAGTGAGCGCCCTGCTCCATTACGTACCGGATCTGCGCCGCAAGATGCTGCTGGCCACACTGTGGAACACCGGTGCGCGCATTAATGAAGCACTGGCGCTGACGCGGGGATTTTTCGCTTGCGCCTCCGTATCCGTTTGTGCAGCTGGCCACTCTGAAGCAGCGGACAGAAAAGCCGCCAGGACGGCAGGAAGGATGCCCGCCGGTCAGCAGACTCACCGGCTGGTTCCGCTCTCCGCGCCTGGTACGTCAGCCAGCTGCAGACGATGGTGGCCACACTGAAAATCCCCATGGAACGGCGTAATAAACGAACAGGCAGGACAGAGAAAGCGCGGATCTGGGAAGTGACGGACAGAACGGTCAGGAGCTGGATTGGGGAGCGGTTGCCGCCGCTGCCGCTGATGGTGTGACGTTCTCTGTCCCGGTCACGCCACATACGTTCCGCCATTCCTATGCGATGCATATGCTGTATGCCGGTATACCGCTGAAGGTCCTGCAGAGTCTGATGGGGCATAAGTCCATTAGCTCAACGGAGGTCTACACGAAGGTGTTTGCACTGGATGTGGCTGCACGGCACCGGGTGCAGTTTTCGATGCCTGAGTCCGATGCGGTGTCTATGCTCAAAAGAATTCCATAAGCTCTGACTTTTTTAAATCCCTTTCGGATATCTCATGGATATATTATCGGTATTTCATATTCTGTTGACATGCAGGACCGGTATAGAGTAAAAAAACATCTATTGAGTACCTCTTGGATATCTGAAAGGTGTCTTAGGGGGTCTTTATGGGTATTACATGTGGATTCTGGAGATACACTATGCCTGTTATTGCTAATACGCACCCCAAAGGTGGTGTGGGTAAGACAACTTCATCCGTAAACATTGTTGGTGAAATGAAGTCTGATACAGTTGATCTGGATACTCATACCGGGCTTTCTATCATTCTGGGGCTGAGACCTGAAGGAAAAGAAATTTCCGTGAAAGTACCCAAAACAGTGGATGAGTTAATCGAAATTATGACTCCCTACAAGAACAGCGATAAGACGTTACTTATTGACTGTGGGGGATTTGACTCAGATCTTACCCGTACTGCGATTGCCTTTGCAGACTGCGTTATTGTCCCTTCAAAAGACTCCCTGACTGAACGTATTGGTTTGATGCATTTTGATGGAGTACTGGACGAAATCAGCTCTATCATGGGGACCGATATAACTGCTCACCTGTATCTCTGTAAAGTTAATCCTAACAAGAAGAAATTCCCTAAGCTTGATGCAATCCTGCCATCGTTCAAACATCTGAAGCTGATGAAGAGCCGCATTTCTGCTCGTGCAGAATTTGAGGATGTCATTGAGACTGGGATGGGAATCACTGAGTCTGTTCATGGGCGCTATTCGGCAGGAGGTAAGGAAGTTATTGCCCTGATCGAAGAAATCAATCATCTGATTGAAAATAACAAACAGTAAGGTGTATCTATTGGGTATCCATATAGTATCTTTTGGGCTTTTAATGGATATCTTTTAAGTATCTAACAAACATCCTGGGTTATCTCATGAGCAAAACGAAATTTAGTGCACAGGCTGAAAAACTGAAAAACCTGGTGGATTCTGCCAGATTACAAACTTCTTCTTCTGCCGTAACAGCAACAGCCCCGTCTCAGCCAAATGAAGGTGCAGAGGAAGTTTCAGGTCGTCCCGTGGCTGCCAGGACGAAGGCTAAGAATCTTAAGGCCATACCGCTGTCGTATTTTGAAGCTCATGCGGAACTTAAAGCGACCAGTAAAACATCTCTGGATTTTAGCTCATATATTATTGAGGCTATAAGAGAGAAGCTTGAACGTGATGGTGCAATAGGTCAATAAACTATCGGATACCTTAAGGGTATCTGATGTATGTCTTTTAAATGCGTTATGGGGATTCTTCACGTACCTAAAGAGTCCCCATTAGACATCTTTCTGTTTATGGTGACATGATTCGTCACCGCTTTCCTTTCCTCTCAGTTTCACCATTTCATTCCTTTTCCCTTAACCTGAACCATGATGTCAAAGATGTTTTTATATTGCATTTATGTATCACATATAACCTTCATAATGTTTTTGTATCTATGATTTTCTCTGGTCTTAAAGTTGTGTATACAATGTACATGCAATTTATCGTATTTTTATGTTGCATTTGTCCTTTCAGAAAGACCATTTTTTCATTATAATTGAATATACATTATATGTATGAAGCATGTTTGTTTTTTCTATTTGTTTATGAGCAACGGAGACTGGTTATGAAAATCTTTATTGATGATGGTTCTACCAACATTAAACTTGCCTGGTTGGAGGATGGTGACGTGAAAACGTTAATCAGCCCTAACAGCTTTAAACCGGAATGGTCTTTTAGTTTACTGGATGATGCTGCCCCGGCTAATTACGAGATCGACGGCGAGAAGTTTTCATTTGATCCATTAAGTGCTGATGCTGTCGTAACGACTGAAACACGCTATCAGTACAGTGATGTGAATATTGTGGCCATTCAGCATGCGCTACAGCAGACCGGCCTGAAAGCGCAGCCTGTTGATGTCATCGTCACATTGCCGATCTCTGAATACCTTGACGTCAACAATCAGAAAAATAAGCAAAACATTGAAAGAAAGAAAA
>ENA-OQER01000820-OQER01000820.1-human-gut-metagenome-genome-assembly--contig:-NODE-820-length-16280-cov-3.407355_pt1 | contig 16280 bp, 21 predicted proteins | sample MGYA00242797_ERZ504639 | MGnify/ENA primary metagenome ERZ504639 (study PRJEB26092, sample SAMD00036306) | human gut metagenome | host: Homo sapiens | study: EMG produced TPA metagenomics assembly of...
CTTTAAAAAATCATCTTCTCCAGTTCCCTGAGTGTTATCTGTCCCATTGTATCAACCTCACTGGTATAGCTTTTGCAGTTTTCTGATAATAAACTACTTCTTGGTCTCGCTTTCCTTTTGTATTATAATGAAAAAAGTTTATTCGTTTTCCGTGATGTATATCACATTTTTATTCCTGAATCCGTATCATTACAGACAGTCAGCTCAAAATGGTTTCTGTTTGTTTTTATAAGTCCTTCTTTTTGCAGCTTTGATATCTCCGCAGACATTGCCGCACGGTCAATACAAAGATAATCTGCCAGCTGCTGCCGGTCAAAAGGAATGTCAAAGGATAAAGATGCCTGTCTGATAGATACCGCCGACAAATAGGACAACAGCTTATCCCTGGTCGTTCGTTTACCCACATGTGTGATCTTATCGTTGAGGATCAGGATCTTATTTGCCAGGACACCGACCAGGTTACGAATCAGCTTCTGATGATGATCACATACTGTTGGACAGGAAACCAGAAGTCTTTGAACATTTAAAAAAATAATCTCACAATCTTCATCTGCTACCACACTGACATTCAGAACAGCTCCCGGACTTGCTGCATATGGTTCACCGAAAATCTCCTGCATGACATTTTGACAGAATATTCCGATGTCCCCAGAGGTCTTCCTGAATAACAAGAACACAGCCTGCCACCACAAGTCCCATTACTTCGGTAGAATCTCCGGCTCTGAAAATATAAGAATCCCGTTTTCTGGAGATTGTTGCTGCATTTACACAGTGCAGTATGGATAATATCTCATTATCAGTAAGACCTTTAAAGAAAGGACTGGTTCTTAAAATGGGTAAATATTTTTTCAAAATTAATCCTCCTGTTGGAAATCAAACATACACGTTGTAATTATTATACTATACTCCTAACAGAAACCAAGGATAAATATTACCGGCCGAGGATAAAATAATAAGAAAGATCATTCGAAAAATCACAGAATAAAAGGAGAATACAATAATGGATAAAAAAATGTTTTGTTTTCAGTGTGAACAGACCGTCGGATGTACAGGCTGCACGGGAAATGCCGGTGTCTGTGGAAAAAAAGCAGATACAGCGAAATTACAGGACGAACTGACAGGTGCGTTGATCAGTCTGGCTAAAGCTGCCGACAGCACGGAAACTATTTCAAAAAGAACCGGACAGATCATAATCGAAGGACTGTTTACTACAGTTACAAATGTAAGTTTTGACAATGCAGCAATCGAAAATATGATACAAAAAGTCAGAGCTGAAAAAGAAAGACTGGTTCCTGACTGCAGAACAGAGGAATATGATCTTCAGCAGCTGTGGAATGCCAATGAAGATATCCGCTCCTTGAAGTCTCTTATTCTCTTTGGTATCCGCGGAATGGCTGCCTATGCCTATCATGCAAATGTTCTGAATTATGAAGATGCCGAAGTGAATCAGTTCTTCTGCGAGGCATTATCTAAGATCGGTTATGAAGAAAGCACAGAAGCACTGCTTTCCACAGTACTCAAAACAGGAGAGATCAATCTGAAGTGCATGGCACTTCTTGATAAGGCAAATACAGAAACCTATGGAACACCAGAGCCAACTGATGTTACACTTACGGTAGAAAAAAGGGCCTTTTATTGTCGTGACCGGACATGATCTGAAAGATCTGCAGCTTTTACTTGAACAGACTGAGGGAAAAGGAATCAATATCTATACACATGGTGAAATGCTCCCTGCCCATGCCTATCCATTCTTAAAGAAATACGCTCACCTGAAAGGCAATTTCGGAACTGCATGGCAGAATCAGCAGAAAGAGTTTGACCATCTTCCGGCCCCGATCCTCTACACTACCAACTGTCTGATGCCTCCAAAAAGCAGCTACGCTGACAGAGTATTTACAACAGAAGTGGTTGCCTTCCCGGGAGCTGTCCATATTGACGAGAAGAAAGACTTCACACCACTTATTGAAAAAGCACTGGAGCTGGGCGGTTACAAAGAAGATCGTATGTTCTCCGGTATCAACGGCGGAAAAAAGTGACAACCGGTTTTGGTCATGCAGCTATCCTGTCCCATGCAGGTACTGTGGTAGAAGCCGTAAAATCAGGCGCGATCCGCCATTTCTTCTTGGTTGCCGGCTGTGATGGTGCCAAGCCAGGTCGAAACTATTATACGGAATTTGTAAAGCAGACACCTTCTGACAGTATCGTTCTCACCCTGGCATGTGGAAAATTCCGTTTCAATGATCTCGATCTGGGAGAGATCGGTGGTCTGCCACGACTGATGGATATGGGTCAGTGTAATGATGCTTATGGTGCGATCCAGGTTGCTGTGGCACTTGCAGATGCATTTGGATGTTCTGTAAATGAGCTTCCGCTTTCCTTCGTACTCTCCTGGTATGAACAGAAAGCAGTCTGTATCCTGTTAACCCTTCTGCATCTGGGTATCAAAAATATCCGTCTTGGTCCTTCTCTTCCGGCATTCCTTTCTCCTAATATTCTGAACTTTCTGGTTGAAAATTATGGTATTGCACCTATCACCACACCGGAAGAAGATATCAAAGCACTGATGAACCAGTAAAAGTAAATTTTTCAAAGCCTTTACAAAATCAACAAAGCCGATACAGGATTCCGAAAGTCCTGCATCGGCTTTATTTACAGATCTGAAGACTCGGATCAGCCGACAACACTTTTAAACATGTGCAGCGATATTCTGATGGAGTTAAATGATAACGTTTTTTAAACAATCTGCAAAAATAATCAACGTTATGAAATCCGCTTTCATAAGCGATCGTTTTTACTTTTTTATTCGTATTTTTCAATAACCAGGAAGCTGCCTGAAGTCGATATCCTATCAGATAATTAACCGGTGTAGTATGTAAAAACGGTGGAACAAATTAAGTGCAGTACTTTTGCTGATTCCTATATGCGAAGCAATTTCATCCAGAGACAAATTGCGATTATAGTTTTCATGTATATATTGCATGATTAACTGCACTCTTTTCTGTGCAACTTCATCCACTGTCTGTACATCTCCTTTATCAGATAACTTTACATTTTCATAAAAAGTCAGCCATAAATCCTGCAGCAATGCCAAAGTAGCAAGTTCTCTTATTTTCTCATTCCTCTGTATTTCCATTATTTTTATCATAGTTTGTATAATCTTTGTTTGCCATAATTCATCAGTCTGAAAACGCTGGAAATATATATTCGATGAAATGATTGGCAAGATATATTTCTTATAGATCAGGCTGTTCTCCGGCGCAATAAATTCCGGCATACATACAAAGTTAGGAATGATACCACCTGATGATGCGTAAAAGCGGTGCAATATTTTAGAATTAATAAAAATTGCTTCTCCTTCTGACAATATAATCTGTTTTTCTCCTATTCCGCATGTAACTTGTCCGGACTCGACATATAAAAACTCAAATTCTCTGTGCCAGTGCCACTCAATACAATGAAAATCAAACAATTCCAGATTATCATAATAATACTGGAATGGATAATCACTGCTTCCATGCTGTTTAATTTCCATGAACTCCTCGTCTGTAAGTATTTTATTATAATCCATCCCATATCACGTTCTTTCTTTTTTACGATATTATACAGTATTTCTATAATTTAATTCAATGTATATATCTGATATTTGCTATATAATCAAGTAAAAAAGAAAAGAGGTATTCTTATGATTTTTAAATGGATGAATGAAAGTGAGATCAACATTGAGGGCGACAAAATTGAAATAACCGCACCACCCAGAACAGACTTTTTTGTGGAAGTATTGATGAATGTGAAGATTGAACATAAAACTGTTAAAAACATTCGGAGAGGAAAATAAAAAATGAATGCTGTAAAAAAAACTAACTACCATAAGACAAAAATAGCCTGTTATATGGGATTTATCACACAGGCTATTGCGGCAAACTTCGCACCGCTTCTTTTTTTGAAATTTCACAGTGACTACCATATTTCTCTCGGTAACATTGCTCTGATATCCACTTTCTTCTTTTTCACACAGCTTCTGATTGATCTGTTCTGTGCCAAATTCGTAGATCATATCGGATATCGTGTGTGCATTGTTGCATCAGAAATATTTGCTGCATTGGGTCTGCTTGGACTGGCATTTTTACCTGATTTTTTACCTAATCCTTTTATTGGAATTATATGTAGTGTTATTGTTTATGCCATCGGAAGTGGTTTAATAGAAGTACTTTGCAGCCCTATTATCGAGGCCTGTCCGTTTGAAAACAAAGAAGCAACTATGAGTCTGCTCCATTCGTTTTACTGTTGGGGAGCTGTTGGGACAATTTTGATTTCCAGCTTATTTTTCCTGATATTTGGAATAGACAGTTGGAAGTGGCTCGCCGTAATATGGGCAATCATTCCTGCAATTAATACTTATAACTTCATGACCTGTCCCATTGAATCTCTGGTTGACAATGGTTCTGGAATGGGAATTAAGGATCTGTTTTCCAAGCCATTTTTCTGGGTTGCAATATGTCTGATGATCTGTTCCGGAGCTTCTGAACTTGCAATGGCTCAATGGGCATCTGCTTATGCAGAATCAGCACTGGGATTATCAAAAGCCCTAGCGATTTAACAGGGCCATGTATGTTTGCAGTAACAATGGGAATCAGCCGTATAATTTTTGGTAAATATGGAGAACAGTTAGATTTAATGAAGTTTATGAGTGGTTCAGGCATATTATGCGTTGTCTGTTATCTGCTTACTGCTTTGTCATCCAACCCGATCATCGGACTGATCGGTTGTATTGCATGTGGATTTTCAGTTGGAATCATGTGGCCTGGAACCATCAGTATTTCCTCAAAAACTTTTCCAACAGGTGGAACGGCTATGTTCTCTCTTCTTGCCATGGCAGGAGATTTAGGTGGCAGCATTGGACCTGGAATTGTTGGTCGTATCACTCAGAATGCTGGAAATAATATTAAGATCGGCATGGGATTCGGACTTATTTTTCCAGTAATTCTATTGTTTATGTTATTCCTGCTGTATCGGAAGAAGATATCAAAGCACTGACTTATTGATTGTAATTATATTTTTTCACTCTGCAAACCCGGAAGTCATATCATCACTTTGCTGTCAGATACTATAGACCTGATACAACATTGATCGGATCCTCTTCCATAAACTTTTTTATATTATCCGCCAGAATAGAAACCAGCCGCTGTCTTGTTTCAAGTCCTTTCCATCCCATATGCGGCGTCAAAAGGACATGATCCATAGTATAAAGAGGGTTGGTTTCTTCAGGTGGTTCGGTTTCCTGAACATCAAGTCCGGCTCCTGCAATCGTACCATTTTCCAATGCTTCTATAAGAGCAGCCTCATCAATAAGTGCACCTCTTGAGGTATTAATGATAAACGCTGAGGGCTTCATAAGTGATAAAGTCTCTTTGTTGATCATATGTTTTGTACTTTCCGTCAATGGACAGTGCATGGAAACATAATCACTATTCCTGAGTAATTCCTCAAGCGATACATAGCGGATACCTTTCTCATCCTCTCTCGGTGTCCTGGTATATACAAGTATGTTCATATCCAACGCCTGTGCGATCTGGATAACTTTCCTGCCAATATGTCCTGCACCTATAACACCAAGTGTTTTACCATTTACCTCAACATGCGGAACCTGAAGATTTCTGGTAAAATTGTCATGATTTCCGCATGCCAGCATCTTCATCTGTACCTGCATTGCAGAACTCAGATTTAATATCATCATAATCGCAGTATGTGCCACACGTTCTGTGCTGTATGCCGGGATATTGCAGACTGTAATCCCCTTCTTCCGTGCTGCTTCAAGATCAATATTATTATATCCTGTACCTGCCTCGCAGATCAGTTTAACAGATTCCGGGAATTTCTGTATCATTTCTGCACTCACAGACATCTCCTTTGTTACAATGATATCTGCACCCTGAATACGCTCTGACAGCTGCTGTTCTGTTGTATCATCATATACTGTAACATCAGAAGATAAAACGGAAAAATCCAGCTTCCCATCAAAATTCATTTTCTTTGCATTCAATACCACACATTTATCGTTCATACTATAAATTCCTCCTTAAATTACTTTAGGCTATCGGGATTGCACCTCTTTATCAGTCGGCCATGATCTTCTGAGAGCCACATAGGATATTAAAAAGTTCGCAAACCAACCAGCTGGTACAGCAATCCAGACAAATACAATGCCAAAACGCGGTGCACAGATCAAAGCAACAGACAGGCGGATCGCCAGGTTCACCATATTTGCAATGAGGAACGGGCGCATGATCCCAAGACCACGAAGAACCCCATCGGTTGCCATTTTGATTCCCATAAAGATGAAGAAGTAACCAAGCCATCTCATATAGCCCTCGGATACCTGATAGGCCAGGGCAGTTCCATCTTTACCAAGGAATAGCGAGGAAATCTGCGTGTGCAGTGTTTCAATGACTATAAAAGCAAGAACTGCAAAACATACATCTAACACCAGTGCAGCGTGATATCCTTTTGATCCGTTCAATTTTCTTTGCGCCAAGATTCTGGGAAACATATGGGGAAACCGCATTGCCAATGGATACAAAAATCAATGAAAAAACATTCTCTACCCGCATCGTCGCCGCATACCCCGCAAGTGCTGTGTACCGAAGGGATTTACAACTGCCTGTACGATCATCATACCGATGGACACTGTAGACTGCTGAAGAACCGAAGGTACAGCAATTTGAAGCATGGAATGTAACTCCTGCCTGTCAAACCAGTCAAAACGACTTTTATATCGACGCATCCGGCTAAGGAAAAGAAAAAGTGAAAACACCGCAGAAATTCCCTGTGCTATAAGAGTCGCAAGGGCTGCACCAAACACACCGAGACCAAGTCCGGCCACCATCCAAAGATCCATAAAAATATTTAAGATTGACGAGAATACCAGGAGTCCCAGTGGGATTTTGATTCACCAATGGAAGTGAACATGTTGGAAAGAATGTTATACATAAACAGAAACGGAAAACCCACGAAATAGACCGCAGATATAACACTGCATCATTCAGTATATCGCCGGGGGTTTGTAATACCCTCATCATCGAGTGGGAAAAGCAAAAGCCAAAAACACCAAGGACTATGCTTAGAATTAAAAAGCTAAACAAGGACGTTGACACGATGGTCTTCATTTTTCCATACTCCCTGGCACCGAAATAGCGGCTCACGAGCACACCGGCACCGACACCTGCCCCCAGTGCCACACAAATAAAAACGTTGGTCAGCGCTGCGCAGGCCCCGACAGCTGCAAGTGCAAAGGAGCCAACAAATTGGCCGACGATGATAGAGTCAGCCATATTGTATATTTGCTGAAAAAAACTGCCCAAAATCATTGGCATTGCAAAAACCGTCAACGCTTTAAGAGGCGTATCTGTGATCAGATATTCATCTTTTGACATTATCATATTCCTCCACAGCCTTTATAATTTCACTTATTCTTTCCTTCACCGGAATTTATTCCATGTATTCAAAATGCAAGTTTTAAATTACGTTACGAAATAATTATATGTAGTTACAGCCGCTAAGTCAAGCCAGCATTTACTTTTAGCAACATAAATGATATGATATTTAAGGAAAATCACTATCCGGAAGATATTATTTTACAGGAGGGACACTTATGTACCTGAACGGTTTAGATGAACTGGATCAGAAAATCATCCAGTTACTTATAGAAAATGCACGTATTTCTTACTCTGATATCGGTAAAGAAACCGGTATTTCCAGAGTGGCAGTAAAAGCCCGGATCCAGGCTCTGGAGAAAAAAGGCATAATTGAAGAATATACAACTATAATAAACCCTCAAAAGATCAGCGGTGCTGTTTCATGCTATTTTGAAATCGAGACAAAACCAGACCATCTGTCGCAGGTGACAGATATATTACATAATAATGATACCGTCACGCAGATTTACCGTGTCACAGGAAGAGACAAGCTGCATGTACATGCCGTTGCTTCATCAAGTGATGAAATGGAACATTTCCTGCACACAGTCATTGATACACTTCCCGGCGTTATCAGCTGCAGCTGCAATACGATCTTATCACGTATTAAAGATATTAAAGGGTTGCGGCTATAGAAATTAGACCCCAAAGCTGAGACGTTCTCTCAATGAATTTCCCGACCGATCCATTCCATGATCACATTTACAACATATTCCTGCTCCGCTTCTGTCAATTCCCGTCCTTTCGGAATACGATGCCATTTTTCCAGACATCCCCTGCAACAGGTAGCTGTGGCATGCTGGGCTACAAAAACCGGATGCCCTCTCATCGGTGTCTGTTTTCCATCATTTGGTATTTCTGCCGGTGCAAGACGCTTTCTGATAAAATCACAGGCATACTCACGTACTTTCTCCATTCCCTTTTCTGATACATAACTCCGATCGTTTGCCTTCAGGGAAAAACTGCTTCTGAACTTTGACTGCGACAGGCGTTTCCAGAGATTTCCCTCATAAACTGCCGGCGTCTCACATACCATAGAAGGCTGGATGCTGCCCTTATAGACAATCATCTTCTTACTGTCGCTTCCGTTCTCATTTGCGGTCTCGTCTACTGCTTCTTTCAAAAGCTGTGCCTTCACTTCCTGTGCTTCTTTGCTGTCCGGCTGCAGACGTCTTGCCAGACATGTATTTCTGCCAGTTGTCGTTTCATTTTTTATCGCATAATACACAGCTTTCTTCTCTCCGACAAGTACCAGGATCTTTTTCGCCCTGGTCACACCTGTATAAAGGAGATTTCTCTGCAGCATGACAAAATGACTCATAGTAAATGGCATGACAACGATTGGATATTCGCTTCCCTGGGATTTGTGGATCGTCACTGCATAGGCAAGCGCCAGTTCGTCCAGCTCTGTCACATCATAGACTACTTCCCGTTCATCAAACAGAACTGTCAGTTCCCGTTCTTCCACGTCAACTTTTGTGATAGTACCAATATCTCCGTTGAATACTTCCTTATCGTAATCATTCCGGATCTGCATCACCTTATCCTTCAGCCGGTACTGTGTGCCGCCTCTCCGCAGAAAGATCTTTGACGGATTCATGGCTTCCTGCAGCACCTGGTTCAGATTTACTGCCCCACATTCGCCTCTCTGCATCGGAGTCAGCACCTGAATATCCTGCAGTGGATCTACATGATAGTATCTCGGCAGGTTTGTCTTACAATATTGGACGATAGTATCCACCACTTCCTGATTACTCTCTTTGGTGACAAAGAAAAAGTCGGCATCTTTCCCGCCTCTCATATCAATGCCTTCCCCTTTATTGATCCGGTGTGCATTCATGATGATCCGACTTCCCTGTGCCTGACGGAAAATCCGTGTCAGACGAACTACCGGAACACATCCGGAATCAATAATATCTCTGAGAACATTGCCCGCTCCGACACTTGGCAGCTGATCAATGTCGCCTACCAGAATCAGAGACATCTGCTGCGGCAATGCTTTTAAAAGATTATACATCAGCATAATATCGATCATGGAACATTCATCCAGTATCAGCACATCTCCTTCCAGCGGATGTTCTTCATTTTTCTGATAGCCTTCCGGAGGTTTGTATTCCAATAACCGGTGAATCGTTTTTGCTTCCATTCCAGTTGCTTCTGACATTCTCTTTGCTGCTCTTCCAGTCGGTGCAGCAAGAATGATCTGACATCCAGCCTGCTTATATGCAGAAATAATTCCCAGAGTTGTTGTAGTCTTTCCGGTTCCAGGTCCACCGGTCAGCACCATGACCTTAGAGGAAACCGCTGTCTTTACCGCCTGCCACTGAATCTCGTCATAAGTAATTTCTGATGAAGCTGCTACTTTCTTCAATATTTCTTCCGTATCCTCAGATTTCTTCTTTCCACAGGACATCAACCGAAGCAGCCGCTTTGCACAGCCACTTCTGAAAAATAATATGGGGGCAGATAAATTGCTTCCCGATCTTCTGCTTCATCTCTGATCACATCATTCGTGCGGATCATCTCATCCAAGGTGATCTCCAGCTCCGGTTCTTCCACTTCCAGAAGTTCCTTTGCCCTTCCAGTCAGCTGTTCTCTTGTTGTATAACAATGACCTGCTTCTGCCAGCTTATTCAATGTATAAAAAATACCACTGCGCAGACGGACAAATTTGCCTTTGTCAATCCCCATCTTCTGTGCAATGGAATCCGCTGTCTTAAATCCAATTCCCCAGATGTCATCTGCAAGCCGGTATGGGTTCTCCTTTACGATCGCAATGCTTTCACTTCCATATGTCTTGAAAATCTTTGTCGCATGAGAGGTGCTGACTCATGACTCTGCAGAAAAAGCATGATATTCTTGATCTCTTTCTGCTCCTGCCAGCTTGTTTTGATCCGGTCTACACGTACTTTTCCTATACCTGATACTTTGAGCAGTTCATCTGGTGTCTCTTCAATAACATCCAGTGTATCCTTCCCGAATTTTTCCACAATTCTTTTTGCAAACTTTGGACCAACGCCCTTCACCAGACCGGAACCAAGATATTTTTCGATTCCATATACTGTGGCAGGAAGTGTCTCTTCAAATTTCTCCACCAAAAACTGCCGCCCATATTTGGCATCCATCTTCCACATACCTTCCAGAGACAGCACAGAACCAACATGGGTATCCGGCATCGTGCCAACTACTGTGACAAGATCACTGTAATTCTTCACCGCACATTTCAGAACCGTGTAGCCATTGTCGGCATTCTGATATGTAATTCTTTCAACTACACAACGTAAGTGCTCCATGCCCGTCTCCTTCTCTCATGAAATTTCTTCTCCTTTTGTACATTCTGTGTTTCTAATGCGTGACTTATATTGTGGATATTCAGTAATAAACCGCTTAATTACATTGGCATCATTCCAGTAATGCATTGGAAATGACATTGCAATCTACATTTTTAAGGAAATACAGGATCCCGTCAGCATAGTGATCTCCCTGTCTCGGATCCAAGGGAACAAATGCAGCGTCAAAATGCATACCCTTGATTTTCCTGATCTCCGCGCGATATGCTGAAGTAAGTCTCTGGTTATCAGCTTTCGACCCACCATCCCAATACCAGTCGTTTAAATCACCGGCATGATAAATGGTACCTTCCTTTGTTTTGACAATAAATGCGACACCACTATCGTTAGATAGCAATGTATCAACTTTGGTTTCATTATCCAAACTATAAGCTTGATCATGATAAACATATGTGATCTTCATATCCGACAAATGATTCCTTTTTCGTATATCATTCGCCAGGATTGCCTGATAAGTCATTCCCATATCATCAAGGATCCCAAAAATTTGTGGGTTAAAATGATCCTTATGGAAGTGACTGCAAAAAACGATCACTTCTTTCTCCTTGTCAAGATTCGGTAATTCACCCTTGTAATAATCAAAAATATAGTAGCAGTCTCTGGTCTCAACCAAAAATCCACTGTGGTTAATGTAAGTAATTTTCATAATATCACCTATATAAATTAACGCCGGTACCGGATAGCAAATCTTTCTTTGCCATGTTTATTTTTCCTTTTTCGAGCGTTTGTAAATTTCACGACAACAGCATTTCTAATGCAGATTTTATCGTATTTTTTAGATTCCGTCCATCCTTTATCCACAGCTGGTAGAAAAATATGAAATGATACTTTTACAAATTCTATTACTTGTTGTTAGTTCATAATTTATGTATAATCCTGTCTTTGACAGTCCTCTTTCACAGTGTTAATATCCTGCACCAGTGTCCGTATTTTTCAGGATCTTAATAAGACGGCTTGTTCCAAGACGCTCTGCGCCAAGACTGATAAATTTTTCTGCATCATCGAAGGATGAAATTCCACCTGCTGCCTTAACTTTTACATCTTTTCCAATATATTTCTTCATCAGCTCTACATCTGCAAAAGTTGCTCCCGCTGTAGAAAATCCGGTAGAAGTTTTGATAAATTCTGCTCCTGCATTTGTAACGATCTCACACATTTTAATTTTCTCTTCTTCTGTAAGAAGCATGTCTCAATAATGACTTTGAAGATTCTTCCATCACAAGCTTCATGGATCGCACGAATCTCATTCTCTACTTCCTCATATCTTCCATCCTTTAAAAATCCGATGTTAATAACCATATCGATTTCTGAAGCACCATTTGCAATGGCATCTTTCGTCTCAAATACCTTTACAGCAGTTGTATTATATCCGTTCGGAAAACCGATCACTGTACAAATAGGAAGTTTTCCCGCTACATATTCCGCTGCCTGTTTTACGTAAGCAGCCGGAATACATGCAGATGCAGCCTCATATTTCATGGCATCATCCAGGATTCCTCGAATATCATCCATGTTGCAGTCTGTCCAAGTAATGTGTGATCCACTTTTTTTAATATTTCTTTTTTATCCATTTTACGTTCCTTTTACTTCAGTTCATCCAGAAGAGAACTTCCAATTGTTCCCTCCGGCATCTTAACTTCAAAATTATCTGCGATCGTTGCACCGATTACTGCAAAAGTATTCTGATCTTCCAGTTTTCCGTATCCCTCCATAGATGGGGAATAAGCAAAAAATGGTACTTTTTCTCTTGTGTGATCAGTTCCTGTATGCGTCGGATCATTTCCGTGGTCAGCTGTAATGATCAGAAGGTCATCCTCACGAAGCTCATCAAGAAGTTCACCAAGTTTTACATCAAATCTTTCAAGTTCCTCTGCATATCCCTTTACATTGCGTCGATGTCCCCAAAGAGCATCGAAATCTACAAGATTTACAAAACAAAGCCCCTCAAACTCTCTTTTCGCAATGTCAATTGTCTGCTCCATTCCATGAACAGAGCTTTTGACTTATTAGACTCTGTCAATCCCTCGCCGTCAAAAATATCAAAAATCTTTCCAACGGAGATCACATCATAACCTGCATCCTTCAATGCATTAAGCGCAGTTTTTCCGTAAGGCTTCAGTGCATAATCATGGCGGTTGCTGGTACGTTTGAACTCACCTTTTTTCTTGCCAAGGTAAGGTCTTGCAATAACACGTCCGACTTTCCACTCATCCTCATGGTGATATCACGGGCGATCTCACAGCAGCGATACAGTTCATCCAGTCCGAAAGTCTCCTCGTTTCCGCAGATCTGCAATACAGAATCAGCAGATGTGTAAACGATCATATGACCGGTAGCGATTTCTTCCTCAGCCAGTTCATCCAGGATCTCTGTTCCGCTGGAGCTCTTGTTTCCAATTACTTTATGTCCCGTTCTCTTCTCGAGCTCATCGATCAGCTCTTTTGGAAATCCGGTCTCTGTAAAAGTCTTAAACGGTTTTGTGATGTGAAGCCCCATCATTTCCCAGTGTCCTGTCATAGTATCTTTTCCGGTACTGGCTTCTTTTAAAAATGTATAATAACCCATTGGTCGCTCCACTGCTGCAACCTGTTTCAACGGATGAAGATTTGCAATTCCAAGCTTCTGAAGGTTTGGAATCGTAAATTCATCTACATTCTGGGAAATATGTCCCATAGTATCTGTTCCTTCATCCCCCGTACTGGGCTGCGTCCGGCATTTCTCCTGCCCCAAAGGAGTCTATTACAATAGTAAATATTCTCTTATATTTCTTCATAATTTTTGTCTCCTTTCTGCTGTCTTACTTATGGATCTTACATATTTACAACAACTTTTGTTACTAATTCCTTGAAGGATTTCGCTACGCGGTCTGCTGTTTCCTGCACTTCTTTATGGTTAAGCTCTTTTTGGGAAATTCCTGCTGCCATATTTGTGATGCAGGAAATTCCACAGATTTCCATTCCCATGTGTCGGGCAGCCATAGCTTCGCATGCGGTGCTCATTCCAACTGCATCTCCACCCCATCTCTGTGCAAGTCTTACTTCTGCAGGAGTCTCATAATTTGGTCCTGTAAACTGTACATAAACACCTTCCTGAAGTTTGATGTCACATTCTTTTGCACATTTGCGGATCACATCCTGAAGACGGCGGCTGTATACCTCACTCATATCCGGAAATCTGGTTCCCAGCTCATCCATGTTCGGTCCTATCAGAGGGCTTGGAACTCCCGTTGTAATGTGATCTGTGATCATCATGAAATCTCCCGGTTTATAGGAAGGATTAGCTCCTCCTGCTGCATTAGTGAGAAGGATTTTTTTCGCACCGAGCATTCCCATAAGACGCGTTGGAAGAACAACATCTGACATTGCATATCCTTCATAATAATGAACACGTCCCTGCATGATTACAACCGGTGTTTTCTCCACATACCCAAACACAAAAACGTCCTTTATGTCCTTTTACAGTAGAAACCGGAAATCCCTCTATATCTGTATAGTCGATGGTCTGTTCAATCTGAATTCCATCTGCAAAATCTCCAAGTCCGGATCCAAGGATCAGTGCAACTTCTGGTTTGAAATCAATTTTCTTTCTTACGCTTTCCAGGCATGTCATCAATTTTTCATACATAATTACTTCTTCCTTTCTTTGGGTGTTGTCATTATATTTATGCTTTTTTCATAAAGGCAATTCCTCTGCAATGGTCTTTCCAATGCCCTGAGCGCCTCCCGTCACAATCACTACTTTATTGTTAAACTCCATATAAAATCCTCCCCAAAATCCGCTTTCTATTTCTGTTGCCACAACATTGTGTATTCTTTTTCACCAGTAGCATCATCGAATCCTTCGCATTGAATATCGAACCCTTCTCTTTGGTAAAAAGAGATGGCTCTGGTATTCTTCTGGTATACGTTTAATCGCAATCTAGCTTTTTTATTCTTGATATACTCTAATAAAAGTTTACCTATACCACATGACTGCATTTCATCAGAAACAAAAATACCTTCCATGTATTCGTTACTTAATCCGACAAACCCCTGAATCATTTTATCATCTTCATACACATAGACTTCCGCTTGTGACATCATTTCTTTCACTAATTCATAATTACTTGTCCAATATTGCTCAGGAATAAAATAATGCGCTTTTAAATTGGTTTTCAACCATATGTCAGCAACTCTATCAATATCTATGTTCTGCATCTTTCTGATCATAACAAATATTCTCCACCAACTTTGATTTCTCTGTAACAACCAATCAGCTATATCGTGAATCTCAACCAGAACCACAACCGAAATCTAGTATCCTTGAACCTACCGGAAGCATTTTAGTGAACCGCTCCTGTACAACCGTAAAATCTACCAAACGAGTCCCCTGGACAAACATATCCGCATTTGATTATAATATTCTATTGTTTTGTCCAGGAAGTTTCTCCTCAATCTTAGCTTATTTCATGTACCTTCGGATTTTATCTATCAAAGTGACGTCTGCCGGTAACCAGGCAACACTATTTAACTGATCCTTTGTAAGCCATTTTGCCGCCTCTGCTTCCTTTAATTCAATTCATTGATCACATTCGCATCCATTAATGTAGATCTCCCTCTCGTTTCGTGGTGAGCAAAACAAAATACTCTGCTTTATTATACCTTATGGGAGAGGGTTTGTCATTGAAATCTCCAGGAAGCAAGCGTGGCAAAGGCAGCCGAAAGTAACGATAGCAACAAAAAAACAGTTCCGGACATACTGAGGTTAATCAGTGTATCTGAACCTGTCTTTTCTATGGTCTTTCCAATGAATAGCTGCGCTGGCTTTTCCTTGGAATAGATTATTTAATTGTAAAAAATTCCCGTGAAATGATTTATAAAATAGGTAATTTTACAAAGTCTATTACTTGTTGTTAATTCATAATTTATGTATAATAAAATTCATATAAGAAATACACGCTCAGCATGCGGCCTGGAACATAAATAATCCGCAAGTTTAGCGATATACGAGGAGGAAATTCTCATGGGTAAACAATCCACCAGGGAAAACAAAACAATTTACCAGCTTTGCCGAGAAGCGGCAGGACTTACAAGAGCAGAAGCCAGTGAAAGAATGGATGCTGTCTCTGATTCAAAAATTGAAAAATTTGAATATGAAACACAAGAACCTACGCCTTATGATATCCTCCAGATGGCAGATGCCTATAAAAGACCAGATCTTTGCAATTATTATTGCTCTCACAAATGCGAAATCGGCTATCGTTATGTTCCAGAAGTAGAAGTGACCGATCTGTCAAATATCATTTTGGAGACAATTGCCAGTTTAAATGAAATCAATCCTCTTACCGGTCGTCTGATCCAGATTGCCCGTGACGGTAAGATCAGCGATGATGAAATGAAAGATTTTGCTTATATCAGTAAAAAACTTGATGAAATTTCTTTAGCCATAGACTCTTTGAATCTTTGGGTAGATAAGACAG
>ENA-OQER01000821-OQER01000821.1-human-gut-metagenome-genome-assembly--contig:-NODE-821-length-16273-cov-4.801003_pt1 | contig 16273 bp, 21 predicted proteins | sample MGYA00242797_ERZ504639 | MGnify/ENA primary metagenome ERZ504639 (study PRJEB26092, sample SAMD00036306) | human gut metagenome | host: Homo sapiens | study: EMG produced TPA metagenomics assembly of...
AAGGCAGGTCTCTGGGCCGTTACTGACGCTGAGGAGCGAAAGCGTGGGGAGCGAACAGGATTAGATACCCTGGTAGTCCACGCCGTAAACGGTGGATGCTGGATGTGGGGCCCGTTCCACGGGTTCCGTGTCGGAGCTAACGCGTTAAGCATCCCGCCTGGGGAGTACGGCCGCAAGGCTAAAACTCAAAGAAATTGACGGGGGCCCGCACAAGCGGCGGAGCATGCGGATTAATTCGATGCAACGCGAAGAACCTTACCTGGGCTTGACATGTTCCCGACCGCGGCAGAGATGTCGTTTCCCTTCGGGGCGGGTTCACAGGTGTGCATGGTCGTCGTCAGCTCGTGTCGTGAGATGTTGGGTTAAGTCCCGCAACGAGCGCAACCCTCGCCCTGTGTTGCCAGCACGTCATGGTGGGAACTCACGGGGGACCGCCGGGGTCAACTCGGAGGAAGGTGGGGATGACGTCAGATCATCATGCCCCTTACGTCCAGGGCTTCACGCATGCTACAATGGCCGGTACAACGGGATGCGACACGGCGACGTGGAGCGGATCCCTGAAAACCGGTCTCAGTTCGGATTGGAGTCTGCAACCCGACTCCATGAAGGCGGAGTCGCTAGTAATCGCGGATCAGCAACGCCGCGGTGAATGCGTTCCCGGGCCTTGTACACACCGCCCGTCAAGTCATGAAAGTGGGTAGCACCCGAAGCCGGTGGCCTAACCCTTTGTGGATGGAGCCGTCTAAGGTGAGACTCGTGATTGGGACTAAGTCGTAACAAGGTAGCCGTACCGGAAGGTGCGGCTGGATCACCTCCTTTCTACGGAGTTTTTCAGGACGCCGGTCCGGCGTCCGTCGTGTGGCCCATGCGCCGGGGATCGTCTCCGGTCTGGCGTGGGCGTGCTGGTGTGGAAGAGATCGTTGGCTTCGCGGGTTCCCTTGGGGGCCGGCGGGAGTGGTGTGGGTATGCTTTTGGGTTCCCGGACCGCCACCCGCATCCGTTTTGGGTGCGTGCGGTTTTCCGGATGCCCTGGCGGGACGCGTCGGCCTTGCGGGCCGCGGGTCGGGTCCGGTCGGGGCGCGTGGTGGTTTGAGAACTGGATAGTGGACGCGAGCAATGCGATGATGTGATGTCATCGTTTGCTTTATCGCGATTTCGCCAGGCTTCTTTTTTGGAGTCTGGTTTCGAGATCGATCGTTTTGTGATCATTTTTTACAGTGTGATGATTTGTCGTCTGGCGTTTGAAGCTATCATTAGGGTTTTTCGGGGCGTGTGCCGCCCTGAAGGGCGTATGGTGGATGCTTGGCAGACAGTACCGATGAAGGACGTTTGAGGATGCGATAAGCCTCGGGGAGCCTCCAACATGGCTTCGATCCGAGGATTTCCGAATGGGGCAACCCGCCGGCCGTCATGGGCCGGCACGGAACCTTGTTGTTCCGGGGGTACGCAGGGAAGTGAAACATCTCAGTACCTGCAGGAAGGGATACTCCGTGAGTAGTGGCGAGCGAAAGCGGATCAGACCAAACCATGGGCGCGTGATACCCGTCGGGGGTTGCGTTCGTGGTGTTGAGGGAGCGTGTGTCCCGGTTCCGACGGACCGGGCGGGAGTCATAAAACGGCTTGCCAGGGGAACAGGCTTGAAGGCCTGGCCGCAGAGGGTGCCAGCCCCGTACCTGGAAGCTTGCCGTCTTCCGATCATGTGTCCCAAGTAGCGCGGGCCTCGTGGAATCCCGTGTGAATCGGCCCCGACCGTGGGGTAAGTCTAAGCATACCTGTCTGACCGATAGCGTACCAGTACCGTGAGGGAAAGGTGAAAAGCACCCCGGGAGGGGAGTGAAAGAGTTCCTGAAACCGTGCGCCTACAATCCGTCGGAGCCTCCTTGTGGGGTGACGGCGTGCCTATCGAAAAATGAGTCTGCGAGTCAGTGGTGCGTGGCGAGGCTAACCCGTGGTGGGGGAGCCGTAGCGAAGGCGAGTCTCAAAAGGCGTTTTGAGTCGCGCGCCTGGACCGAAGCGGGATGATCTAGCCCTGGGCAGGTTGAAGCGCGGGTAAGACCGCGTGGAGGACCGAACCCACCTGGGTTGAAAACCGGGGGGATGACCTGGGGCTAGGGGTGAAAGGCCAATCAAATTCCGTGATAGCTGGTTCTCTCCGAAATGCATTTAGGTGCAGCGTCGGTTGATTGCATCGCGGGGGTAGAGCTACTGGATGCTTGCGGGCCCGTGTCGGGTACCAATAGCAGCCAAACTCCGAATACCGTGGATGTGTATTCCGGCAGTGAGTCGGCGGGGGATAAGCTCCGTCGTCGAGAGGGAGACAGCCCAGATCGTCGTCTAAGGTCCGAAGCGTGTGCTAAGTGGGAAAGGATGTGGAGTCGCATAGACAGCCAGGAGGTTGGCTCAGAAGCAGCCATCCTTGAAAGAGTGCGTAACAGCTCACTGGTCTAGTGGTTCCGCGCCGACAATGTAGCGGGGCTCAAGCACACCACCGAAGACGCGGCAACAGTTTTTGCTGTTGGGTAGGAGAGCGTCCCGCGTGGGGCGAAGCGGCCGGGGAACCGTGCCGTGGACCGCGCGGGAGTGAGAATGCAGACATGAGTAGCGAGAGACGGGTGAGGATCCCGTCCGCTGGATGACCAAGGGTTCCGGGGCCACGTTCGTCGTCCCCGGGTGAGTCGGGTCCTAAGGCGAGGCCGACAGGCGTAGTCGAATGGATGAACGGGTGGATATTCCCGTACCGGCGGCGTACCGTAAGAGCGAACGGATGAGTACTAACCTCCGGTCGCGTGGCGTCGTTCCTTCGGGGTTCGGGGCGCGTGGCTGTTGGGAGCGTAGTCCTGGTAGCTAGCGCACAGGGGTGACACGGAATGGGAGCCGGCCGCGGAGGTGGTTTTCCGTGGTCAAGCACGCAGCCCGTCCCATAGGCAAATCCGTGGGACGCATAGGGTGAGGTGTGATGATGGGCGCCTTTTTGGCGCGATATCCGGTGGTCCAGGCCGTCGAGAAAAGCCTCGGCGCGAGGGGCGTCGCCGCCCGTACCCCAAACCGACACTGGTGGTCAGGTAGAGAATACCAAGCGATCGAGCGAATCCTGGTCAAGGAACTCGGCAAATCACTCCCGTGCCTCGGTATAAGGGAGACCCCCGGGCGTGAAGAGGCTTGCCCTCGGAGCGTCGGGGGGTGGCACAGACCAGGGGGTAGCGACTGTTTACCAAAAACACAGGTGCATGCGAAGGCGCAAGCCGCTGTATATGCACTGACGCCTGCCCGGTGCCGGAAGGTTAAGAGGATCCGTCAGCCCTTTTGGGTGAAGCGGTGAATTCAAGCCCCGGTAAACGGCGGTGGTAACTATAACCATCCTAAGGTAGCGAAATTCCTTGTCGGGTAAGTTCCGACCTGCACGAATGGCGTAACGACTTCCCCACTGTCTCGACCAGGAGCTCGGCGAAATTGCAGTACGAGTAAGATGCTCGTTAAGCGCAGAAGGACGAAAAGACCCCGGGACCTTTACTATACCTTGGTATTGGCGTTAGGCGCGGATTGTGTAGCATAGGCGGGAGGCTTCGAAGCATGGGCGCCAGCCGTGTGGAGCCGCAAGGTGAAATACCGCTCTGTTCTCGTTTGACGTCTCACCTCGAACAGTCATCCTGTTCAGGGACAGTGCCTGGCGGGTAGTTTAACTGGGGCGGTTGCTCCCAAAGAGTAACGGAGGCGCTCAAAGGTCCGCTCAGCCCGGTTGGCAATCGGGTTTCGAGTGTAATCGCACAAGCGGGCTTGACTGCGAGAACGACGGTTCGGGCAGGGACGAAAGTCGGAGATAGTGATCCGGTGCCGGCGCACGGGCGCGGCATCGCTCAACGGATAAAAGGTACCCCGGGGATAACAGGCTGATCATTCCCAAGAGTCCATATCGACGGGATGGTTTGGCACCTCGATGTCGGCTCGTCGCATCCTGGGGCTGGAGCAGGTCCCAAGGGTTCGGCTGTTCGCCGATTAAAGCGGCACGCGAGCTGGGTTCAGAACGTCGTGAGACAGTTTGGTCTCTATCCTCTGCGCTCGTTGGAATCCTGAGGAGGCCTGCCCATAGTACGAGAGGACCTGGGTGGACGGACCTCTGGTATGCCGGTTGTCGCGCCAGCGGCATGGCCGGTTGGCTACGTTCGGGAGGGATAACCGCTGAAAGCATCTAAGCGGGAAGCCTGCTCCAAGATTAGGATTCCTTGACGCTCCCCGGAGCGTTTGTAGCCCGCATGTTGAACACGTGTTCGATAGGCCGGAGGTGGAAGCCCCGCGAGGGGTGGAGCCGACCGGTACTAACGGGCGAACGCGGCACACTTTCCGACCCGCTTGCTGGGTCGGGTCTCGTCCTGTGGTGGTTTCTTTCGTTGGATGGCAAGGAGCATTGTTTCTTGTGGTCACGATGACGATACCGGTGAAGCGTTTTTGCTCGCGTCCGTTGTCCGGTTCCCGGACCGCCACGATCGGAATCGTGGCATGGTTCCGGTTCCGCCGGTCCGATGGTTTCCGTCGGATCGTTGTATTGGTTTTGCGGTGGTCATGGCCCAGGTGAGACGCCCGGTCCCTTTCCGAACCCGGAAGCTAAGGCCTGGTCGCGGCGATGGTACTGCACTCGAGAGGGTGTGGGAGAGTAGCACGCCGCCGCATTCAACTTACGGACCTTCTGGTCGAGCCCCATCGGGGTTCCCGGAAGGTCCTTTTTTATTCCCGCACACGGGAGGCTCCCAATCCACAACACCCTTGCATCGCATGGTCCGTCAGCGTGACTGTTAGTAATGATGTGATGAGGCTCACGCGTTACGCCGCGCGGGTTCCAGAGAATCACGTTACGATGGAAAACGGCAGAAGCCCGATAATTGACAATCAGCGAAAGGACCGATGATGACTCTCCTGCAGCATGAACTGACCGATTTTAAGGTGAACGCGTTCCAGAACAACGAGTTCCATGAGGTGACCAAGCTGATGTGCTCGGCCACTGGTCCCTGTTCTTCTTCTACCCGGCTGATTTCACCTTCGTGTGCCCCACTGAACTTGAGGATCTGGCCCGCAACTACGCCAAGTTCAAGGAAATTGGATGCGAGGTCTACTCTGTCTCCTGCGACACCCACTTCGTGCACAAGGCATGGCATGACGCCAATGAAAAGATCGCCAAGATTCAATATCCGATGCTTGCCGACCCGACCGCTCTATTGGCCAAGGATCTCGACACCTACAACGAAGTCGATGGCATGGCCGAACGCGGTGACTTCATTGTGAGCCCCGAAGGCAAGGTCGTGGCTTATGAAGTCATCTCTTCCAATGTGGGCCGCAATGCCGAAGAACTGCTACGCCGTGTGCAAGCTTCTCAGTTCGTCCACGAACATGGCGATCAGGTTTGCCCTGCCAACTGGACTCCAGGCGAGGACACCATTGAACCCAGCCTTGATCTTGTTGGTCAACTGTGATCGTCGCTTGACGGACGGCTTGTCAAGCTAATCCGACGGGGTGCCCAGGAGAATCCTCCGGGCACCTCCTGAATAGCCAGATCAAGGCACGAAGGGAGTCGTTATGTCTCGAAATGATTTGTACGATGTCATAGTCATCGGCGGCGGTCCCGCTGGTCTGACGGCGGGATTGTATTTGGCCCGTGCCCGATATCGCGTACTGATTCTCGAGAAAGATGATTTTGGCGGACAGATCACCATCACCAATGAGGTGGTCAACTATCCGGGCGTTGGCCGCACCACTGGCCGTGCGCTTACCCAGACCATGCGTCAACAGGCGCAGGATTTCGGCGCTGAATTCCTTTCCGCCGAAGCCATCGGCCTCGACGTGCACGGCGATGTCAAAACCGTGCATACTTCGCGCGGCGACTTGAAAGCTTTTGGTATTCTCATCGCCACCGGTGCCAGCCCACGCAAACTAGGGTTCGAAGGGGAGTCCGAATATGCTGGCCGCGGTGTGGCCTACTGCGCCACCTGCGATGGCGAGTTCTTTGCCGGCAAGGAAGTACTGGTGGTCGGCGGAGGGTTCGCAGCAGCCGAGGAATCCGTGTTTCTGACCACATACGCCTCCAAAGTTACCGTTCTCGTACGGGAACAGGACTTCACTTGCGACGCTGCGGTGGCCGCCGCAGCAAAAAACAATCCGAAAATCGACGTGCGTTACCAGGTCGAGCTGCAAGGTGTCACTGCCGGGCAAGGTGGTTTACGTGAAGCTTCGATCCTAAACCGGGCCACTGGCCAGACCGAAACGTGGAAACCTGCTGACGGCGGCACATTCGGCGTGTTCGTGTTCGCCGGATATGTGCCCGCCACGAATCTGGTGCGCGGCGTGGTGGAACTGGACGATTATGGTTACGTGGTCACGCACGGCTATCTCGAAACATCGGTGCCGGGCGTGTATGCAGCCGGTGATCTGCGGGCCAAGAACCTGCGACAAGTGGTTACTGCCACCGCCGATGGCGCTATTGCCGCAGTGGAGTTGGAACGGTACGCCAAGCGGATGAGCGAGAAAACCGGTTTGACGCCACAGCGCCCGGTCTCTTGCGTCTACGAGCAGTCCACGGCGAAGACAGATGCTGCCTCGTTGGACGCTACAGCGCCTACACCTACGCCTGCGCCCGCCACCAAACGCAACGCCGATGCCGCGGCGAACGCCGTTAGGAAGCCCGGCGAATTGTTCTCCGACGCACCAGACAGCAGCTCAACGTGGTCTTTGGCCGCATGTCTCGGCCGGTCACGCTTGCTCTGGAACTGGACGATACGCCGCTGTCCACGGAACTGCGGGGATTCATCGATGCGTTGGTCGCGCTGTCCGGTGGCAAGCTGAAATCGACGGTGGATGATGGTGAGTACGAGAAGGATGATACGGGTCGTGCGGTATTCGACGTCGACAGCGTGCTGCCGGCAGCGCGTCCATGCGTGCGCATGGTGGTGGATGGCGAGCCGACTGGTCTCGCCTTCCATGGCGTGCCTTCCGGTCATGAATTCAATTCGTTCGTGCTGGGCCTGTACAACGTGGCTGGTCCCGGTCAGCCGTTGGGCGATGATCTGATCGAACGGGCAAAGTCCATTGCAAGCCCGCTGAGTATCATGATTCTCTCTCGCTCACCTGCACGATGTGCCCGGAGACAGTGCTCGCCTCCCAACGCCTCGCCTCGCTAAACCCTGCCGTGCGCGCCGAGCCTACGACGTTCGCATTTTCCTGAGCTTAAGGACCAATACGGCGCAATGAGCGTGCCCTGCATCGTCATCAACCGTGGTGGCGAGCAGACCGTCGAATTCGGCAAGAAGAGCATTCCTCAGATGCTTGATCTCATCGGCGCGTGACAAGCGTGTGACAAACGGTGATAAGCGCGTGAGCGCGCTTCGGCCCACGGGATTCCGTCGCCTGATTCTGTGAACCGAATGCCACGCGATGACGAATATGCCGGAATCAGGTTTTGGCTTGATTCCGGGCATATTTATATGCGATGGCGCAGGCACCCAGTTCGTGGGATTATCCGCTGTAATCCCACGAACTAGGAACACGAACCTATGGGGGACTAGGCGACGGCGACGCGCTTGCCTGCGGCCTTGACCAGCGAAATACTGATCAGCGCGATTATGAACAGCACGATGAGTACCGGAATCAACGCGGCATAACGGTGCGCCTGATCGGGGGTGTGCGTGACGACGAACGACGCCAGCTGATTGCCGGACAAGCCGGCGAATGCCAGGCGCTCAAGGTCAGCCCATGCGTGGTGGATACGTTTTCGTGCCGAAGTGCTGATCGAGCAGTACCGGCAGGGTGGAGAAGCCGCCGCCGTATCCGGCGTTGACGAGGAACAGCATCATCAACACGGCCCACAACAAAGCGCGGTCGATACTGTTAGTGCAAACCTGCAGCAGGCATACGGCGATCGATATCACGAAAATCACCTGATATACGGTTTCGCGGCGTTTGAGGTGATCGGACAGCGTGGAGAAGCCCACGCGGCCGGCGGTGTTGAACACGGAATCCACGGCGAGCACCAAACCGATAATGCCGGAAATGGCGGCCGCGAACGCGCTCGGGCTTAGCGGAGCGTACTGCGGGAACGCCTTCAGCACATCATGCAGGATGTCTTTCTCTTGGCTGATAAGAGCTAGACCACAGGTGATGTTGATGTAGAAGGCGAGCCAGATGCCCCAGAACACGGGTTTCTTAAGAATCGAGACGCGGCTGACATAGGAGGTCGCGGATCATAGACCCAGCCGGCGGGGCGGCGTATGAGCAGGAATCCCACGAGCATCATTATCGCGTAAACCACGGCGAGCGTATAGAACATGTTCACCAGGCCGATCGAGCCGATCAGGTATTCCATCACCGGACTGGCAATGGCTTTGGCCAAGCCGAAACCGGCGACTGCGATACCGGTGGCGAGGCCCTTGTTGTCGGCGAACCACAGCATCAGGTTCTTGACCGGGGTCAGGTAGCCGATGCCCAGGCCGACACCCATGATCGCGCCGTAGCAGATGAACACGCCGGGCAGGAATCCCAAGGCGATGCTCACGCCCGTACCGGCGAAACCGACCACAAAGCAGACCATTGAGATAAGAGCAGATTTCTTGATGTTTTTCTCAACCATCGGCCGGCGAATGCAGCGGACATGCCGAGAAAGAAGATGGCGAGAGAGAAGCCCCATTCCACGGAGGCGGGGCTGGCGTGAAGCTGGTCCGCGATCAACTGCTTGAACACGCTCCAGCAATAGACGGTGCCGATTGGGATATGGATCAATAGTGCGGGGATGATTGCGCTGGTCCAACGATTCTTGGTAAACCTTGCCATGTATAGGCGAATCCTTTCGCAACTGGCGTACGATGACCTGCCGGTTGGAACAAGAGGAGTTTCGTCGAGGAAACGGATGCACACCACATGTACTGCGAACAATTCGCTGAACATCTTTGGTGTTGTTTTCATCGGCGCCGCTGGCTCTTGTCGACGCCGACAAACAGCACTATAACGCCGTTACGGTGATTCCGTGGCCGATTATCGTGGGTTGCGACCGTGAGCTTATTCACATCGAAAACGGTTATGGAACGGTATCAATGTGAGTAAACTTGTGCTGCTGAACCATGAAAGCCTGACGGTTGAGTTTACAAGCGAGGCATCCCGACCTCAGATTGACGATGAGCTCGTGGACAACGTGGTGGCGTTGTCCAATACCGAAAAAACGGGTCGTTGTACCTTGGCATCGAAGACAACGGCACGGTAACCGGTGTTAGCAGGGAACATCGCAGCGTTGACGGGCTGGCGGTGTTTATCTTCTTCAGCAAGACGGTGCCGCAGGTCGCGTGGTGCGTGCTGAAATCATCCATGCGGACAACGGGTTGCCGGTGGCGTGTATCGAGGTAGACCGCAACTTGCAGATTGTGTCCAGTATCCAGGGGCGGGACAGCGCCGTCTGAAGCGGATGGAACGCCCGAGGTGGTGCCGCTGTTCCCGAGCCGGTTCTCAGTCGCTATCCCAGTTGCGCAACTACGACTACAGCGCCCAGCCCGCGCGGAATCACGATTGGACGACTGGGATCTGTCGCGCGCGAACGGTTGCGCGACAGGATTCGTCTCACCAATTCCGGCGATACATTGCTGCTGTTAGATGACGATGACCTCGACCATGCGTTGTTGATGGTGGTGGACGGTCCCTACGGTCCGCAACCATCGCTTGCCGGAGTGCTGACCATCGGCAAGGTGGATGCGATCCGACGTTCCATGCCCATGTCATCGGAAGTGTTTCAAGTGATGAAAGGGGCGTCTTTGGCCGTCAACGCCAAGCCCTTCGCGGATGCCGTTGGTTGATATGTTCTCGCACATCAACGCATTGAAGCCTTGGAATCCGAATCACGAAATCATGAGCGGTCTGGTTCATGTCAATCTGCCTGATTTTGGCCGTCAGGCGTTCCGTGAGGCAATGGCCAATGCGTTCTGCGATCCTTCGTCGCCATTGAGCAATGGCATTGTCGGGAAAGTTGGACGAAGTCGGCGAAGCGGATAGGTGGATTTGGGAACGGCTGGGGCATATATGGGAACGCCTCGGCTGCTGGACCGGTTCATCACAGCAGCGAGCGTTTGATAAAGACTCAAATCTTACTTGCTGAAAACCTTCTTGAACAAGGTGTCGGTGGCGCCCTGTCGAACGGCATCGTCGCTTCATCGCCGTTGCGGCAGGTATGACCGGTGACGCGACCGCCGCCGACATGACCGCCGCGAACATCCACACCTTCGAAGTCTGCGCCTTCTATGTGCGCTCGACCTGATCGTGCTCAGCCTGCTGGTGTTCATGTTCAAGGTGAAGATCAACGAGAAGATGCACGCCGAAATCGTCGAGCAGCTCGAAGCCAAGCTCGCGGCCGGTGAGATCCCCGACGAGGAAGTCAAGACGGTCGAGACGGTTGAAGCGTCAACGAGAAGGCCAAGATTCTGACCGAATAAATAACCAATACTTGCCACTCCTTCCTTTCTCTCTGATGGAGGCCCCAATTTCGATTGGGGCTCCATTGGTATATGCACTGTTTTATAGCCGTTCAAAGTTTGTCAAATGAACAAAACGACCGAGGCCCCGGCGCATAATGCAACCAATGTTGTTTCGCTTTTTCGCTCAAGGCATATCTTGCCATGTTCCGAGGCGAACCATGTATTTTAGCGAATGACCAATCGAAGAATCGAATTAGATTTCATTGTCTCGGATGAGAAGGTCCCAGCTTCACAGGGGGTATTAATGACATTCATCTCACGAGCGGCGCGCTATGTCTCAGAAAGCGAGTGCGCACCGCAGTGCTGTTCATTGTGCTGACCATCATAACGGCGAGTATGCTGTCCGCAACCGCAGTTTCTCGGGCAGCGCAACATGAGGCCGGACAGATTGAGAAACAGGCGGTCGGCGGATTCGTGCTGGCCAGTAACCTGCAAGGCAGCATGCTGACACCTCGCGGAGGCGGAATGGTTCGTCCCGCTGATGTGCAACGAATCTCGAAGCTGTCCGGGGTTGACTCGTACATGGTCAGGCAGAACGCCACCGCCGATCTCGTGGGAGCCAGCGTGGTGAAGGTCCCTGGCGGCGATGATTACGATGCGGAGAAAGAACAGCAGTTCGGCAATACGGCCAACGTCATAGGCACAAACGATTCGTCAAAACTCAATGTGTTCACGTCTCACACACTCGGCATGGTCGAAGGCCGTCATCTCAAGGCATCCGATAAGCATATGTCGATGGTCCATGAGGATCTCGCCAAAACCAATGGGCTTAAAGTCGGCGATACCCTCACGCTCAAGGCCAATCCATATGATGCCGACAATGAGTCGCAATCGACGGCAACTGTAAAAACCACCATCGTTGGAATATTCAAAGGGGACAGCGACAGAAAGGTATCCAGCCGCGCGGAACTTACCTCCAACACTGTGTACACCGATTTGGACACTACTAGTACTCTGTACCAGTACAAGGCCGGCAAGGAAATATACCAGGATGCCACTTTCGTTCTGGACAAGGGCGTCGACGTGGAGAAAACCATGGAAGCGGCGAAGAAGCTTCCAGTGGATTGGAACAACTACCAGATCACGCGCAATGACCAATACACGTCGAGCATGCTGAATGCCGCCCGAGGTGTGCGTTCCATGATGCGCAGCGCTTTGATCGGCGTGACTATTTCGGCCGTGATAGTTCTCAGTCTCATGCTCTTACTGTGGATGAACGACCGACGTCAGGAGATGGGCGTACTGGTGTCCCTTGGCATCGGCAAGCATCCCTGATCGCCCAATATCTAACCGAGATGATTCTGATCGGTCTGCCGTCCCTGGCCCTCGGATGGTTGTGCGCACGAGGAGTGGCCCAATGGCTTGGCACTTCGGCCCTCCGTTCCGTGAACGCCTCCGCGGCGAAGGAGCTGAGCAGCATGGGGCAGGTTGGCGGCGATCTCGAATCCAATATGTCGGTTCTACCTTGGACTCGCTCACGGTATCGATCGACACGACTGCCGTACTGTATGTGTCGCTCGGCCTGCTGGCGGTGATGCTGGTATGCGTCGCCATATCGTGCATACCGATGCTGCGCAAGTCGCCGCGAAGCCTGTCGGAGCTCCGATGACGGGCATGAACGTGTGGAATCGTGCCACGCTGGCAATCGTACGTAAACCGGTACGCAGCGGAATCATCGGACTGCTGATGCTGATGGTTTTCACCAGTCTTGTGGCTCAGGTCGGAGTGTCAACGGCACTTCAGAAAATGTCCGACGATATCGGCAGAAGCATGGGAATAGGTTTTACTGTCGACACAGGCGAGAATCCTGCAAGTCTAAAGGAAGCGAGCCGGTTCTCGCGCATCCCCGGCGTAGGAAAAACCGTTTACGAGCGTAAGACCTTGGCAGGGGTGGATGGAGCGCATCCGGTTGTCCCCGAACATGGTCCTCGGCTGGATTCCGGTCTATCCACGCAGGTCAGCGTGCTGGGCACCACTGACTCCTCGTTGTCCGAAGAGTTCCAAAGCGGTCTGTACCGGTTGGAACAAGGACACCACATTTCAGGTAATGGCCGGAACGTACTGATTCACCGGGATTTCGCACGTGAGAATGGGCTATCGGTGGGATCAACACTCCGGCTCAGTCAGGAAGACCGCGATTCCACCGTTCGCGTGGCCGGAATCTTCTCTGGCAATGTGCAGGCACAGAGCCCTATGCCATCGGACGCATCGGAGAATCTTATCTATGCGGGTGCCAAGTGGTTTCCGCGCTGACTGGAGAGGAACGGGTCGGCACGATCCGGTGTCTTTCGGATAATCCGCAGGCTCTCTCCGCCGCAGTGGCCCAAGCGAAAAAAATCGCTGGAAGCAAGTATGGCGTCACCGATGACTCGGCGCGGCTTTCCGGCGTGCTGCAGTCGGTGGAAACGGTGCGCGACCTGGTTCGTATGGTGCTGTTGTCCGTTTGCTTGGCTGATGTGTTGGTACTGGGCATGGCGCTTGTCTTCTGGATCCGCTCACGTATTCATGAGATAGGCACCCTTCTGGCTCTCGGCATCGGCAAGATGCAGATTATCGCCCAGTTCGCAATCGAAACCGGTCTCATGGCTGTGGTCGCAGCCCTGTGCTCGCTGGGCACGGGTTCCCTATTGTCTGGATACGTGTCCTCGCTTCTGCTGCACGATTCTGGAGTCGCGCCTCTTGAATCATTGCAGGTGGAGGCTCTGCCGCCAGAACAGACGCTGCTCATCCTGCTGCTCGGATGCGCGGTCATCGCGATTGCGCTTGCCGTGTCGTGCGCCGCAGTGCTGGCCAAATCCCCGAAATCCATTCTTTCCTCTATGCGTTAGGAGATATTAATCATGACTATCTGTCTGCAATTGGACCATGTCAATTACTCATATGGCGCGGCGAAGATCCGCGTTCTTTCGGACGTGAACGCTGATTTCGAATCCGGAAAGATGTATGCGATAACCGGTCCATCGGGAGCGGGAAAGAGCACACTGCTGTCCCTGTTGGCCGGTCTGGATGCCCCCTCTGATGGAGTGGTCCGTTTCGAGGGTGAGGATATAGCTACGACGGGTTATTCAAAGCACCGTCGCGAGCACGTGTCCTTGGTGTTCCAGGACCATAATCTGATCGACTATCTCACTCCCGAAGAGAATCTGCGTTTGGTCAATCCCAAGGCCGATATGAAGATCCTCGAGATCTGGGACTGAGCCGTGAGGAATCGAAGCGCAACATCATGCACTTGTCGGGTGGCCAACGTCAGCGTGTGGCGGTCGGTCGCGCCCTAGTGGCGCCTGGTCGCGCGATTTTGGCGGATGAACCGACTGGCAGCCTGGATCCGGAAATGACTGATGAGGTGATTGATCTTTTGCATCATGCCGCTCATCAACTCGGTAAATGTGTCATTGTGGTGACACATTCCAAGCGTGTCGCCGATTCCGCCGATGCCGTTTACACCCTCAGGCATAAGAAACTAGCCAAGGCATAGCTCGCTCGCCTAAACCGTGTCTTCCGTCCGAACAGCGATCCACCATCGGTGGCCTCTCGGACTTCCGTTACGGCAGGGGCCTCTTGACACGTGGCTGCTGCGCCACGTAATGAACGCGTTGGGCCGCGGCATCGCCTCCGCTGCCTACGTGTCCATGGGTGGGGCGGCATGCTGGCCGGCTTCTACTTGCTGTCCGCGAACAACGTGGGCTGGGCGACGTGCACGGCATCGTGGATGGTTCGTTATTACAACGGCAGTTCTCGATAAACCAAATCGTCACGGACTGCAAAGCCCTGCCGTTCCCAGAAATCGTTGCCGGCGTCGTTGTCTGCGGGCACTCCGACAGCGACTTTCGGCAGACCGATTGCACGAAGCGTTTCAACCACACGGCCCACCAACATCGAGCCAATGCCCCTACCGCGTGCGTCGGGGTCGACCGCCGTGTGTAGATGCGTGACCGTCTTCCGTCGTGACCGGCAAGAATCGCGCCAATGATCCTTCCGTCATCGTCCTCGGCTACGAAGCAGGTGTTGGGATTGCGTTTGAGAAACGTCTTTATCGCATCCTTGCAATCGTCTATATCCCTCATGGTGAAACCTGTGCATCGTGTCCACAGTCCGTATACCAGCGGATAATCCTCGATTTTCATATGGCGTATGGTCATTGCGATTGGTTCGGTCATATTTCCTTCTCTCCTTCTTAAACGCCAATTCCGATTCTCGCATCGTTCGCGGTACTTCCCGTGTGGGTATGCCATATTTGTGTTGCGCGGCCGTCTGCAGCGCGCGTGTCGGGGAAGCCCCCTGAAGGATAATCCTCGATTTCGGGGATACCCCGGATGTGAACATACGGCAACGGTATGGTGAACTGTGCTTAACTGAAATCATGCATATGAAGAACGGAAGCATCGCGAGAGCGGCGGCTGTGGTAATCGCAACCGCCATATTGTGCGGCATTGTGCCTATGATTGGCGTCGCACTGCGCAATTCGGCAATCGCGACAATGCGTGAAACCAATATTTTGCAGGCTTTAGCGGCGCTGCCAGAAGGGTTGCGCGACTGCTCTACGGTACTTGCGTATTTGTTTTCAACGGTAGGCTGCATCGCAATCGTCGCCGCGCTTGCCGCTGTCGATTTGCGTATTACCGGCAGCAGGCGCGTCGTCATCCGCGATGTCGTCGTGTCGGCGGCGCCGATACTGTACGTGACCGGTGTCAAATGGCTGGTCGAACGCCCCCGTCCGATCACGTCCGTCGGCAGTGGCCTGTTGCCGGGCGATCCAAGTTTTCCGAGTGGTCACACGGCGGCCGCGGTGATCGTATCTGTCATGATGATTCTTACCGTACGTAATTTCGCGCACAAATGCTTCCCCGACGGAGAAGATGACGGGCGTGCAAACCGAAGACGGGTATTCCTCCGCAGGGCGATCATTGGCGCTGTCGCGCTTGTCGTGGCGGTTGCCTGTTCGCGACTACTGCTCGGCTTGCACTATCCGACCGACGTGATTATTTCCGCCACCATCTGTCCGCTCATTTCCTACGCCGTGTGGTGTGTATGGAACGCATGCGAAAGCGCGGGGGAGCGGTAAAATCGTGCGCTGGGTCGACGTCGTCGATCAGATGCCAATTCCAAACAGAGTGCTATCTGCCATGTGAGTTCCTTTGATTCTGAAATCAGTTTGGGGATATCCGATTGTGCGTGCAAAACGGCAGGTTGTGTAATACGGCAGTGGTGGTGTGACAAAAGCTGGTTCAATCAAACTAGCGGCGAAAACCTGCGTGCGGCACGGCACGATGCAGCGCGGTGCGGCAGCGGGAAAATCGCAAGAAAAACCACAGTGAAGCCGAGCAAGACAGACCTGACGAAGCGGGTTTGCGACATACTTAGTGCAAGGGAGAGCCAATGGAACTCGAAGAACTTTCGGTCGTTGAAAAGGCCGCAATGCTTTCCGGTGGATCCGAATGGGATTCGCGAGGCAACGACCGCGCAGACATCCCCAGCTTCGTGATGAGCGACGGCCCCCACGGCGTGCGCCGCCAGCTCGGCGAAGGCGATCATCTCGGCATCGGCGCATCCAAGCCGGCCACCTGCTTCCCCGACCGCAGAACCGTGGCCAATTCTTGGGATCCGGCGCTCGCCGAAGAAATGGGCGAGGCCCTCGGCAGCGAAGCGCACGATCTTGACGGTGAAACGTGCTGCTCGGCCCGGGTCTGAACATCAAGCGCAACCCGCTGTGCGGACGTAACTTCGAATACTATTCCGAAGATCCGATCGTCGCCGGACGTATGGCGGCAGGCTGATCCGCG
>ENA-OQER01000822-OQER01000822.1-human-gut-metagenome-genome-assembly--contig:-NODE-822-length-16261-cov-9.292302_pt1 | contig 16261 bp, 14 predicted proteins | sample MGYA00242797_ERZ504639 | MGnify/ENA primary metagenome ERZ504639 (study PRJEB26092, sample SAMD00036306) | human gut metagenome | host: Homo sapiens | study: EMG produced TPA metagenomics assembly of...
GAGCAGCTGCCCAGGCGCGAGCCCAGACCTTCGAGGGCTTCCGACTTCTCCAGGATCCAGGGCCGGGGACGCGGCCGCGCTGGGCAAGCTCCCGTCGCTGGCCGACCTCTACGCGCACCGCAACGTCGCCTTCGTCGGGCCCGGCGGCATAGGGAAGACGCACCTCGCGCAGGCCTACGGGCGCGAGTGCTGCATGCGGGGGCTCAAGACCTACTACATAAAGGCGACCGAGCTCAGGGACAGGTTCCAGAAGGCCGTCCAGCGGGGAAACACCTCGCGGGTCGTCTCCTCGCTCGTCAAGCCGTCGCGCCTCATCGTTGACGAGGTGGGGAGATGCGTCTACGACAGGCCGTGCACCGACCTGTTCTTCGATGTCGTCGACAGGCGCTACGAGAAGGAGGGGCCGAACGCGATGGTCCTCACGAGCAACATCGCCCCGAGCGGGTGGGATGAGTTCTTCACGGGCGACGACACGCTCCTCTGCGCCCTCGGCAGGCTGTTCGACAAGGCGTCGGTGTTCGTGATGCGGGGCCCGAGCTACCGCGGCAGGGAGCTTGACACCTACTCGGTGGAGGCCGTCCCCCAGGCGGTGAAGGTGAGGGGGATCCAGCCGAGGGGATGTAGGAATGCGATAGGAAAGTCATAGATGCGGGCGTGTTGGCTAAAATGGGTCGCCGGGATTGGTCAATCTCGGCCGACTATATTTGGCTAAATTATTCCGGCGCTAACAGCATCCCGAAGCTCCGCTCCGGCAGCTTCTTCCCGGACGACGTGATCGAGCGCCACCGGCGCGTGGACCGCGCCCTCGTTGCCGCCGTCGCCGAGATGTACGCCACCGGCACGAGCACCCGCAAGGTGCAGAGGGTAGCCGAGAAGATAGCGTCTCCAGGCTCTCGAAGGACCAGGTGAGCGCCATCGCCTCGAGCCTGGACCAGGCATCGAGGATCTGTACGGAAGGCCGCTCGAGGGCTCGCCAGTGCCCTACGTCTGGCTCGACGCGACCTACGTCAAGGAGCCCACTCTTCTTCGAGATTGTTTTCCGCAAGATAGCCAAAGCAATATCATTCCAAAGGCGTATTTAAAACCCAGCCCCACTGGGGCGTAGCGGTAGTGTGGTAGTAGTTCAGCCATCAGGCCAGTGATATCGTCCTAATAAATTTAACGGGTTAAAGGGCTAGCAAAAACCGATACATCATCTGCATTATGCATTACAAAATGATGCGTAACTACACACCACATCGAAATTAACCCAAATGGCTCGATAATGGAATTACGCTCTTTTGTAATGGAGTCCTCCGGCTGATTCTATTATCTGTTCTACATTATTAATACAAAACTATTCGACCACGACATAACAGCTGAAACAACATTGCAGCCGGAGCAGGGATATCGCCTCCATTGACAAGCAAATGGCAACCCGCGATGAGAATCATCGGATTTGGTACCGATCCAGACCTCAGCAAAGGGTATAAGCAACGTTTGTATAAGGCAGATTTCCACTTTCCTCAACTAGCAACATTGAAGAACTAAAAGTAAACTGAATCAAATAATTGTATCAAGCTCAGTCATAATAATCCAACCGATTCTCAAGCTCTTTTTCGAGCAAGGCAATCCTTTGTGTAAGGCTTTTGATTGCCAAAACATGACGGCTCACCGCAACGCTAAGGGATAGAGAGATTGCAAGCAACAGCACAATTGCACCCAGGAAGAGGAAATTGGCCGGGTTAACAAACCCAATAGCCGTGGAGCAATAAAAAATAAGCTGAGGGAATAAATCACAAAGCAAGGCCGCCATGCACATTAAAATCCAAAGCAAAGAATACTTAAGAAGCATCTTTCCTTTGGATACGAGTCGAAGAACATAAACGAGGAACCCACCAAAAAAGATGGCTGCCCCAATCCTTAGAAAAAAATTCATTATTGGTCTCCCCTATGGATCCAACACACAAGGACAATAGCAAGCGTAACTTTAATCATGTAGTAGACGGAAGAGAGAACCCCAATGGATGAACGCCCGCCCTGGCGCTCATTCATCTTTACAGGTGCCTCCATAACGGGGAGACCAAGCTTCATAGCCAAAGCTATCGATTCCGGCTCCGGATAATCATCAGGATAGCTCTTGCAGAATAAGTCGATGGCGTCTTTATTGCAGGCTCTAAAGCCAGAAGTGGGATCGGTGACCGCCTTACCTGTAAGCAACTTAAGCAAAAAAGAGAGCACCTGATTCCAACACGACGCATAAAGGTTGATTGGAAACCGTCGGTCTCGACCAAGAATCGAGAGCCTATCGCCAGACTCGCCCCACCCTCAATCAGCTTAACAAGCTCAGGTATATAAGAAGGATCATGTTGGCCATCGCCGTCAACCTGAATGTCAATATCATAACCAAATCTCTGAGCATACTTATGCCCCGCCTGGACCGCCCCACCGATACCAAGGTTCTGTGGGAGATCCAATATGTTGACATCATGCTCTCGACAAAGCCTAAGTGTCCCATCCTGTGAGCCGTCGTTAATTACGACATAGTCATATCCAGCAGCCTTAATAGAAGCAACGGTATTGAGAATGCATTCCTGCTCGTTATAAGCGGGAATAATTACCAGAACACGCGGATATCCTTTTGAATCTTTTGTTAAAGCAAATGACAATCGAGTTTCATCCATTCCAAATAATAGTTGGCCCTTAGCGACGCTCGAAGAAAATGCGGCCCTTACAGTCCAACGCACTGTCTAGTAATGAATAAAGTTTACAGCATCCAGACTAACCATCGCGAAGTTACATCTCAAGCTTGGATATTTAGTTTGCACGGCTGGCATACAGCTGACGTTCACCTGGAGCCCCCATCTGCCATCGCGAGATACAAATCCGCTGCGGCTCTCGCCCAATTGCGCGGTGCATAAGACTTCGACGCCATTCTAATCGGACAAAACTGCTCCAACTATCCCCCCCCATCCCAACGATAGCCTTAATCTTTGGCACTAGCTTAAGGAAACGCGGTCTGGGTTGATACAGGCGAGGCCAACATGCAGCAGCGACGCGACGCCGGACGCTAGCAATAAATAGGCGCCGAGACCCATGTCGGCCCCAAAGCCAGGCGCAATAACAGCGGCGTGCTTCTTGATATTCAGCGGTGCTCAAGCGAGCAAATATTCATGAAATAGGAGGAATCGACAATACCAAAATCGGCACTTATATCCAACTTCACGCAAAAGCCGAACAAAAGCCCTTGATTATCAACTTCATCCGAACAAAAGCCAGCCAAGTATCACTTAGCAAATACAAAACGCCTTCTCGACATCCATAGCAGTGGCATCCCAGTTATATCGATTTTCAACAAGCGCCCTAGAGTTTCGAGACTGAAGAGAAAGCAGCTTTCGATCATCAAAAAGCCTGCATAATGCCGAAACCACCTCATCAGATGCCATGGACCGAATTATTGTGCCGTAGCTATCATCTAAGATAAGCTCGCGTGCCCCGCCCACGTCTGTTACCACTGCAGGCGTTCCGCAGGCTGAAGCTTCAAGAAGTACCGTTGAAAAGCCTTCGGAACGAGTTGGAAGACAAAGCACATCTGCTTGCTGAAGTAAGGAGGAAATATCCTCTGTGTTACATCTCCCAAGCCAAAACAAGTTAGACGAACAAGCTTCCTTGACCTCATTAGCCAGCGGACCATCCCCTGCAAGAACAAAACAAATATCACGCTTGGTAATATCTTTTGTGCGAGCCGCCTCAATAATTGAATAAATTCCCTTTTCAGGAATAAGCCGCCCGACAAAAGCTACAACCAAAGATGACTGAGGGATACCTAATTCAGATCGGAAATCTCTCCCCGAAGAAATACTCCTATAGAATGAGGCATTGATTGAGTTTGAAATTACGCCTTTTGCAGTGATATTAAAGTGCTGAAGCCATTCAACACTTTTAGAAGAAATCCCATAGAAATCAGGTTCAAACGACTTTACGCGATCAGTAATCCAATCTTCATATCGGCGAACAAAATAATCAAGAAATGGCTGATTGAAAGAGAGATACGCTGAGCCGTGGTCGAGAACAACAGCCTTAGCACTATGATCCGCAGCAAACTTCAGCCCTTCGAGCGAGAGAGGGAAAAGTCTCGTGTTTATCAGAACACCATTCCACTCATAATCATCAAGGGTTTGCAGGAGTCGGTAATAATCACTGGTTTTTTTGGGAAGAGGAAGTCTTCCATCAAGTAACGGAATGCAAGGAAGACGAATTACCTCCAGGCCGTTTTCGACTGAATGACCGACTCCCACGCGCATCGAATCATTAGTAACGATAACCACCCTATCGCCGCGTGCAGTCAAGGCGTGAGCGAGACCATCGACAAAATTACCAATTCCACTAAGTTGCGGGTGATAATGGTGAGTGAAAATACAAATAGAGGAGCTCATCACATAACCTCATCTGATATAGATGTCATATCCTTAATTCTGTGCCGTCCAGACTTCCCCATCTCCAAAGTCGAGCAAGAGCGGAAGATGGGTATGTCGATTATCCGGTGACGGTATTTTTTTCCAATCGCCATACATCGTTGTAAGATATTTATCCGTCATACGAGGAACAGGGAATTCACTGCCTTCGAAAACCGCACTGCTCAGAGGGAAAATCTCTGAAATAGGCACTGGCGCCATATTCGGCCAGCTTAACGTCAGACAGTAATCAGAGACCTCACCCGTATTTGAGTCGGCAATACAGGAATCGAACAAATCCTGGTAAGAGCATGCGCCTCGAGAAACCAGTTGTTCCACCACGTGCATAGCAGAACAACCAATTTGCTCGAGTTGACCAAGGAACCCTTTATGAGGGACAACAATGGAAGAAGAATGATATAAATAGGCTCTTTTCTGTGCAATTGATGCAGTTCGGACTTGCTTTGCACGAAGGCGTTTATCTGTATAGAGCTGGTCATATGGAAAGATGTCGACAAAAATGCCCATCGAACTGGAAGCCTCTCGAGCCTCTTGATTCTCGAAGCGAGTTCCATCGCGATACACCTTAGCAAACATCGCAGCATAGCCAGTAGTATTCCGCGATGTATGGAGCGAATATCCTTCCGGTAACCCACCCTCGGCTAAAGAGCAAAAGCGGTCATAATCTGAACGCATCATTCCGATATCTATATCATCATCCCAAGGGATAAACCCCCTATGACGCATTGCTCCTAAACATGTTCCACCGTCAAGCCACCACCTGATGCCGTGCTTAGAGCAGAATGCGGCGACAACCTGAAGGATATCCAATTCAGTGTTTTGAAGCTTTAATAGCGCGTGAGCTTTAGACATCATCGGCCTATCTCTTTCCCCGAACCATTGTTGCGTCTGTTTCCCCAAAACAGAAGACTGATAAATAAGGCAAATGGCATTGGATATAAGCGCCGATACAGTAGGGCCATTTAAGCCAAACAGCATTTGCGCAGGAGCCATAACAGCGACAGCACTAATTAAGGACAGCATGCTGCCAACAAATACCCCTCGGTAATTATCAAGAGAAACCAACAAATCGTTGACAAACCAAGCGATGCCAGTCAAAAAGGCACAAGCCAACATAGGCTGAAGGAGATCGGTATGTTTAGCTATTCCAGCGCCATAAAACAGTGACAGCAATAATTTACCGAAAAAGAAAAGGGCAACTGAAGATATGACACCGACAAAAAAGATGCCAGCAAGTATTTTACCTATGAGCGAAAAAAAGGACTTTTCTCTAGAATGGTAACGCTCTACTAGATAACCTAATAAAGGATTATAAATATAGGTCGCACCCATTTGGATAATTGCCACAGGTGCAGCAACTGATGCATAAATACCCAGAGCAGAATCTCCGAATGAATAAGATAAATACTGCCTGGGAATATTCGGCGCCGCAGAAGCAGCAATGCCGCCCAGAACGATGGGCAAACAGCTACATAGGAAGGCTCTGACCTTCGCTCGGCTAATTCCAAGCTTGATTGCAGAAATCCGATTTGATCTTGGATAATCGTAAATAACTCCGATGCCTATTGTCACTACCGTCATAAGCAACAGTGCACCTTCGAGGCTATTAAAAAATCCAAAGACAAGAATGAATGAAAGGAGAGAGCCGATGCCCTGCATTATGAGGGATTTCCCAATATAGTCCATCCTATGACCAACCTGATCATTAGCATGCATGACATCAATGACTAAGCCAGCGGTTTTATAGAGAGCATACAGAAGAATAGCGGGCACCGTACCAATACGACACGTTGCAATGGAATAGACGGCTAACATTGCAAACGCTATAAAAGTAGTAAAGAAACGAAAAGTCAGGTATTCACCAGCAGAGTTTTTCCTTTCAACATCTGCAATTTGCACCGTGTACATCCTGTATTGGGCTAATTGAGAAAACATGTTGAAAATAGACATAGCCAGCGAATAAATGCCTGCAGCACTATATCCATCAGACAGCCGAACGACCAAAATGGTGATAAGCCACTGACAGCCTAAATTAGTCAACGAACCGACGGTATTCCAGAACATATTTTGTTTAATCGAAAGAGTCTTCTCTGTGGCCTTCACAAATATAAGCGCCCTTCTAAACCTGTCGAAATGAGGATACGGAGCTATCTCGCAGCTTTAAGTTCTTTTAAAATCAAAATAAACAGCCAATTCGGCATAAGACGTATAATGATATCTGCTTTAGCGATAGACGGGCAAGCTCGTCGGTATTTAAGTAAACCAATTATGGAGCGCCGCTCCCTTGCTTCAGCGAACCCCAATATTTCCTTTAGATGCGGTGAATCGGGAATCTATCGGCAAATCGCCTAGCAGTATCAACCCTGTTTTTAACTCTTGTCGAATACCAATCATCTTTTGAAGAAACACCTGCAAGGAATCCAGTTTCGTTACCACCATGTCGACGATACTTAACCAAAGGAGTCATAGTAAAGCTGCACTTCCCCAGTTCACTGCAACCCAATGTCAACCACAAGTCATGTGCAGTCGATTCCGGAAAGGGAATCATCGACTTCGCCGCACTCGCATCTAACATGAGAGCCATACCAATGCCGTAACATACGCTTGCGGCCTGTACAGTAATATCCTCTCCAGAGCACCAATTTACTTCCGGCGAATTAGGATGAGCTTTCCTATAACTCTTTACCAGAATATTTCCGTTTTCGTCAATTACCGATCTATCACAAACATCTAGAATTGAGCCTTCTTCTAGCATATGGTTGAGCGAAACTTCAACTCTATTAGGCTCCCAAATATCATCCTGATCGCAAAGTACTACGTAATCCCCTTCCGCCAAGGAGAGCAGCGCCTCGAACGATTTGACATAACCGAGATTATTATCACCGTGATAATACCGATAGGCGTTTTTCGTTATATGCGCTTGGATAAACCGCTCTAATGAATCCGATTCAGGGCAGTCATTTCTAACTAGAAGCGTAAGCGGAAACGTTTGTTTATCTATCGAATCAAGTTGTTCCGCGAAAAACTTAAGATCGGGTTTATAAGCTGAGAGAAGTACGCATACGCCAATATCATTTCCCATTTCTATTTCCAAAAATCCTCCCAAATTCATTGCTTAAAGATTATCAAAGCACCCTCAGTTAAAAGAAACTCTTTTAAAAATAGAGTATTTATCCCTGTCTCTTAAAACGAGTGCCTAATATCAATAAGTAACAACCTTTGTTCCATAAGGAATGTTATCGTAAATCCATTTTGCATTCTGAATCTCAAGGCGTACGCATCCAGCAGAGGATGGAACGCCCATCGTGGGATCCATCACGCGGTTGCTGTTGACGTAGTAGGGTGAGGAATGGAATAAGTAATCACCATAGAACTGCGTGTAGTAATAGCAAGTATATCCATGCCCAAAGGAGTATCCCTTACCGTAGACTTGATACTCCCCTATCACCGTAGGCGTGCTAGCTTTTCCCGTCGAACATACATATCGACGGTTTAAGGACCAGTTATTCCAGGATCCAGTGTAAATACTCGTAACGCAACGTGACGTATCGACAAGTATCAGCCAATTTGTATTGCTTGAATAACTTTGAGCCTTAGCATCCATATAGTCTGACACCCACGCGCCGTTAGCCATAAAGAAATTCCAGGATCCGTCCACAACGCGCCAGCCAGTAGCCATAGCTCCACTAGCATCAAGCCAATACCAGGTGGCGCCCAGATTGAGCCATCCTGTCTGCATATAACCAGACGAATTCAAGTAATACCAAGATCCGTTAACGCAACCCAACCGGTTTCATAGCATAAGTGGACGGATCTAAATAGAACCAGGAGCCATCCTTGTACAGCCAGCCAGATCGTGCATAGCCAGCGGTCTCATCAAAAAAGTACCATTTTCCGTTAACGTTCTTCCATCCAGCGCAGGGGGAGCCATCGGTTGAATCAGCATAGAACTTACAGCCTCCAAGCATCACAAACCCGTGAGCTTCGGCCAATTCGCCATCGCCGTTTGATGTAAACAGTTTTCCATTACGCAATGCTCCACACAATGAGCAATCAGAACCAGCAAAAGCCTTAGATGGCTCATCCTGAACCGAGTCCTGGACATCTACCCATTCACGACAAGCAACAGCGCCTGAAGCTTTTGCATAATAGCTTTTCCCATTTACAGAAAAATGACCAAGAAGCATTTTACCGTCGGCGGCAGGATCGAGATAATAGTATTGACCACCGTCCTTCAGCCATTCAGTCTTTATAATGCCCGACGCTTGAGAAGGCTCAGCGTAATACCAGTCTCCATCGCTCATAAACCAGCCAAGTGACAACGCTCCCGTTGAAGAAAAATGATACCGGTTGGATCCGATGACATAAAAGCCGGTAGCCATTCTATTGTCATTTGCGACATCGAGCCAATACCAAACGCCATTCACCAAACGCCAGCCCGATGCAAGTGCGCCGGAACCGTCAGCGTAATACCAGTCCGTCCCATCAAACGCCCAACCAACAGCCATTGCGCCGGAATCCGATAAATAGTAACGAGACGAACCGACAGAAACGATTCCTCTAGACATAACACCATCATTGGCGGGATCAAGCCAATACCAGTTATTGCCAGTTTGAAGCCAGCCGGTTAAGACTTCACCATTGCTACCCCAATACCATAAACCGTTATCAAGGTACCATCCATTAATCAGTCCATAGGTTCCAAGAAGATAAGGGTGCCCATCAATAACACGTCGACCAGTAGCCATAGAACAGCTGTTAAGGGAGTCAAACCAGTACCATTGGTCTCCAATAAACTGCCAGCCACTTGCCAAAGCGCCTGACGGACCCGCGTAATACCACTTATTTTCAGTAAAAATCCAGCCGCAGCTCATTGCGCCGTCACGAGCGGGGTCCAAGTAGTACAGCAAGTCGTCAATATTCTGAATTCCGGTCAAACGACAGCCATCTAGATAGTAATACCAGGACAAACCGTTCCATTGCCATCCAGATAGTTGTTCTGTAGTCGACGGGTCATGGCTTTCGACAACCTGTAGGCTCGAATCTTCCGTTGTTTTGCCGCACAATCGCTGGAGTCTTGAGAGCAACCGCCACCGACCAATGCTCCCGGCCCTCCTGTCGAGTCACGCTCTACGACACCGTTATCCGCCCCCTCTTCCACGGCATAAGCAGTGCAAGAAAATGCGGGGGCTGTAACTGAAAGTAAGGCGGAAAATAGCATCAAGCCAATTACTCGCCAGCAAATTCGATGATCAATCCGAGCATTCATTTCAAGCCCCCAACCGGTACCGACTGTCTTGCAGGGAATCTATTAAATAAACGGACGAGCTGCGCCGATTACATTTCCCCTTGCGCTAATAGGATGAATTCCGACACCTTGATGAGGCCAGGAATCAATCATCAAGCCGCCGCCAAGTGCAATTGCAATATGACCGCGGTAATAAATCACATCGCCGCGTTGAATCGAGCTCGTGCTCACGGGCATAAAGATATTGCTTCGATACCAATTCATGGAATTGTAGGTTTGGCTTGGATCCCAGCGATGGTTATAAGGGTTGTAAACACCCATATCCATGCCAGTAGCATAAAGGCACTGCAAGACAAAACCAGAGCAATCAACAGCTCCACCGGGAGCGGTAGACCAAGGCTCAATATATTGCGTACCGATATACTCATAGGCGCGCTGGATAAAGGCGTTCACGCAATCTTCCCGCGTTGCTTCGACAGAAATGCGAGAAGGGGTCACATAGGTAAAGTATCCGGTGCAATAGCTAGGCAGCTGAACAGTCCAAGAACTGACCTGAGGATACTGGGATGGATTTTGCCAGCCAACTTTGTCGCACTGGCCATCGCTCCAGAAAATTCGGCGAACACCGTCGATGGTCCTTGCGCCCGTTGCCATAGCGCCGCTGCCGTCTAACCAATACCACTTACCCGAATCTTTAAGCCAGCCAACATGCATGCTTCCATTGGACTCAAGGTAATACCATGTTCCATTCAGGCATTTCCAACCAGTTGCCATTTTTCCGTCAGCGTTTAGGTAATACCATGAACCACCAGTAAAAACCCATCCGGTCTTCATCACGCCAGAATTGGCATCAAGCCAATACCAATCGCCGTCAATCTGCAGCCATCCAAGATGAATGGCACCCGTTCCGGCTCAGCGTAAAACCTTAGATTTGCGACATTAACCCAGCCGGACGCAACCTGCCAACCATCAGCTCCAGCGGTTTTTAGAATAGCGCCGTTTTCGCGAATCACATCCTTGCAAAGATATCCATTATCATCGGCATATCTTTCAACGCCATCATTAACGGTAACCCAGCTTGAAACCACGAGCCTACCGCTCTGGTTTGCAAAACAATCGTTGCCGCTCACCTCAAATAAGCCCGTTTTCATTAGATGGCTAACAGGTCCAGGTAATACCAGCTAGCGCCTTCTTTATACCAGTCAGAAATAAGCGCACCAGATTGAGAGGCTAGATACCAGCCGTTCTCGGACTGAGCCCAGCCAACAGCCATAACCCCATTGGGGTTCAAATAATATGCTGCATTGCCAAGGTCTAAATACCCAACGGACATCTTACCATCGGAGGCTGGGTCGAGATAATACCAAGCGCCGTTAACGAGTTTCCAGCCAGTGGCCGCAATACCGTTAGAGCAGTAATACCAATCTGCTCCGTCTTTGTACCATCCATTTGCGAGGCCATAGTCACCAAAAATGTAGGTTCTTCCATCAATCTTTTGACGACCCTTAAACATGATGAACGTCTGTGGGTCAAAATAATAGCGAGCCCCACCTATCGTTTGCCATGACGAAGCAAGGTACCCGATGAATAAGCCCAGTACCAATTCCCGTCAACGAGAATCCAGCCGGTTTTCATAGCACCAGTGGCATCTAAATAGTATTTCCCGCTCCCGAGGTCGACAAAACCAACCTGCATTATATGGGTGGCAGGATCCAGGTAATACCATGTGCCGTCTTGATAAAACCAACCAGCAGCTAAATCGCCTCCAGCATTGGCATAAAACCAATTTCCATCTGAGTTACGTAGCCAGCAGTTCTGATATAGCGCGCCAAAAGGCGTTGCGGCATTGCCGTCATTCGCATAAAACGAAGCAGTCGATCCGCCAGCATCGGTCACATTGAAATAACCTGTCTGCATTGCACCATCATTGGCTGGATCAAGCCAATACCAATAGCCCCCGCTTTGCAGCCAGCCAGTTTGGTGTTTACCGTTTTTTCCGTAATACCAAACTCCAGACGACTCGTCTCGTTGCCAGCCATCTTTTATGACGGAAGAATTATCAGGTTGCAAATCATCGGAAACCACAGAAGAAAAATCCGCTTTTGACTCAATACTCTGAGCCTCAACGGAATCCTGTGCAAACGCGACATTCGCACTCAGGGGCAAGCAGCAAGCAGTGATTAATGACGCAGCAGCACAAACAAGCGTGGCCTTCTTTTCGAATCGATACATAAGCGACCCTCCCAGATATCTCATTTATTTATTTTAATCCACATTCCAGGATTGATTTTCGTTACTGTCTGTTCAGTCTATGTAGATAAATATATTAAATTGAACATAACGTTCAATCATTCTATTCTTTCCCTAAGCAATGAACATCTTAATTGGAGGCCTGCAGTGGAACTGACCAAGCGTAACTTTACTGTTCTGTACGAATACCTAAAGAACCCATATGCCAGCCAGCGAGAAGTTGCCGAGCGCACTGGCCTCTCACTTGGATCGGTAAACGCAGCAAATAAAGAGCTTACGAATGAAGGCCTTCTCGAATCGGACAGCCTAACCGACAACGGTTACGAAGCACTTCACCCCTATAAGGTTGAAAACGCAGTGATATTGGCTGCGGGGCTTTCGAGCCGCTTTGCTCCCATTTCGTATGAAAAGCCCAAAGGCCTTTTAAAGGTACGTGGTGAGATTCTCATCGAACGTCAGATTAGGCAGCTGCAAGACGCAGGTATCAGCAATATCACCGTCGTTGTCGGCTATAAAAAAGAGTATTTCTTCTATCTCGAAAGCAAGTTCGGCGTTTCGATTGTCGTCAACAACGAATATGCATCCAAAAATAACCACGCATCGCTTATGTGCGTAAAAGAGCGGCTTGGCAACACCTATATTTGTTCAAGCGATGATTACCTTCTAAACAATCCGTTTGAAGCATACGTTTGGAAAGCATTTTATTCTACTCAATATGCTGAAGGCGCCACCAAAGAATGGTGCATTCAAACCGGAGCAATGGACAGAATCACCAATGTTACGATTGGCGGTTCCGATGCTTGGTATATGCTCGGACATGTCTACTTTGATAAAGCCTTCTCGCTTGCATTTAAGCAGATTCTCGAAACGGAATATAACAAGCCCGAAACAACGGACAAGCTTTGGGAAGATCTATATATCGAGCACATCAAGGAGCTCGATATGGTGATCAAAAAGTATCCTGAGGGCGAGATCAACGAATTCGATTCTCTTGATGAACTGCGTGCCTTTGATCCGCATTTTATCGAAAACGTTGACTCCGATATTTTCGATAACATCGAGCAAGTGCTCGGCTGCTCCAAATCAGAGATTCACGACGTTTATCCCCTTAAACAAGGTCTTACGAATCTATCGTGCCACTTTAGAACCAATGACGGAGAGTACGTTTACCGCCATCCGGGAGTCGGGACCGAACTGCTTATTAACAGAAATGGAGAAGTAGCCGCACTTAAAAAGGCCAAGGAACTCGGCCTTGACGACACGTTCATCCATGAGGACCCAAAGCGCGGTTGGAAAATTTCGAAGTTTGTACCCAACGCAAAGCAGCCTAATCCACACGATGCTGCCCAAATGAATCGAATGATGCAGATGTGTCGTTCGCTTCACGAGAGCGGTGCAAACGTCGAAACCGAATTTGACTTCTACCTCGAAGCGAAGCGCTACGAATCACTTCTTCTGGAAAAAGGTCCCATCGACATTCCAGGCTACAGGGAAATGGCCGCCGAAATCGATGAATTGGAGCACTTTGTCCAGGCCGACAATGCGCCAAAATGCCTTTGTCACAATGACTTCTTCTACCTCAATTTTCTTATCGATGAAAACGACAAGTACTATCTCATTGACTGGGAATATGCTGGCATGAGCGATTACGCGAACGATTTTGGAACTTGCAGTGTCTGCTGTGAGCTTTCCGAAGATGAAGTCGACCGCGCGCTTGATGCATATTTTGGGCGCAGGGCAACAAACAACGAAATTGCGCATAACTATGCGCACATTGCCCTTGCAGGATGGTGCTGGTACCTCTGGTCTCTTCTGAAAGAAGCCGAAGGCGACTTCGTGGGCGAATGGCTCTATATCTACTTCAATTACGGTGCCAAATACCTTAAAAAGGCACTGGAGATCTATCGGAAAGGTGAGTAACGATGCAATTCGGCTTTTTTAGCGGTCTTCTTTGGGGCTTGATACAGTAATTCTTGGAATCGGCTTGGCGCTTGCGCCTATATTGGATCGGCGGAAGCGCTTGCATGCGCCTCCATTGCGGGATCCTTTCTCCATGATGCCTTCTGTGCAATCTGGCTCTTTGGCTACATGGGAGTCCGAGGCAGACTGAAAGACACGCTCGCTGCACTTAAAACTCGTTCGGGCAAGGTCGTCATCGCCGGCGCTCTACTCGGTGGACCTATCGGAATGACCGGCTACGTATTGGCAATTAATAACATCGGAGCTGCCTACACGGCAATCATCTCCGCCTTCTATCCCGCAGTCGGAGCATTCCTTTCCTTCGTGCTGCTGAAGGAGAAAATGGGCAAAGGCCAGATTCTTTCCCTTCTCGTTGCTCTTTGCGGCGTAATGACGATGGGCTATCTATCGGCCGGGTCGAGTGAGATTGCAAATGCCCCCCTCGGCTTACTCGGGGCGGTGCTTGCCGTTATTGGATGGGGATCCGAAGCGGTGCTGTGCGCATGGGGAATGAAAGATGATGCCGTTGATGACGAAACGGCTTTGCAAATCCGCGAAACTACAAGTGCACTTGTTTATGGAGTGCTCGTACTCCCCCTCTTCGGAGCATGGCATTTCACGTTGGGCGCTATCCCAAGCATGCCCACATTGATTATTGCACTCGCCGGACTCGCAGGAACTGCATCCTATCTGTTCTATTACAAGGGCATTGCGGCAATCGGAGCAGCGCGTGCGATGGCTCTGAATATCTCCTATTCGGCATGGTCAGTGGTCTTTGGCCTGATCTTGCTTGGAACAATTCCCGACATGGCATCCGTAATCTGCTGCGTTGTAATTGTATGCGGAACAGTTTTGGCAGCCAGTAACTGGGACGAACTATTTGGACGTAAGAAGACGGCGTAGCTAGATTAACAAAGTAGCAAAAGGGGAGAGCTCGTCGAGCTCTCCCCTTTTAGCATCATGGCTATTCAATTACCACGGCCTGGCTATCCATCTGTTGCCACGTGCCGAAGAACACTTGGGCATTTCGCGTAACATTGCCGTTAATCGAATCCGAAAGATAGACAATTCCCTGCTCGTCATCATAGCCTTTAAGGACTACGGCATGATTACCGCCCCACAGACCATAGGAATGCCCGTTATACCAACGCGCAGCATAACGGCCTCCTGGCCAACTTCCCCATTCGGTATTCCACATCTCAACAGGTTGACCACAGGTCAGCCTGTTCTTAATGGAAGAAATTGACGAGAAAGAAACGTCTTTTGCCTGCTTGCCACTTCCAGCAGCACGCAGAAAGTTATTACCAGCAATAGTAATCGCAGGTGCGACGCATCCCATGAGACCCCCGCTGCTACGCCTTGGATTGCCATCAAAAGCGGTAACAAAATTGCCATTGCTTCCCTTGGGCAAATAGTAATCCGCAATAATCGTCTTACCTAAACCGAAACCATAGTAGTTAAGCAAGTTTGTAAGGCAACCGACTCACAGCCAGTAGGAAGTTCCGGGTACTGCGAATAGCACGGGACATCGACCAAGCGCCAACCATTGCGCCGGATGAACTGAACTTGTAGTCAGTAGAGCCGATCCAATACCAACCGTTACTCAACATTACTCCCCCACGCGCGACATCAAGGTAATACCATGTGCCCCCAAGGGAAAGCCATCCCGTTTTCATCGCGCCAGAAGCGGAATCCAGCCAGTACCAGTTGCTGCCATCGTTAAGCCAGCCGGTCGCCATTCGACCATCCGGGTTAAAGTAATACCAAGACCCAGCAATTTGCTGCCACCCAGTCAGAATTACTCCACTAGCAGAACAATAATATCGAGCACCCTGACTCTCAATCCAACCAGTTCTGGCATTACCGTCGTCGTCAATCAGCTGGATTCCCGAATCGGTCATGATGCCTTTAAGGTCAATTGCGCCGCTGGATGACGAATGATACATCCAAGACCCATCACCGTTTGACCAGCAATTAGCCATCATCTTGCCGGTACTATTAAATATGTATTCACATGATCCGATAGTTTGACGCCCGTGGCCATGGCGTGCGTCGAGGGATCGAGCCAGTACCACGCACCGTTTAGGTTGAGCCAGCCGGAGGCGAGGCGCCGGAGCCAGTCGCGTAGTACCAGGTCCCGCCGTCGAGGACCCATCCGGTCGCCATCGCGCCGGAGGCGCTGAACCAGTACGCTGAGCCGTTGCACGCGTGGAGGCCCGTCACCATGGCGCCGCCCGCGTCGGGGTCGAGCCAGTACCAGGAACCGCCGGTGTAAAGCCAGCCGGTCGAGGCGATACCGTCAGCGAACCAGTACCAGGAGCCGTCGACGAGGCCCCAGCCGTTAAGGGGG
>ENA-OQER01000823-OQER01000823.1-human-gut-metagenome-genome-assembly--contig:-NODE-823-length-16247-cov-3.032072_pt1 | contig 16247 bp, 24 predicted proteins | sample MGYA00242797_ERZ504639 | MGnify/ENA primary metagenome ERZ504639 (study PRJEB26092, sample SAMD00036306) | human gut metagenome | host: Homo sapiens | study: EMG produced TPA metagenomics assembly of...
AGCCATTTGAATACTTTTCCGCATACATAGATGCAGTAGCATTCGGCGTATTGTAAAGAGAGCCTGCATCTGCATGTGTCTTATAAGTAAGCATGGTTGGGGTTCCCGGAAGAACATCCTCTGTGATCAGGTCCTCACGGATGATCACAATAACCATACCTGCCGGTCCGATGTTCTTCTGAACACCGCCATAGATAATACCATATTTGCTTACATCCACCGGCTCAGACAGGAAGCAGGAGGATACATCAGCTACCAGAGTCTTGCCTTTTGTGTTTGGAAGTTTTTTGAATTTTGTGCCGTAAATGGTATTGTTCTCACAGATGTATACGTAGTCTGCATCCGGCTGATCGGCAGATCACTGCAGTCCGGGATATAGCTGAAGGTTTTATCTTCAGAAGATGCGATCTTGTTTGCTTTTCCGTATTTCTGAGCTTCTTGATAAGCTTTCTTTGCCCACTGTCCTGTTACGATATATCTGCGACCTTGTTTTTCATAAGGTTCATCGGGATCATGGCAAACTGCTGGGATGCTCCTCCCTGAAGGAAAAGTACTTTGTAGTTGTCCGGAATGTTCATAAGCTCACGAAGATCTTTCTCTGCAGTATCAATGATCTCCTGAAAAGCTGCACTTCTGTGACTCATTTCCATAACAGACATTCCTGTGCCGTTATAGTCCATCATCTCATCAGCTACTTCTTTGAGTACTTCCTCCGGAAGCACTGCCGGTCCGGCAGAAAAATTATACACTCTACTCATGTTTTCTTCATATCCTCCTCATCAAATACATCATCAAGGTTCGCACCGGCCGGTACCATCGGGAACACACTCAGATCCTGATCGATCCAGCAATCCAGAACGACAGGTCCCTCTGCTGCCAGTGCCATCTTAAGTGCAGGCTCCACATCCTCCATCTTTGTCACACGAATGGCTTTTGCACCCAGCGCCTCTGATAATTTCACAAAATCAACGGCGTCATCCAGTACTGTAGAAGAGTATCTCTTTCCATAGAAGAGCGTCTGCCACTGACGCACCATCCAAGTACATGATTGTTCATAACAATCTGGATCAGCTGTCTGCCACAGCGTGCAGCTGTTGCCAGCTCATTCATATTCATACGGAAGCATCCGTCACCTGCTATATTTACAACTGTTTTTTCCGGTCTGCCCATCTTTCGCGCCAATTGCAGCGCCAAGGCCGTAGCCCATAGTTCCAAGGCCGCCGGAAGTAAGAAGAGTTCTCGGCTCTTTGTATTTATAATACTGTGCCGCCCACATCTGGTGCTGTCCAACATCTGTGGAGATGATCGCATCACCGTTGGTCAGCTCATAAAGCTTCTCTATAATATACGGACCTGTAAGCTGTGTGTGATCATAATTCAGCGGATATTTTTCTTTCAGCTCCTGGATATGTGCGATCCACTCCGGATGTTCTTTCTTCGGGATTTCCTCCAGAAGACGTTTCAGCACTTCCTTCACATCACCGATCACACTGGCATCCACTTTGATATTTTTATTGATCTCCGCAGCATCCACATCGATCTGAAGGATTTTTGCATTATGTGCAAAGTTTTTGTATTTCCTGTTACACGGTCACTGAAGCGTGCACCAAGAACAATAAGAAGATCGCACTCTGTTACGCCAAGATCAGAAGCCTTGGTTCCATGCATACCTACCATACCTGTATAGAGAGGATCTTCTCCCGGAAGTACCCTTGCCCATCAGAGTATCGCAGACAGGAGCCTGGATCCTGCGAGCCAGCTCACGTACTTCCTGGTCAGCACCGGAGATCACACATCCGCCGCCAACAAAAATAAACGGTTTCTCTGCCTCTCTGATCATTTCCAGTGCCTGATCAATATCTTCTTTACGGATACTTTTGATCTCACGGTTAACCGTAGCCGGGTGACATGGCTCATATTCATATTTCATTCCTGTGATATCCTTCGGGACATCCACAAGCACCGGGCCGGGTCTTCCGCTTTTTGCAATATAAAATGCTCTTCTTAACGTATCTGCAAGTCTTCGATATTCTTTACGATGAAACTGTATTTTGTTACAGGCATTACGATACCTGCGATATCAACCTCCTGGAAAGAATCTCTTCCCAGGAGTGGTCTTCCTACGTTTGCAGTAATGGCTACCATCGGTACGGAATCCATGTATGCAGTCGCAATTCCTGTTACCAGGTTAGTTGCTCCCGGACCGGATGTTGCCAGGCAGACACCTACCTTTCCGGTCGCTCTTGCATAACCGTCAGCAGCATGGGATGCACCCTGCTCGTGGGAGGTCAGTACATGTGTGATCTCATCTTTGTATTCATATAAGGCATCGTAAACATTCAGGATCGCGCCGCCCGGATATCCAAATACGGTATCAACGCCCTGTTCCTTCAGACATTCTACGATGATCTCTGCACCTGTAAGCTGCATATCTTTCGTTCCTCCTTATTTTGCTTTCGGTACTTCCAGGATCGCGCCACGGTTTCCGGATGTTACCATAGCAGCGTATCTTGCCAGATATCCGGTTGTCACCTTCGGCTCTCTTGGCTGCCATTTTTCTCTTCTGCCTGCATCTCTTCATCTGAACCTTGATCTACCAGTTTCAGCTCCGGAATATTGATACTGATGATATCGCCTTCCTCAACCAGTGCGATCGGACCGCCTACTGCTGCCTCCGGTGATACGTGTCCGATAGCGGCTCCTCTGGATGCACCACTGAAACGTCCGTCGGTGATCAGGGCTACGGAAGAACCAAGTCCCATTCCCACGATGGCAGATGTAGGATTCAGCATCTCTCTCATTCCAGGGCCACCCTTTGGTCCCTCGTAGCGGATAACCACAACATCTCCCTCTACGATCTTACCGCTCTTGATGGCAACAATTGCGTCATCCTCGCTGTCAAATACACGTGCAGGACCTTCATGTACCAGCATCTCCGGTACAACTGCAGAACGTTTTACAACACCACCATCCGGTGCAAGGTTTCCTTTCAGTACGGCAAGTCCGCCTGTCTTTGTATACGGATTGTCGATAGGGCGGATAACCTCCGGATTCAGGTTTACACAGTTTTTGATATTCTCACCTACTGTTTTTCCGGTTACTGTCATGCACTCTGTATGGAGAAGTCCCAGCTTGTTCAGCTCATTCATGACCGCATAGACACCGCCGGCCTCATTAAGATCTTCCATGTAGGTCGGGCCTGCCGGTGCAAGATGGCAAAGGTTCGGGGTCTTCTCACTGATCTCATTTGCAAAGCTGATATCAAAGTCCATTCCGATCTCATGTGCGATAGCCGGAAGATGAAGCATACTGTTTGTGGAGCATCCAAGTGCCATATCTACGGTAAGTGCATTTAAAACTGCCTCTTTTGTCATAATGTCTCTTGGGCGGATGTTCCTTCTGTACATTTCCATTACCTGCATTCCTGCATGCTTTGCAAGACGGATACGTTCAGAGTATACTGCCGGGATGGTACCGTTTCCTTTCAGTCCCATACCGAGAACCTCAGTCAGGCAGTTCATGCTGTTCGCAGTGTACATACCGGAACATGATCCACAGGTCGGGCAGGTTTTATTTTCGAATTCTTCCAGATCATCTGCTGTGATGGTTCCTGCTGCATAGGAGCCTACTGCCTCAAACATGCTGGAAAGACTGGTTTTATGTCCTTTTACATGACCGGCAAGCATCGGACCGCCGCTTACGAATACAGTAGGAACGTTGATTCTTGCCGCTGCCATCAGAAGGCAGGTACGTTTTTGTCACAGTTGGGAACCATGACCAGAGCATCGAACTGATGAGCCAGTGCCATGGCTCTGTGAATCTGCGATCAGGTCACGTGTTACAAGGGAATATTTCATTCCAACGTGTCCCATTGCGATTCCGTCACATACTGCGATCGCCGGAAATACAACCGGTGTGCCGCCAGCCATTGCAACGCCGAGTTTCACAGCATTTACAATTTTGTCAAGGTTCATATGTCCCGGTACGATCTCGTTATAAGAGCTTACGATTCCTACCAGTGGTTTGTCCATTTCTTCCTTTGTCATTCCAAGGGCATTGAACAGGGAACGATGTGGTGCCTGCTGTGTGCCTTTTCTTACGGTATCACTTCTCATTTTCAGGGTCTCTCCTTTTTATTTTTTACGATATGATCCGGTATCTGCTTATTGTCTTCTTTTACCTGATATCGGTTCTTTTTTGTTCTGTTTCGTTTTGTTCGTCTTTATTTATGCGATAGCATCTGCGATCAGATCGCCCATCTCTTTGGTTCCGACAAGCTTGCATCCGTCAGACATGATATCTCCTGTTCTGTAACCATCTGTAAGAACCTTCTGTACTGCTGTTTCCACAGCATCTGCTTCTTTATCAAGATCCAGAGAATATCTCAGCATCATGGCAGCGGAAAGAATGGTTGCGATGGGGTTTGCCTTGTTCTGGCCTGCGATATCCGGTGCTGAACCATGGCTCGGCTCATAGAGACCAAGCTTTGTTTCATTTAAGCTTGCAGAGGAAAGCATTCCGATAGAACCGGTCACCATACTTGCCTCATCAGAGAGGATATCTCCAAACATGTTTTCTGTAAGGATAACATCAAACTGCTTCGGATCACGTACCAGCTGCATTGCACAGTTATCAACCAGCATATGCTCCAGTGTTACATCCGGATAATCCTTTGCCACATCCTCCACTACACTTCTCCAGAGTCTGGAAGAATCAAGAACATTGGCTTTATCTACACTTGTAACCTTATTTCTTCTCTTACGTGCGATCTCAAATGCCTTAATTGCAATACGGCGGATCTCATTCTCATTATAAGAAAGAGTATCTACTGCTGTGCGGACTCCGTTCTCCTCAGTAGTCTTTCTTGCTCCGAAATAAAGACCTCCTGTAAGCTCTCTTACGATGATCATGTCAAAACCATCTCCGATGATCTCATCACGGAGCGGGCATGCATCACGAAGCTCATTGTAAAGATAAGCCGGACGAAGATTTGCAAACAGATTCAGTGCCTTACGTATCGCAAGAAGACCTGCCTCCGGACGTTTGGATGGCTCAAGCTTATACCACGGGGATGTCTTGGCATCACCGCCAATGGAACCCATCAGTACTGCATCAGAAGCTTTTGCCTGGGCAATGGCTTCCTCTGTAAGAGGTATTCCGTGAGCATCAATGGATGCCCCTCCTAGAAGAACCTCTGTGTATGAAAATTTATGACTGTATTTCTCACATACTCTGTCTAAAACTTTTTTGGCCTCGGCAACAATCTCCGGACCGATTCCGTCTCCCGGAATCAGGGCAATTTTGTACTCCATTTTATTCACTCCTCCGATTTCCCCTGTGCTGTAAAATTTTAACGCACTGGTGTGGATAATTGTTATTATCATAACGCACTTTTCGACGGATTTCAACCTATTAAATAGATAAAGTTATTTCCGGAATGCAAAAAAAACGGTAATTCCCTGTTTCTGCCGCCACAGAGACATACTTCGCACACAGAAAAAAGAAAAACTGCCCTACCATTGGATGAACGCCGATAAGGAAGTAGCAGAAACAAATTAACTTAACGACTGACAAACAGGTGCAAAATGGTGTGGCATATATTTGACACACCATTTTTAACACAAAGTTATATATAGGAAAATATTCTTGCAGTTATTTCTTGTTTTTGTTACAATTATCTACAGGATATTATTGGGGATTGCTGTTTGATAGGAGGCGATTATCTTCTTCTTTTATTTTTTCTTTGATGACCTGTATTGGGTTGAAGAAGTGCAACAAGCATTTAAAATGATTTGCATGGATAAGATGCTATCCGACGGTTACTTTGATATGAGCATATATATCTATGGTCGTATCAAGAAAGATGAAATGTATGCAAAACTTGTTGCGCGCAAGTCAAAATACGCTGTATTGTACCGGGGAGCATATCCTAATCAAGACAATGCACGTTCTGTTTGGAATTCAAAAGTCCAAAAGCAAGAAAGTGTTGATAATGAGCAAAAAATTGAACTTACTTATGAAGAGGCAAGTGCCATAGTCAACTGGGTATATAGATCGCTCAGAAACGCTCAGGAAAGGGAGAATTTTACTCAAGAGCTTCTGCGGAGAATAGAAGAATTTCATGGCATTCAAAATAGTGTCCGTTTTTCAAATGGAGTGGCATATAATGCTGCCAAAGTAGAGTTGCATTTCTTTTCATCTGTTTCTGGTGTAAGTTCTTTTATTTCTTCTTTAAAGAAGCGTAACGACACGTTAATTTTTTATAGAGGACACGCAAATCCCAATTATATTCTGCGCCCATCAATTATGCGTACGACTAGCTTGCAAGAAAATGAGAGTGCGTTGTATAACGAATTGCTAATCAACTGCCCTGAGGAATTTGAGAAGTGTCATACCCATTTAGAAAAATTAGTTAAGATGCAACACTATGGTTTGCCAACGCGATTACTAGACATTACTAGAAATTTGTTGGTAGCCTTATTCTTTGCGTGCGAAAGCCAGCCCGAAACCTATGGAGAATTGATATTGATTGCTGCTAACCATCAGGAAATCAAATATCCACAAAGTGATACAGTTTCTATTTTGGCTAGCCTTCCCGTTTTTCAGCGCAGAAACAGCGTGAGTTCTTTTCGCTAGCGAGTGATGCGCATATTTCTAGCTCACAATTTAACACTAAGATAGCGAGACTGATTCATGAAGTTAGATTAGAGAAACCAGCTTTCCAACCAGAAATAAACAAAAATGATGTTCTTAATAGTTACATTGTTTACGCACTTAAAAACAATAACAGAATTGTGAAACAAGATGGTGCGTTTATTCTTTGCGGGCTTGATAATCAATATGGTTTTCTAGAAAATTTCGTTATAGAGAACATAACAAAAAAGTAGTTGTATTGATTGATAAGAAGAAAAAAATCCTTGAGCAGTTAGAAACTTTTTCTATCAATCGCGCTTCTCTTTTTCCTGAAATTGAGTGTGTCTCGGAATATCTCAAAAACAAGTATTTATAGCGTAATTGACATTTCTTGTTGACTTCTACGCATTTTAAACCATACTTATGCGAACTTGAATATAATCCTTTCTGGGTAGTCCAATCACACTGAAAAAGCCCCGTGTATCGGGCTTTTTTTAACCTCTAAATGCGTAGGCACAAATGTCATAATAACAGCGGGCTCAAGCGAATTTCTGCTTGGTTACCACACAGCAAATACAGAGGAAGCCTCAAGGGTCGAGATGAAGCTCCGCGCCCTTGACGGCTTCCTTTGTCTTGGTAAGCTTTAGCGAAGCGACAACCCCCAGCTTTGCTGGGGAGAGTAAAAAAGATTATATAATGAAAAGACCTTCTGGTATAATGAAAGTGCGGTCGGCCAACTGCACAAGAAAAACACCAGGAGGTCTTTTAAGAATGGAAAAAGATATAGCGAGTTTGCAGCACACAACGTGGAGATGCCAGTATCATGTAGTGTTTGCTCCCAAATACCGCAGAATGGCAATATATGGGCAAATCAGAACGGATATAGGAGTGATTCTGAGAAAATTGTGCGAGCAAAAAGGAGTGGAAATCATTCAGGCAGAAGCCTGCCCGGATCATATCCACATGCTAATTAGTATTCCACCAAATATAGTGTAGCACAAATCATGGGATATCTCAAAGGGAAAAGTAGCCTGATGATATTCGATAGACACGCAAACTTAAAATATAAGTATGGAGACAGGCACTTTTGGGCAAGAGGATACTATGTGGATACAGTAGGACGCAACAAAAAGCAGATTGCGGAGTACATCAAGCATCAGCTTGACGAAGACCAGATAGCAGATCAAATGAGCCTGAAAGAGTTCATTGACCCGTTTACGGGTAGCAAGAATACCAAGGCATAAGACAACGCCCCTTAAGGGGCTTGCCACGAGTCGGCAATGCAGTTGGCCGAACCGTTCGAGGCACCTTGAGGGGCGTTGTCCGTATTATGCCCTTCTAGGCTTACACAAACCCCCGGCTTAGCGGGGGTCATGACTTGCTATTTCTTGTTTACGATGACTTCCGTGAGCTTTGCCTGTAAGCGGTGTTTCATGTATTCATCCACCATCACATGAGGTAAACCGTCCAGATCGTAGAGTGTCCGGGTACACAGTTTATTCATGTAGCCGTCATAATATCGCAAGACACTTTCCACGGCCAGCGGATCACCGGCGCGAGCCGTCTCGATCACAGACAAGGGCAACAGTTCCCGCCCGTAGAAAGTTGGCTGCTTCATTTCGCTTTCCTCCCTCCGTCGTCCTCCAATCGTTTCCGCAATTCATTCAGGGCTTTGGTACGGTGCCGCTGGACGGCGCTGCGGACATTTCTGCAATACTACCTATCTCCCCATCTGTCAGTTCCAACACACAATACAGGATCAAAATGCTTTGCTCCCGTTCCGGCAGGCTGGCAAAGGTATCAGCCACCAGCTCGTCCCGGATATGTAGGGCATAGCCAAAGGCCGAGGACACAAAGCTGTCGCTTGGGTATTCGTCCATCGAGCAGAGTTTGTCCATTTCATACTGGCACAAGGCACTGAACTGGATTGCCCGTTTCAGCTGACGATTTAGTTCCCGGAAATAGTTCATAGCCTCATGGCGGAGAACAGTTTTACAGAACGCGTCAAACCGGCAGCGTTCTCCATAATCGTCAGGGATGTATTTCATTTTCTCACCCCCGATCTGCGGGATAGCGAGAAGGCCGGGCCGGTTGCGCCGCCCACGGTATCTACGTTGCTGCGGCAACTCAGGCCCGCACCGAAAGACCACAGGAAACGACAAAATTCGCCCGGCAGGTTGTAGACCCACTGTGCGAAAATGAAAGTAATATGAAGTTTTCTTATATGGTATAGTTCATACTCGTAGCCGGAGCTGTCACCTGCTGGGCACAGTCTTTTTTTAAGAAGCTATTTTGGTAAAAATCAAGTCGTATCAGCATGGCGGCTTCCTCCGTGGGCCGCCGATCCTGCGCCGGGCAAAAAGAAACGGCGGCTCTGAAAATCAAAGCCGCCGCTTCATAGGCGCGTGGAAATGTGTCTGCTTTACGACGGCTTTTTTTCTTTTGCCGTCGTCCGGCAGAATGTTACTCCATATTCAATTCAATGCTTCCAGTGAAATTTTCACATTCAATGCCGATATAGTTTCCACCTTCAGGGAGTGTAATTGTATCACTATATGTTCCGGTTGTTTCAAGCAAAGTGACTGCTTCATCAGATCCAGAAATCCAAAATACTTTTGCAGTACCTTCCGTAACCTCCAGCGCGCAGTCAATAGACAGCTCCTTACCAGCTTCACGCTTTATGGAAGTTCCGCCGAACAAATACTCTGTATCTGAAAAATCCTCATAGTTGGCTGTATAGCTTCCTGTATAATCATCAATTCCTTTTTCTTTCGTACCTTGTAAGGATGAATTTCCGGTAAGCTCTATAGCTCCAGCTGACTGAACGATATTATTATAATGGTCGAGAATTTCATCTTTTGAACAGCCAGCAAGCATAAAACTTCCCACAAGGACGAATGTTAATGCTAAAACTATTTTCTTCATAAAATCATCACCAGCCTTTCTTTGGAGCTACCTTTTTGGCCTTTTTCTTTGTTTGGGTTGCTTCTCGTTCTTTCATGCACAAAATCAAGATGGCAGAAATAACGACAGCAAGCGCAAGACTGCAAGAACAGGTTCCGATATTCCAGTTGACTGCGGTATCATAGCTACGGTAGCCTACCATTCCAAGACTTGCGGTAATCGGATAAAGGTTTGCTAATGTCATATTTCCTGCGGCAAACATCCCTCCATATCCATAGACAAAAGCAATGATTACACCGACTAAAAAGCTGCCTGCCCTCCGACAAGTAAGAGCGATAATCGGCAGAACCGCAAGATATAAAAAGAAATTAACCGCAGTAATCTGCAAGGCTGCTTTTAGAGCTAAGGAAATCTCAAAGCCGGGAAATCCCACAATCATTTCTGCTATGATTGTAAACAGACTGCATATCAGCCCGAAAATAATAGACAATACGCCGCACACAATCAATTTTCCGGTCAACAGTTTCTTAAAAGAGATCGGCACAGTCAGAATATTTTTTAATGTGTCATCCGTCTGTTCACGAGAAATCATATATCCAGCAATTAGGCTGATACACATCGGAAAAATCATGGACATATTGTTTTTGATGACCTGTTCTGTAAGATAGGCAAAATCCCAAACGGAACCATCATTCGCCATAGAGGTAAACAAGGTCAGCAGGACGGATAGGAGCATGAGTGCAACGCCCGCCCAAAGGATATGATACCTTTTCAATTTATAAAATTCTGTTTTTACAATGCGAACCATGTTTATTCCCCCCTCTGCTTATATAATCTGTCAATCAGTAAGAACGAAACGAATGCCATAATCCCAAGAATGAATACAACTTGAAATGTTGAGGGAATTAGCCCTGTCATTTGCTCCAAGTCCATTTTTATTCCATGAGCCGCCATATCTCCCGCACTCCAAAATGTAGTCAGTGGCGTGGGCAGAAGCCATAACATAGTTTTAGGCAGTGTGTCAAACAATGCCGTAGCACTCATGTTCAGAACGCTGTAAAAGACACACAGCAAAATGGAAAAAACATAGGTCTTACTGAAAAAGACAACAAGGACAATCAACGGGAGTGTTCCTGCCGTAATGAAGATCCCCGTTTCAACCGCCAAAAACAGCTTATAACCAATTCCATAAACTTCTAATGTTCCAAATCCGCAAAGAATTGTTGCAATGGTAGAAGCCACGCAAAAAACAATTCCAAAGATAAAAAGGACAATAATCTTTGCAAGTACCATTTGCGTGCTGGTTACGGGAATTGTACGCAGATTTTTGAATGTATCGTTGTCGCGTTCCATAAAAAACAGAATAGCGGCAATCACTCCGATAATGCAGGGCAGTAAAAACTGGATACCATATCCCAACACCATGTTAAATAGTCCATCGAAAGCATCTGCCCGATCCGTATATCGCTCCATCATAGAGGGCGTTGTCATCAGATAAGTCAGCGGGATTGGAAACAGGAACGCAGCCAAAATAATCAGCGGAATAAATTTCTTCCGTTTCAATTTCAAAAATTCGCATTTGATTAGTTTAAGCAATTCCTTCGCCCCCTGTCACACGCTTGAAGTAATCTTCAAGACTTTCTTCACAGGTATGTGCTTCTGATACCTCCAATCCGTTTTCTACAAAAGCAGTTACAATTTTCCCCACGGGTAGCTCCATATTGTGTAGACGCAGATTGTGGTCGTCTTGTATGGAAAAATGGGTTTCATGGAAATTGCGTTCCAAAATTCTTGCCGCCTGTGCAGTATCAGAGAGCGTAAACCGGATATGCTTACTGCTTTTTTGCTCCAGCTCAGCAAGGCTTTCTTCTTCCAGCAATGCACCGTGGTCAATAATTCCAATATCGTCAGCCAGCAAGGAAATCTCCGAAAGAATGTGACTGGAGATTAGAATGGTTTTTCCTCTTGTGTCGCAAAGCTCACGGATAAAGGATCGCACTTCTGCAATACCGATGGGATCGAGACCGTTGATCGGCTCATCCAAAATCAAAAGCTCCGGATCGTGCATGACTGCAAGGGCAATCGCCAACCGCTGCTTCATGCCAAGAGAGTATTGCGAAAACAGCTTTTTATCCTTGTAAGGTAGCCCGACCAAATCCAGAGCGTCTTTGATGGCATGATTGTTTGGTACTCCACGCAGGGTAGCAAAGATACGCAGGTTCTCCGTACCGGTCAGATTGGGATAAAAACCAGGGGACTCAATCAAACTGCCAATGCGGGGCAGCAACTTCTTTTCATTTCCTTGCAAAGACTTTCCCCAGATTTTGACCTCACCGGAAGTAGGCTTCGTTAAACCCAACAGCATTTTCATAGTTGTGGTTTTTCCGGCTCCGTTTCTACCCAACAGACCATAAATTCTCCCACGCTTGACATGGATATTTAAGTCAGCCACACTCTTTTGTGAGCCGTATTGCTTTGTCAGATTTTTTGTTTCAATGATATAATTTGTATCCATATTCAAAACCTCCTGTTCTGTAAGGTATTCTATCATGCCAACCTTGCATTAACCTTGCCGCAACCTTGCATTAACCTTGCAATTTGAAATCCAGTAAAATGACAAAGGCTCCCGCCATAAAGACGGGAACCCGCTTAACTCTCCAAAGGAAAAAGCAACATAAATTCAGTTCCTTTTCCCGGCAAACTTTCAACTGTTATACTTCCACCCATCTTTTCTACAAGCTGATGGACAATAGAAAGACCAATCCGCTGCCTTTTTCAGAGCGTCCTTTATCACACTTATAAAGCCGTTCAAATATGTGTTTCAAATCTTCTTTCTCAATTCCCACTCCATTATCCGCCAGCAGCAACTCCATGTTATTTTCCTTCTTTGACAGGGCAATTTTGATTTTGTCTGCATGGCTGTGAGCGATTACATTTTGAATGAGATTATTGACAATCCTCATATAGCTGTCCATATCCAATCTTACCCGGACAGGCTGTTCAGGAATATCAATGTCATAATCAACCTGTTTATCCTCAAAAATCGGTATCCAGTCAATCAGGATATTTCTTGTCAGCTCTGCGGCCTCAACGCTCTGGATTTCTAAAGCAAACTCGTTAGAATTTAACTTGAACCAGTCAAAGAGCACATCAATATATTCTTTCAGATCATGGGCTTTCCGTCGGGCGGTTTCAATATAATCATCCCGGTCTTTTCCTGTGACCAGTCCTTTGTGTGCAGCGTCAAGATACCCAAGCAGAGTAGTAAGGGGCGTTCGCACGTCATGGGAAAGGCTCGTCATAAGCTGGCGGTTGGTTTCTTCTGTCTGCCGTACAGTTGAAAGTCTGCTTTCATAGGCCACAACGATCTCATTGATTTCATAGGCAAGAGGTGCTGTCAGTTCATTTGTTGCAGACAGAATACGCCGGTTGCCATTTCCGTTTTTCACATCAACCAGCACATCGGTCATTTCTGCTATTTGGTTTTTTACGCGTCGAACGAGAACGATGGAGGTCAGCACAGCCAAAACAGCAATCACAATGGACAAGAAAACGATGATTTCCATGCTGGCTACACCTCCTTATTAAACCGGTAGCCAATCCCTTTGACCGTTTGTATATATTTTGGGCTTGAAGGATTGACTTCTAATTTTTTACGAAGCCGACTGATAATCGCCATAATGTTACTGTCGTCATAGAAATATTCTTCGCCCCAAACTTCCTCATAAATCTGCTGTTTTGTCAAAATTTTTCCTTGATGCTTTGCACAGTACAGGAGCAGATCAAATTCCTTTGGTGGAAGTTCAAAAGTGCCATTTCCGTCGTAACAGAACGATTTTCAAGGTCAATTTGCAATCCATCAAAATCCAGTTTTTGCACAGCTCCGGCTTGATGATTAAAACGGGTGTAGCGGCGAATAAGAGACGCAATACGGGCAATCAGTTCGTCCATATCAAACGGTTTTGTCAGATAATCGTCCGCTCCGGCCCGTAAGCCCCGTACTTAGAAATGCTGTCATTTTTAGATGTGAACATCAAAATCGGCAAGCTGTACTCCTTGCGAATTTCTTCCAGCGTTTCAAACCCGTCCATGCCGGGCATCATCACATCCAGCACCACAAGCTGGTATTCCTGCTCTCTTAATTTTTGTAAGCCTCTTTTCCGGTATTACAAAAATCAGCTTCTATGTTTTCTGCTTGTACGCTACGTTTAATCAAAGCGCACAGTTCTCTGTCATCATCTATAATCAGGATTTTATTCATGGTGCAACCCCTTCCCTTGTTTTGTCCTTCCGTCAATCGGCTTTTCCGCATCTTTTGGAATTAGCCAGATAGTTGCCATCTTTACAGCACCAGGAATACGCTCGGCAGCACAATAGTAATTTACTCTACGAGGTGTCACGCCCCATTTTTCGGCGGCCTCTTTTAGTGTCATATAATCCATTCTGCACCTCCATAGAGTATATTATAGTTCTTCGACTCGAACAATACAAGTTTTGGAAGAAAAGAATGTGAAATTAAATAGTCAGTAGTATGAAATGCACAGTCGTTCAAATAATATCACATGAAATGTAAAATCATATCAGGTGATGTTATGAAGATAGAACGAGATGAAAGACGCTTTGATTTTCACGATATAGGGCTCGCCATCAAGCGTGCAAGAGAAGCCAGCGGCATGACACAGGAACAACTGGCCTATATTGTTGACCGCGCTCCGCGTACCATTATGTATAATGAAAATGATGGTCAGCATCCAAGCTTCAACACCTTTTATCAGATGGTCACAATGTTTGATATATCGGTGGATCAATACTTTTACCCGTCCCAGAATAGCGGGAGCGAGTGCAGAAAGCGGATTGATGCCATGTTGAACGCCTTGGACGAAAGAGAATTGAAAATCGTTGAAGCTACAATCCAAGCGATGAAAGCATCGAAAGAAACGGAGGAAACGTATGATATGTACCCAAAATTCTGGACACATGAAAAATTGAATTAGGTGCACATGGATGCCTCTCTGAATTTTGTAGGAGGCATCCATTTTGTTTTCTCTTGGATTCTTTCGTTGTTGTAGTAATTTATGTAGCCGTCAACAGCCTTGGCAAATGTTTCAAAAGAGGAATACTCTTTTTCATGCCCGTAGAACATCTCGTTTTTCATCCGTCCAAAGAAGGTCTCCATGATGCAATTGTCGTAACAGTTGCCCTTCCTTGACATGGATTGAATGATTTTGTGATCTTTAAGTGCCTGCCTGAAGTACATGTGCTGGTACTGCCACCCTTGATCAGAGTGAAAGATCAGGCCATCTACAGAGGGAAACTTCGTAAAGGCGCCGGCCAACATTCTCTGGATCTGTTCCATATTGGCACTTTGAGATAAATCATAAGAAATGATTTCGTTTGTGTTCATGTCGAGTATGGGAGAGAGATAACACTTCCCCCACGAAAAACCGAACTGAGATACATCGGTAGTCCATTTTTGCATAGGAGCTGTCGTGCTGAAATCCCGGTCAAGGATATTCTCAGCAACCTTGCCGACCTCGCCCTTGTAGGAATGATACTTTTCCTTAGGGCGCTTTCCTGCCAACCCCATAGTATGCATAAGCCGTTGTACCCGCTTATGATTGACCTTGTGGCTGCGCTTTATCAGTTCCTGATATACTCTTCGCACACCGTAGCGGCCTTTATGCTGTGAGAAAATGTCTTTGATTTCATCTGCCAAGCAATGGTTTCGAATAGCAACTTGATCGGCCTTGCTCAACTCAAAATAATAGGTAGACCGTGCCATCTGCATAGATTTCAACAGATATTTCAATTGGTATCCTTTTTCACGCAGCTCTTTGATGATCGCTGCTTTCTCGCCTTGAGTTGCGCTGCGTGCCTCTCTTCTCTCAAGGCGATCTCTTTTTTTATAACTTCATTCTCCGCCTTTATATACTCGTTTTCTGCCCGAAGCCGGATCAATTCTTCTCGTTCGGATTCATTCAGTGGCCTTGCTTCTTCCTTTTTCATTTTGGGTACCCCTTTACTTGGACGACCTTTTTTTCATTTCTACCAGGCCATTATACCCCTTTGTTTTATAGTTTTGAACCCATTGATACAATAATCTATCTTGAATACCGGCCTCGATTGCCACTGACACACAGGATTTTCCGGACATTACTTGGGATACTAGTTCCAGCCGTTCTTCTGGTGTCCAGTTCCTGTTGAAATTTTTGTGTTTCAGTGCTTCTGGACCGCGGCTATCCTCTGCTCTTACCCATAGTCTCACTTTATCCCGAAAGGATTTATCGCTAACACCTTCCGGCGTTTCTGGCCATTTTCCTTCTCGATACAGTTCTACACATTTCCTTTTGTACTCATATGTGTACCGCATAATAATACCCCCTCTACTGGGTGTCCAGTAAAGGGGGTACATATCAGTAAAAGAAAGCGTAACCTCCGTTTTTTTGCACCATGTCACGGGTTTCGCGTTTTGGCAAGCAATTCGGGTGTGGCCACACTCCGAAATGCAGGGCGCAGGGCCCCGCAAAAATGCTTGTTGGGGAGCTCCCCAAACCCTGTACTTCGGACAAATTGTCCCAAAGTCCCGGTGCGCTGCACCGTAGTCTGCGGCCCGTCACTATCGTTCCTGGGCCTTATTTCACGTCGTCTGTTATGCCGAGCAGATGATCAATGTTCGCTTTTATTGCCACGGCCTCCCGCATTTGCCGCTG
>ENA-OQER01000825-OQER01000825.1-human-gut-metagenome-genome-assembly--contig:-NODE-825-length-16236-cov-2.263331_pt1 | contig 16236 bp, 26 predicted proteins | sample MGYA00242797_ERZ504639 | MGnify/ENA primary metagenome ERZ504639 (study PRJEB26092, sample SAMD00036306) | human gut metagenome | host: Homo sapiens | study: EMG produced TPA metagenomics assembly of...
GATCGTTGGGATCTATACCGTACGTTTCCTGATGGATGATACCGTCAAGACAGCAGAAGATGTAGAAAAAGATTATCGGAGTTATGCCGCTTACTGTTATCCTGGAATATCAGGATAAGGACAAGAAAAACAGGGAAGACATCGGAGGAAGTAGGTTATGAATAAAGTACAGATCAATAATATGCCGACGCTTACCTATTCTACAGAAGAAGCGATCAACCGATTGAGAGTAAACTTAAACTTTCAGGCAAAGATGTGAAGAAGATCATGGTGATCAGCACTACCGAGAATGAAGGCAAAGCTTTGTGGCATTTCATACCTGGAAACAGATGGCAGAATCCGGTATCCACACATTGCTTCTGGATACGGATCTGAGAAGTCTGTTATGGCAGAAAAATACCAGATGGAGGCAGAAAACGGCAAAAAGCTCATTGGTACATCCCATGTGCTTTCCAAAGATATGCCGTTAAAAGATGCTGTATGGCACACGATTATGCCGCAGGGGGATATTTTACCAAACGTAGAAAACCTGGTAAACCCGGCAATGCTCTTAGAGAGCGAGACATTCCACCGTCTTCTGAATGAGGCGTCCGAAGAATATCGCTATATTTTCATTGATGCACCTCCACTGGATCTGGTATCTGACGGAGAAAAGATAGGTTCCCTGTGTGATGGGGCGATTCTTGTTGTCGCAAGCGGCAAGGTGTCACGTGGCATGGTTCAGAATTCCATCCATCAGCTGGAGAGAGCCGGCTGTCCGTTGCTCGGCATTGTACTGAACCGTGTGGAAGATCAGCGAAAGAAAAATTATTACCAGAAATATGGTTACTACGCAAGCGAAAAAGGAAAGAAAAAATAAATCCGGGTATTTCAGCGGCTATCAGGGCTTGCTGATTTACTGCATGGCATCTTTCTTACCATGCAATATATTTTTATAAAAGGAGAAAGGAGGAAAAACAACATGAAAAAAGTACTGAAGAAGGTTATGGCCTTGACTCTGGCAGCAGTATTGACGATCGGTACAGCTGTTACATCTTCGGCAGCAGTATCAAGCCCGACAACAGGTAAGAAGCCAGTCAACCAGATTGCAGACACAGACAGTAAAGGTAATAACACTAAGACCCCTGTTTATACGGTAAAAACCTATGATACAGGCAGAGCACGTATTATCGGAGCTGCAACAACCAAGAAAAATGTGACTGTTCCGAACTACGTAAAAGTAAACGGCGTGAAGTACAGAGTTACCAGTATTGCCGCAAAGTCTCTGAAAAACTGGAAATCTGTAAAAAAGATTACACTTTCCAAGAATATCAAGACCGTTCACAATCAGTCTTTCAAGAACTGTAAGTCTCTGAAAACAATCGTTGTGAAAAATACAAAGAACATCTGGTTCTCACCGGATACGTTTAAAGGAAGCAACACAAAGAAAATGACCGTTAAATTCAGCAAAAAAATGTCTAAGAAAACTTATGCAAAAATGCAGAAGAGATTAAGAAAGATTGGATTTAAGGGTAAGATCACCAGAGGCTAGTTCTGGATGGGCAGCTGCAACAGCTGCGAAGGAAAGGCACTATGCTTGTTAAGCAATACATTATAAGTATAGTGCTTTTGCTTTACAGTTGTGAAAAAGAAAACGATGTAGCACGGGGGGCAATTTGCAAAAATGGAGTGCACATTTGAAAATAAAGGATGCATGGGGATAAATAAAGGATAAGAAAGAGAGCAGTTTTATGTATAGAAAAGATTCAGAAGGCTGGTTGAAACATGCAGATTTTATTGCATTGGATCTTCTGTGCCTGCAAATCTCATTTATTCTGGCATATGTCCTGAGCGGATATGGCTGGAATCCATATCATATTATGCTATACCGAAATATGTCTATATTTCTTGAACTGGCAGATTTAATGGTGATTTTCTGCTATGGCACAATGAAAGGCGTACTGAAAAAAGGCTACTATCGAGATTTTGTGGTGACACTTAAACATTCCATCATGGTTGGAGGACTGGCAATTTTATATCTCTTTCTGCTTCAGCAGGGTGGAGATTATTCGAGACTGGCATTATTTCTTACTATTTTATTGTATACAGGAATTACTTATCTTGTGCGAGAACTCAGGAAGAAATCTCTGAAAAAACAGATGCAGAACGGAGGAGAGAGGTCTTACTGATCATAACATCAGGAGAAGTGGCAAGACGAGTTGTTGATAATATGAAAGAAAACAATTATGCACGCTTTCGGATTGCAGGCGTATCTGTGATCGACGAAGACTGGATCGGAAGAAAGGTCGAAGATATTCCGGTTGTTGCAAACGAAGAGACCACTCCGAAGTATGTCTGCAAAGAATGGATCGATGAAGTCTGATCGTGATTTCAGATGATCTCCCATATCCGACTGAACTGATCAGAAAACTGAGCGAAACCGGAGTAACGATCCATCTGAACCTTACGAAAGTCACCAATATTCCGGGAAAGAGACAGTTCGTGGAGAAAGTCGGCGTGTATACCGTTCTTACGACAAGCATCAACTACGCATCTGTATTTCAGCTGGCACTTAAAAGAATGATGGATATTGCAGGAGGACTGGTCGGATGTATTCTTACTGGACTGATCTTCCTGGTCGTGGGTCCAATGATCTATATCGCATCGCCGGGGCCGATCTTCTTTTCACAGGAGCGTGTCGGCAAGAACGGAAGAAGTTTAAAATCTACAAATTCCGCAGTATGTACATGGATGCAGAAGAGCGAAAAGCAGAATTAATGGACAAAAACAAACTTGGTGACGGCAAAATGTTCAAGATGGATTTTGATCCGCGCGTGATCGGAAACAAAGTCCTTCCGGATGGCACACACAAAACAGGAATCGGAGATTTCATCCGCAGGACAAGCCTGGATGAATTCCCACAGTTCTTTAACGTGTTAAAGGGCGACATGTCGATCTCGGCACAAGGCCGCCGCTGATTTCCGAAACCAATCTCTATGAGCTGCACCACAGAGTCCGCCTGGCAATCAAACCGGCATCACCGGCATGTGGCAGGTGAGCGGTCGCAGTGATATCACAAATTTCGAAGAAGTAGTACGGCTGGATAAAGAATACATCAGCAACTGGAATATCGGGCTGGATATCAAGATCCTGCTGAAGACGGTGCTGGTAGTGTTTAAAAGAGATGGGGTCGATGTAAACGATTTTGATTACAATAATAATCAATGAAAGTGAGTGGATGTAAATGAAAGTTTGTTTGGTAAGATCTTCAGGTGGACATTTGGCACATTTCATTTAGACAGTATTTTTTTAAAGTAGCAGAGTAAAAGAGGTAAAATATGATTTTTGTTACAGTAGGGACACATGAGCAGCCATTTAATAGATTAGTGGAATATGTGGAGCAATTAAAAAAAGAAAAACTACGATAACTAAAGGGTTTTGACGGCTTGAGTTGTCCTTCAAATGTTTTATTTGTTGAAAAACTGCAAGAAGCGGAAAATACTGGGGGTTATATGTAGGAGGCTTTTGGAAGCTCTGTTTTGACCCACAAAAAAGGAGCAACGAATAAAATAGGAGGATAACACAAGCCTACGGTAGATTGCGATAAGCAGTCTGCCGTGTGCTTATTGCTGTTTTATAAAGAGAAAAGTGAGGAGAATGAAAATATGAAAAATTATAAAATCGCCGTAGCAGGCACTGGATACGTCGGCCTTTCCCTTAGCGTTCTGTTAGCACAGCATAATCAAGTGATGGCTGTTGACATTGTGCAAGCGAAAGTGGATATGATTAACAATTATAAATCTCCAATTCAAGATGATTATATTGAGAAGTATCTTGCAGAGAAAGAACTGAACTTGACCGCAAACGCTGGATGCAAAGGCTGCATACTCGGATGCGGACTTTGTTGTAATAGCTGCTCCCACGAACTACGATAGCCACACTCAGCACTTTGACACATCTGCAGTTGAAGCTGTGATCAAGCTGGTCATGGAATATAACCCGAACGCTATCATGGTCATTAAGTCCACCATTCCGGTGGGCTACACCGCATCCGTGCGTGAGAAGTTCAACAGCAAGAACATCATCTTCAGCCCGGAATTCCTGCGTGAATCTAAGGCTCTGTATGACAATCTGTATCCGAGCCGTATCATCGTTGGAACTGATCTGAACGATGAGCATCTGGTTAAGGCTGCTCACGAGTTTGCCGGTCTGCTTCAGGAAGGTGCGATTAAGGAAAACATTGACACACTGTTTATGGGCTTCACCGAGGCGGAAGCAGTTAAACTGTTTGCTAACACCTATCTTGCACTGCGTGTGGCTTACTTCAATGAACTGGACACCTATGCGGAGAGCAAAGGACTGAATACCCAACAGATTATCAACGGTGTTTGCCTTGATCCTCGTATTGGTAGCCACTACAACAATCCTAGCTTTGGATATGGTGGGTATTGCCTCCCTAAGGACACTAAACAGTTGCTGGCAAATTATGCCGATGTGCCAGAGAATCTGATTGAAGCAATTGTGGAGAGTAACCGTACTCGTAAGGATTTCATTGCAGATCGTGTTCTGAAACTGGCTGGATATTACGGCTATGATGATGACAATGAGTATGATGAGAAGCATGAAAAGGCTGTGACCATCGGTGTGTACCGTCTGACCATGAAGTCGAATTCTGACAACTTCCGTCAGAGTTCTATTCAGGGCGTTATGAAACGAATTAAGGCTAAGCACTTCTGTCATTATCTATGAGCTACTTTGAAGGATGGCGATACGTTCTTTGGTAGCCTTGTAGTCAATGATTTGACTAAATTTAAAGAATTGAGTAACGCAATCATCGCAAACCGCTATGACAAGTGCTTGGATGATGTGAAAGAAAAAGTATATACGAGAGATATTTTTCAGCGAGATTAACAAGTGTGGTTGGTAGAAAAATGGAAGAAAAGAAAAACATCAAAATATGCTTTGCGGCTTCATCTGGTGGACATTATGAGCAGCTCATGATGCTGAAACCGCTGATGGAAGAATATGATAGTTTTGTTGTTACAGAACAAACAGATTATAGTGCAAAAGCTAAGGGCGAAAAAACATATTATATGAGTCAGGTAAATCGTCGAGAAAAAGATTTTGTCTGGAAAATGCTCAAAAACGCCTGGAAATCATTGCAGTTATATAAAAAAGAAAAGCCTGATGTTGTTATCTGTACTGGCGTATTAGCAATGATTCCAATGTGCTTGATTGCGAAAATGGCGGGAAAAAAACTGGTCTATATTGAATCGTTTGCGAAGGTTACATCTCCTACAGAAACTGGAAAGTTGTTATATAAATTCGCGGATCAGTTTTATGTACAGTGGGAATCTATGCTGTCAATTTATCCTAAAGCAATCTATTTGGGTGGCATATATTAATGTGGGGACGTAGTTTATGATATTTATTACATTGGGTTCACAGAAGTTCCAATTTAATCGGCTTTTAAAGGCGATTGATAAACTTATTGAACAGGGAAAAATAAAAGAAGAAGTATTTGCACAGATAGGCTATAGCGATTATCAGCCGATCAACTATAATTATAAGCAATTCTTGGATAGAGATGAATTTGCTTCTATGGAAGGAAGGGCGGATATAGTTATCACGCATGGTGGAACGGGTGCAATAATCGGAGCGGTGAAAAAAGGAAAGAAAGTTATTGCGGTACCACGATTGGCTAAATATGGAGAACACGTTGACGACCATCAGCTACAACTGTTAAAAGAATTTGAAGATATGAACATTATTGTTGCGTGTTACGATACAGAAAAACTTGGAGATGCTTACGAATCGATAAGAGATGTAAAACTGCAGCCATATAAGTCGAATCAACAGACAATTATTAGCAGTATAGAAAAAATACTTAAAATCTCTCTAAAAGTTTTGTGATTGAAGGAGGGGATGGTGTGAAGAAAATTAAGGTTTTGATGATTGGAAATCATCAATCCGTAAAAGGCGGAATCACGAGCGTTATTCAGCAATTGTTGTCGTTTGATTGGGATTCGGTCGGAGTGGAGATGAAGTTTATTCCAACTTATATTGAAGCTTCTGGCATAAAGAAGATTGCTTATTTTATAAGGGCATATATGAATATTGAAAAAGAAATGAGAAGAAACAAGCCCGATATAGTTCATATTCATATGTCTTATAGAGGCAGCTTTTATAGGAAATATGCAATTCATAAACTCTGTAAAAATACGGTGTTCCTGATGTTATTCATCTGCATGGCTCGGAGTTTCAAAAGTGGTATAACGAATCTGACGATAGGACAAAAGAGAAGATAAGAACGCTTTTGAGGGAAAGTGCATCGTTTATTGTTCTGGGAGAAAAATGGAACAAGGCTATCCACGATATTGAACCGAAAACAAAAACAGTTGTTGTCAGCAATACAGTTCCCGTTCCAAATTATACCACTAGTTGGAATGAAAAAAGATTTCAATTTCTGTTCCTTGGTGTTTTGATTAAGCGAAAAAGGTGTAGCAGATTTAATACAGGCAATTAGTTTGTTGAAAAAAGAGGGCAGCCTAAATAATATTAAATTCGTAATTGCGGGAAGTGGAGCGGAAGAAGCAAATTTAAAACAGCAGGTGCGTGAATTACAAGTTGAGTCATGGATAGAATTTGCTGGTTGGACTGATGGAAAAGCGAAAGAACGGTACTTAAAAGATAGTCAAGCATTAGTGCTTCCGTCTTACAATGAAGGGCTTCCGATGGCAGTATTAGAAGCTATTAGCTATGGCTTGCCAGTGATTGCTACAGATGTTGGAGATATGGCTGCTGCCGTTAGAGATGGAGAAAATGGTTATTTGATTCATCCGGGAGATGTAGAAGCCATAGCAGATGCAATTTTGAAGGTTAGTAATAAAAATCAATATGACAGATTTTCAAAATTTTCAAAAGAACTTGCAATTACGAAATTTAATGAAGATGGATTTTTTGAACAAATTTTGAAAGTATATCAAGGATAATGGCAATGATGAAAAAGGTGAAAAAATATATTGATTATGTCTTGAGCCTGGTAAGTAAAGCTATTCGAGAGAAAAAATACCGAAATGAGAATTCTACACTTAAATATTTGTTTTATACATGTAAGAATTCAAAAGATATGGTGGTTGTGTTCAGTGCATGTACCAGAGTAGGAATTCCAGCAAGGTATAATTACATAAGGACGTTGGACAGCATTGAAGTAAACAGATTATATATCTGGATGACGAAGGTGATGATCAAAGAGGAAGTTATTATCTTGGTCAGTGCCCGGAGTTTTATACAGAAAAGGCAGTAATTGAATTGATTACAAAGGTGACAGATAAGTATTCATTTGAGAACCTTTATTTTGCTGGCTCATCAAAGGGGGGATGGTCTGCTCTGAATATTGCTGCCAGTATGGAAGGACGAGTTAAGGCTGTTATTATTGGTGCGCCACAATACAAACTGGGGCAATACTTACAGGCACCAGCGAATATGACTACGCTGAATTTTGTAAAAGGTTTTTGCATGATGATGAAATTGTTATTGATGAATTAGACAATCATATCAGAAACAAAATTCGCGGATTACAGAATACAAAAGTTTATCTCCACTATTCAAAGCAGGAGCATACTTTTAATGAACATATTATATATCTGTTAAATGATTTAAAACAAATTACTTCAGTAGATGAAAATACTGCAAACTATTCAGATCATCAAGATGTTAGTTTGTATTTTCCGAAGTATTTAAAAGAAACAGTAAACATGCTTATAAAAAGGTAGTCAAACATGTCAATTAGTAATGTAATAACTAGGATTAAAGTAAAAAAGTGGATAAAAGATGGATTGAGCGTGGGGGAAAATGTCAAAATCGAGAGTGGTGTATCAATGATCCATCATTCCCGTGGTTGGTTACCATTGGAAATGATGTGACGATTGCACCGGATTGCTTGATATTGTGCCACGATGGAAGTATGAAAACCTTTGTTGGAAATAGTCGTATTGGAAGAGTGACGATAGGCGACAAGGTTTTATTGGAGCAAAAAGCATTATTTTACCAAATGTGACCATAGGAAGTAATGTAGTGATTGGATCGGGAAGCGTAGTTACTAAGAGCATTCAAGACAGTGTTGTTGTCGCTGGATCCCCGGCTAGAACTATTTGTACAATAGAAGAGTTTATTGCTAAAAATCAGGTAGCAATGAAGCAAAATGTAGTATTTGGAGAAGAATATACTCACAGAGGAAATGTAACTCAAAAAAGGAAAGATGAATGATAGAAAAACTATCGAAGTCATTTGGATATATAGATTAGGAAGAGAGATAACGATGAATGATTTAATTAGTATTATCGTTCCTGTATATAATGTAGAAAAATACCTGGAAAAATGCGTAAAAACATTGATGGAGCAGTCATATAAAAATATAGAGATTATTCTTGTCGATGATGGATCGACGGATTCTTCAGGTAAACTTGTTGATAGGTTGGCAAATAATGATGCTCGAATAACCGTAGTACACAAAAAAATGCGGGTTTGGGGATGGCACGAAATACTGGCCTCGATTATGCAACAGGAAAATATGTTGCTTTTATTGATTCTGATGACTATACAGATGTTAATATGATTCAGAAACTTCACAATGCATTAGAAGAATATAATTCAGACACAAGTTACTGCGGTTATACAATGGCATATGATTCTGGAGAATTTGTTTCTGTACCTGCATACTATAATAGACAAGTTTTTTGTGATAAAGAAATAATTGATAAGTGCTTTTGGAAATGGTTGCGAGTAAACCAGAAGCAAAAAAGATGCAATTCTTTCCATGTCTGTGTGGCACGCATTGTATTCTATGGAAATCATTAGAGATAATAATATTCGATTTCCTTCTGAGCGGGAGTTTATTTCTGAAGATATTATTTTTGATATTGCTTATTTACAGAAATCTAAAAGTGTTTGTTATATTAATGATCCGTTATACTTTTATCGCTGCAATAATATAGATTCATTGACGCATCAATACCGCGATAATGAATTTACGAGGCAAAAAAAACAGATTGAAAAAATTGAATTTGAACTAGGAAAATTTATTGATCCAGAGAGATTTCTCTATCGAACAGATAGATATTTTCTTGGCAGATACAGAACATGCGTTCAAAAGGCTGTTAGAAGATCAGAAGTAGAGCCGAGTTTTGATTTGTATAATCATATTTTGAAATGACAACAGACGATAAAATTAGAAGAGTCATTGCAAGATATCCATTCTGGAAAATCCGGTCAAACAGAGAGTATTTAATTTTTGTATCAAAATTAATTTATTCCTGGTATTCTGCTGTTGGGAAAACTTAGTACTAACGGGAAAAATAGGAGATTTTAATTATGAAAAACCTTGTGCTTTATTTTAATTTTTGGAGATGTATTATTCCTGCACTGATTTGTGTGTTGGATAGATCTGCTTATAATATTGTAAAAACTGATTTAAGAAAGATTTCGTATTCAGTGCCGAAAGCTGAGAGTATGTTTGGCTTATGTTGGGCTCTTGTATATAACCTGCCTTTTAGAGCAGTTTATCAGTATAGAATTAAACATCATAAATTGTTAGTAGAAATAATCAAAGTACTATTTCCTAATAAACGGCAAGTTGAAATTACCGGGAATATTGGGGGGGTTCGTTGTCTACCATGGACAATGCTGTGTAATTCATTGTAAAGAGGCAGGACAGAATTTTTCTGTTTTTCAGGGAGTTACAGTAGGTAGAAATCCATCACACACCAAGGAAGGTGTAGATATACCCTCTTTTGGAACAACGTTACGATATATACAAATAGTGTGATTGCCGGTGGAATACACATAGGAGATAATGTGCAGATATCAGCTGGATCAATTGTATTAGAAAATATACCTGATAATTGTATTGTTGCGGGTAATCCGGCAAAAGTTATAAAAAGTATGTGATAATGTAGGAGACCAAAATTAAAATGGAAATTTCTAATAGAGAAGAGTTGAAACGGATAATAAAATATGAAAGAAGTATTTATTTAAGCTCAAAAGGTGGGTATCAGGAATTTTTGAAAATAGTTAAATCTCATCCGGACTATAATGCATGGTTATATACCAAGCAGTTGAGAAGAACTTCATACTATTATTCGAAAAGAAATCGAAATCCTTTCAATGCTGTACTGTATTTGTGCACCTGCAGAAAATTGAATAGATTGGGGCGTCGCTGTGGTATTGAATGTGGAGAAAATGTATTTGATGAAGGTGTTCGATTTTCCACACACAAGGAACAGTGATTAATGGAAATGCTCGTGTTGGAAAAAACTGTAGACTTTACGGAAATAATTGTATCGGAAATGATGGGATTCATTCAAAATGTCCGGTAATTGGTGACAATGTGAGAATTTGTGTTGGAGCAAAAATAATTGGTGATGTTAGTATTGCAAATAATGTGATAGTAGCAGCTGGAGCAGTCGTCAATAAGGATTGCTTGAAAGAGGGAGTTATTTTAGCTGGTATCCCTGCAAAAATTATTGGAAGTGTATCCTCTTCCAAAGAGTTTTTAGATTAATATAAATGGAAGGTGGTGCTTATTTTATGTATGTGACAAGGAAAAGGTGGACAGGAGCAGAATATTCACTTTTTGCAATTGCTTTTTTTGCAGTATCCATTATTCTTGTTTATACGTTTAATTTTCCAAGAGCGCTTTTGTATTTTGGAGATATAATAAATATTTTTGTTTTACTGATGGCCATTCGAGTAAGGGCAGATAGAGGAATGCGCGTATCAAAAACGGAGGCCTTAATTTTCTTGCTTTTTGTCTCTATGATATGTAGTTCATTAGTCAATTTAGAAAATCCATTTCTTGTTGTTTGGGGATTACGGAATAACACAAGAATGTTTATTTGCTATATCAATTGTGCGACATTTTTAACAATGGAAAAATATAAAAAGCTATTTCCTTTCCTAGAAAAGCTATTTTGGCTTTCATTACCATTGTGCATTATCGAAAGGTTTTTTGTATCATATCCCTTTGGTACTATTGTTGGCGATATGATTGGAGGATTTTTTTGGAATTATTCAGGATGCAATGCACCATTGAATCTTTTATTGTGCTTGACGACATGTTATGTTACAATCAAGTATTTTAAAGGCCAAAGTTTGGTTTATTTTATTTCAGTAATTTGTGCGGCTCTTGTTATGTCTGCATTAGCAGAATTGAAAGTATTTATTCCTGAAATGGCTATAATATTTGCTGCAATTCTGTTAACATTAAGAGTCGATTTTAAATCGATGTTTAGAATTCTATTATGCGTATTGCTAATATCAATTGTGTTTTCAGCCTTCGTTTATTTATTCGTGTTTTTAAATGATAATGGTCAAAATTATGCAGATAATTTTACTATTCAAGGGCTTTTAGCATATGCATCAAGAGATTCAGGATATGATGGAACAGGTGACTTGAATAGATTGTCTGGCATATCTAGAGTGATCAATGAGATATTCAAAGGTGATTTGAGCTTAATTTTATTAGGCATTGGAGTAGGAAATGCTGAGTACACCAATTTCTTTGTAAGTGAGTTTTATCAAAATATAGTGCACTACACTATCAGTATTTTCAACATATTTGGCTGTTTATAGAAACTGGACTAGCTGGCGTTGTTCTTTATTTGAGTGTAATTGTAAGAGCTTTTTTGAATGTAAAAAGACAGTATGTAGATGAAGATGATTTTTGCTTTATAAAGACAGTTGCAATTTTGACTCTATTTTTCTTTTTTATAACACAACACTAAGAGGCGAAACAACAGGTCCATTGATTTTTATGCTTTTGGCGATGCCAGAAGTTGCAAAAAAGAATTCTTTGTATGAGAAACGAAACAAATAAGGAGATTATGATATGATTCCTAAAAAAATACATTACTGTTGGTTTGGAGGTAATCCAATACCAGAAAAAGACAAAAAATGCATAGAGAGCTGGAAAAAGTATTGTCCAGATTACGAAATAATTGAGTGGAATGAATCAAATTATGATTTGAATAAAAATCAATACATGGCAGAAGCCTACAAAGAACGTAAATGGGGATTTGTGCCTGATTATGCACGATTTGATATTATTTATAATCATGGAGGCTTCTATTTAGATACGGATGTTGAATTAATTGCTTTGCTTGATATATTACGAGATAATAAAGGATATATGGGGTTTGAAGGTGGTACTTGGATTAATGGTGGCATTGGCTTTGGCGGAGAAGCAGGAAATGAAACTATAAAAGGTTTAAGAGATATGTATGATCACCTGAGTTTTTATCAGGAAGATGGTAATCTGAATCTTAAGCCAAGCCCTTACTATATTACTGAGTATTTAGTAAAAAAAGGTTTATCTCGAGATAATTGTGAGCAGGATGTTGGTGATTTACATATATATCCTACGGATTATTTTGCAGCAAAGGATTATGACACCGGTAAAGTTCATAAAACGATGAATACCATTAGTATTCATCAATATAACGCTTCCTGGAAAACACCAAAACAGAAATTAGTATATAAAATAAAAATGGTCATTGGTGAAAAGAACTTTGAAAAATTGCTTGAAGTTAAGAAAAGAATAAAATGAGAAGGAGAATGTGCATTTTGTGGTTATTTTAAATATGCGTGAACGTTTGGGAAATCAATTGTTCCAATATTCATTTGCACGAAATATAATGAATTTGTGCTCTGATAGTGTACTTGTGATTAATGATGATGCTATAAAGAAAAAAAATAATTCTGAACAAGGATGGATTAATTCACTTGACGATTTTTCGATTATCCCGTATTTGAAAGATAATGCAGATATGTCTGCTTGGTATCAGAAGGTTTTGTTAAAAATCAACTGGCTATATACTAAAAATAAAAATGGATTTGAGCTTTATCGTAGGCAAAAGTTATTGAGTGGCATTCTCAATAAATTTGGTTTATATATTTTCCAAGATGGATATATCCCTTTTAGAAAACCGTTTGGATTTGTGAAGAATAAAATTTTGGTGGGATATTTTGAAGCACCTGAATATTTTAAAGATATCGATTCCTCTATAAGAAATGAATTGAAAGCGGTAAAACCTGTTCTGGAAAAGAATATATCTATGCTTGAAGCTATTCAAAGTACAGAATCAATCTGCGTTACAGTACGTAGAGGAGACTTTCTAAACGAGAATATTTCGAAGGATAGATTAATATGTACAGTGGATTATTATATTAAAGGAATAGAATTTATTAAGGAAAAATATCCAAATGCTTTAATTTGTTTCTTTTCCGATGATATTGATTGGGTAAAAATAACATCAAAGTTAAAGGAAAAGCTCTGTATGAGAGCGGAAATGATCCGGTTTGGGAAAAGTTAAGGTTGATGTCATCCTGTAAACATTTTGTCATTTCAAATAGTACGTTTAGTTGGTGGGCACAACATTTAGCAGAAAATGAAGAAAAAATAGTTATAGCACCGTCTAGATGGTGCAACGATAAGCGTCCAGTTGGATTATATGAAAAAAACTGGACTATATTATAGGAAGAAAAACATGAAATTAGTTAGTATAATTGTTCCTGCTTATAATGTAGAAAAAACAATTGAAAATGTTTGAAATCATTAATGGCACAAACATATTCAAATATAGAAATCATTGTTGTAGATGATGGCTCTAAAGATAGAACATTTAGTATAAGCCAGGCTATAGGAAAAATTGATGATAGGATTTCAATTTTTCATAAAGACAACGGTGGTTTATCCGATGCTCGCAATTATGGTAAGAACCTTGCAAAAGGGGATTATATCGCATTCGTAGATAGTGATGATTATGTTCATCCAGATATGTATAGACGATTGGTTTCTGTAATGGATGATAAAAATGCTGATATTTGCTGTTGTGGATATTATCGAACATCACTAGATGGACATGAAGTTAGCTCGGTATTTGGATCATGTGTATCGATGGATGGAATACATGCTGCAAAAGATTTGATTAATCAAGTAGCGTTTAATAACTTTGCATGGAACAAACTATATAAAAAGGAATTATTTAATGAGATTAATTTCCCTGTTGGTCGTACTTATGAAGACATTCTTACTACATATAAGGTATTTATGAAAGCAAAGATAGTTGTCGGTATAGAGGATCCTTTGTATTATTATGTGGAGAATAGTAGTAGTATAAGCAGTAGTTTAACAAATATTATTGGCCTATGGGAGTCTGTAAATGAACAAATGCAACAAATGGTTGCATTTTTTCCTGAATTGAAAAATGATTGTGATAGACGTATTATTGAAACGGCTAAATATATCATAATTAAATATCTACAGGCTGGCTATAATAGAAATTCAGATGAGATGGCGAACATAAAAAGACAATTGTCATTGCAAGCTAGTGACTTTGAATATTCTATCAAAAAATACGCTTACAGAATCATTCGATTTCCTAGAATATATTATATGATCTATAAGTTTAAGATACTTTATATGAAATTCAAGAAGAATATAAAGGGGCGATGAATAGTTATGAGAACCAAAAATTCATTTTATAATACCATAGCTCAAATGATATATTATATTATTAATATTGCTTTTGGCATGATAAATAGAAAAATATTGCTGGCAGTAATGGGCGTAGAGTATCAAGGTATTAATGGACTGTTTTCAAATGTGCTATCACTTTTATCCTTGGCAGAAATGGGAATAGGAACAGCCATAATATATCATTTGTATAAACCGATACAGGAGAATGATATTTTTCAGATTAAAACACTGATGGGATTTTATAGAAAATGCTATAATATCATCGCAATAGTTGTTTTTTCGTTGGGTCTACTGGTACTTCCTTTTCTTGGCTTTTTTATTGGCGAAAACTCCCTAGACATTAACTTTAACATTGTATATCTATTAATGCTGTTTGAGGTATTGGCTTCGTATTTGTTTACGTACAAGCGCTCTATCTTATATGCAAAGCAAAGAAACTATATAGTGTTTATTGCAGACTCATTATACCTGTTGCTAGCTTACACTATTCAAATTCTTATAATTATTTTTACTAAGAATTATTACTGGTATTTGGCTTGTAAAGTTATTTTGAGAATTGTAGAAAACAGCCTACTGAACCTTGCAACTAATAAGTGGTATCCGTATTTAAAAGTTAAGAATGCAGAGAAGTTAGATAAGGCAATTTTTGATGATATTGTCTTGAAAGTTAAAGGAACAATGTTTCATAAAATTGGAGCTTATGTTGTTTACGGTACGGATAATGTGCTTCTTTCTAAGTTTTTCGGATTGTTGATTGTAGGTATTTATTCAAATTATAGTTTGATTATTACTTCGGTTACTAATGTTTTTGCTCAAATTGTAACAAGTGCGACAGCAAGCGTGGGTGATTTGCTAACATACAATGACATTGCTAAGAATTTTAGAATATATAAAGAGTTACAGTTATTTAATGCCTTTGTTATTAATATGACAGCAACGTGTTTGCTTTGCCTTATATCTCCATTTGTGTCGATGTTTTTTGGAAAAGAATATATTTTATCAAATTACATTGTAGTCGTTTTGATAATTAACTATTGCTTGATGGGTATGCGTAAGGTTTATGGGGTTTTTAAAGATGCTGCAGGGATTCAATATGAAGATAGATTTGTTCCAATAATAGAGGCAATTTCAAATATTGTTTTTTCATTAATATTTATCAAGCTTTTTGGTGTGGTTGGTGTGTTTTTGGGAACCACATGTAGTTATTTTTGCATCTATGCGTATACTTTTCCTATCTTGATTTATAAAAGGCCTTCTGCATAAAAAATATATTGATTATGTGATGGAACTACTAAAGTATTTTGGGACGTTTGTAGTATCAATGTCAATTTCTTATACGCTTTCTAATATGATAGTTCTCAATTCTAGTTTTATGAAATTTATTATAAGCGGAGTGATTTGTTTAATTGTACCTAATATGCTTTTTATTTTGATTTTTGGACGGACACCAGAATTCGAATCGTTGAAAAATAGAATATTAAGATTGTTGCGGATTTCGTGAAAGACAGTTCCTAGAATATACTGGAGAAGTATTTCATTGTCCGCATTGCATGGGAGTTTGGTCTGAATGGTAAGAACTTTATCAAGACCATGCTGAATGTCGGCAAGACGCACGATACTGTCCGTGTGGTCAATGACCAGATCGGCACACCGACCTATACATACGATTTGGCTCGACTGCTCGTTGATATGAATGAGACTGAGAAGGACGGCTATTACCA
>ENA-OQER01000826-OQER01000826.1-human-gut-metagenome-genome-assembly--contig:-NODE-826-length-16233-cov-8.740531_pt1 | contig 16233 bp, 20 predicted proteins | sample MGYA00242797_ERZ504639 | MGnify/ENA primary metagenome ERZ504639 (study PRJEB26092, sample SAMD00036306) | human gut metagenome | host: Homo sapiens | study: EMG produced TPA metagenomics assembly of...
GTCGTAAAAGAGGATACCGCCTTCTTATCTGTCTCCACAACATAGGAATCCACAAAATGCCGGATCAGTTCATCCCACGTATGACTCTGTTCAAAGACGGTCATCAGGGACGTTCAACCTTAAAGGTATCAAAAGTATTCGCTTCCAGATTCACATAATACTCGCACAAATCTGCTTTCGTAAAAGCCCGGTGGAAAGCAGCAGATTTTTGTGCCTGCATGATTTCTTTTTCTCCGCATCAATGTTAATAAAAATCCCGGCAATCCTACTGGCAGAACCATCCAGACGGCGTATTACTTCTGCCGATGCCCGAAACCACTGGTATTGATTATCCTTCATTCTCATACGATACTCTACCTGGTATTTTATCTGGTTCGTCTTGTCCTTAATTGCCGCCTGAAGCTGCATCATTACTCTTTCTTTATCCTGTGGATGCAGAAGATCTGACCAGGATTCCAGTTTATTCGGAAAGTCCAGAGTATCATGATAGCCGAGCATTTTTCGGAATTCATGACTCCAGTTTGCATTCACAATCTCACTGTTTTCGTCACAATCAAAATACCAGAAGCCGGAATAGATAGCCTCATTGAGCAGTGCCAAATTTACATGATCCCAGTTGACCTGTACGGACATAACCCAGATCTGTCTGCCCGCCTCATCTGTCGCATCCTCTTTACAAAGCCGTACATTATTCACTGTACCGTCTGCTGTAAGGATCTGTGCTTCCCCTGTTCCGTGAAGCTGCAAAAAACGGTCTCGCTCCAGTATATCTTCCTCGTCATAAAAAAAGTTTTTCAATGAGCCTTTTGTCTGTTCCATGAAAGTATCGAATGTATGTCCTGTACTATGTAACAACAGATTACTCACAGACAAAATAGACAGATTTTGGTCATAATATCCTGTCATTATACCTACCCCGCCATTATTTTCCAGTGTTTTCTGTACGGCCTGTGATATGGCTTGTGTCTGTTCCGTTACAGCTTCACCTAAAGAATAATATATTTTGTCTTCATAATTTTGCATTTTATAAAATCCTCTCTTCGCCTTCTTCATCCTGCTTTTATCTGTATACAGAGAACCTGTCCCTGCCAGTTTTTTCACCCATTTTGGCATACAAAAAAGGACACCTGCCAAAATCTGCCGGTGCCCCCTTCTGGCTTTGCGTCCCTGCTTTTCAACAAGTTTGCCTTTAAATAATTTCCATTTTTCCAAAAATAAAAATACCATGAAGTTTTTTACACGTCAATAATATCGGATAAAAAATTTGTATTTTTTCATTTAACCCGTTGTGCTAACTATAAATGTGCAAGTTCGTGATTTTACATAAAAAGTTGCGGTTTCATTCTCCAGAACACAACATTCATGCTTCCAAAGCCCTGCATGGCATTGATATCTTTATGTTTGTAAAAAATCTTCTGTGAAATTTTAAGTTCCTCAATTGTGCAAAAGAATAAACTTGTAAATAAAGAATATTTACATTATAATGAAAAAATATCAGCGATAAACATTCAACAGATTAAAAACAGGAGGAAGGACTTTGAAAGAAGAAGTAGTAATCGTATTGGACTTCGGTGGACAGTATAACCAGCTGGTTGCCCGACGCGTAAGAGAATGCAATGTCTATTGCGAGATTTATTCTTACAGAACCGATATTAAAAAAATCAAAGCGATGAATCCAAAGGGAATCATCCTGACAGGCGGGCCGAACAGCTGTTACGAGCCGGATTCTCCAACATACACCGATGAACTTTTCAAACTTGGCATTCCGGTGCTTGGACTGTGTTATGGTGCACAGCTGATGTCACACGTGCTTGGCGGAAAAGTAGAGCGTGCTGATGTCAGAGAATATGGAAAAACCGAAGTATTATCGATAAAAAAAGATTCAAAAATATTCCAGGGTGTGTCTGCACAGACTACATGCTGGATGAGCCACTTCGATTATATCTCAAAAGTTGCACCGGGATTTGAAATCTCTGCACACACCGCAGACTGTCCGGTAGCAGCAGCAGAAAACGAAGCAGAAAAACTCTATGCAATCCAGTTCCATCCGGAAGTACTCCACACTGCAGAAGGAACGAAGATGATCAACAACTTCGTCAAAAATGTATGCGGCTGCAAAGGCGACTGGAAAATGGATGCATTTGTAGAGAACACGATCAAAGAGATCCGCGAAAAAGTAGGAGACGGAAAAGTACTGCTTGCACTTTCAGGCGGTGTAGATTCTTCCGTTGCAGCAGGTCTTCTTTCCAGAGCCATCGGCAAACAGCTTACCTGTGTATTCGTAGATCACGGTCTGCTGCGTAAAGACGAAGGCGATGAAGTAGAAGGTGTATTTGGACCGAACGGTCAGTTTGATCTGAATTTCATCCGTGTGAATGCACAGGAAAGATATTACAAAAAACTGGCAGGTGTTACCGAGCCGGAAGCAAAACGTAAGATCATCGGTGAAGAATTTATCCGCATTTTTGAAGAAGAAGCAAAGAAAATCGGAGCCGTAGATTTCCTGGCACAGGGAACCATTTATCCGGACGTTGTAGAGAGCGGTCTCGGCGGAGAATCCGCAGTGATCAAATCCCATCACAATGTAGGCGGCCTTCCGGATTTCGTAGATTTCAAAGAAATCATCGAGCCGCTGCGTGACCTCTTCAAAGATGAAGTCCGCAAAGCCGGACTGGAACTCGGCATTCCGGAGAAACTGGTATTCCGTCAGCCATTCCCGGGTCCTGGTCTTGGAATCCGTATCATCGGTGAGGTAAATGCAGAAAAAGTCCGCATCGTCCAGGATGCCGATTACATTTACCGTGACGAAGTGGACAAAGCAGTTGCAGCTTACAAAGCAGAGCATGGAACAGCACCATCTGGATGCCGAACCAGTATTCGCAGCCCTGACTAACATGCGTTCCGTTGGTGTAATGGGTGACGAAAGAACGTATGACTATGCAGTTGCACTTCGTGCAGTTAATACCGTCGACTTTATGACCGCCGAAGCGGCAGAAATTCCATTTGCAGTACTGCAGAGCGTCATGAGCAGAATCATCAACGAAGTTCGCGGAGTCAACCGAGTATTTTATGATCTGACCAGCAAACCACCTGGAACTATCGAGTTTGAATAAATCGAGTTGCTTAAAAAAGCCAGTGTTTATGCGGGTTTCAGCGATTTCGATTAGTCTTTTGATAACAAATTGATAACAGTCATAGCAAGTGCCATTATTCTTGTTATCCAGTGGTTTATGGGTAACGGAACAATTAACAGGTGGCTTGCAGACTAAAGTTCGGAGCTTGGCTCTGAACAAATTCCATATTATAAACTAAGCCCTTAGCTGTGGTTAATAACCATAGTTAAGGGCTTTTTTGTCGTTGCCAAAGCATCTGTAGGGAGCTGCCAGTGGCAGGTCCTGTAGGTGCTTATTTATCTTTCAAGTGGTCTTTGAATGCTTCCACGAGAGCGTCACTTAATTCCTGTGATGGAACTTTTGCCCAACGCTGTGTGGTGTCGAACTCTGGATAATGGTAACGCCAGTTATCGTATTCTTCTCTGTTGATTTCTTCGGAAGATAGCTTGTCTGCCTGTTCTTTCCAAGCATACAGCATTTTGAGGAGTTCATATGCTTCTCTGCCTTTGTCCTTGTTGACCTTTAAGCATACCTCTCCGTCTGCTTCACTGACAGTAAGACCGTAAATATCTTCAAGGGTAAACAGAGTGTGCATAAGACCGATATAGCTGTCTATGTCAGGAACATCAAGAGCCTGTGGAGAAACATCAAGCACCTGTGCCAATGCATTTGTAAGGTCTGCTTTCGGTTTGCGTGTACCAGTTTCGTACTGTGCCAAACGCACATCAGCACTCTTTTCTGGAAAACCGATTGCTGTACCGAGATACTTTTGTGTCATACCACGCATTAGTCTGAAAAAATGTATTCTTTCGCTGATAGCCATAATGATACGCTCCTTTTATATTTAGTGAAATAAGTATAGCAGAAATGTTTAGTGGAAGTCAAGAAAAACCGAAACAAAAATGTTTAATATTTTCTTTGCAACCACTTGACAATAGCAAATATGTTTAGTAAAATAAATTACGAATTAAACAAATATGCTTAATGCGACAACTGAATGACCGTCCGAAAAGCCAAACCGCCAAGACCTCGTCGGAGCAAGTTCCGTATCGTTCGCTTGTGTGCAAGCACAAAAGCTCATTCGCTGCACTGCTCCTCCTCTTCCCCAAAAGTCTCCGACTTTTCGGGAACCCCTATACGAGCGAGCGCCTGATGTACTGCGGTGCATTGGGACAGCACAGCGCCTGCCGACAAGCAGGAGTGCCTGTTGGAACTTTAACACGGAGAAAGCGGCAAGCAAAAAATTATTTTAAGAAAGGAAGAAAAAGGATATGGAAAACAGATTTATCCGAGCCGAAGATGTGGCTCAGGAACTAAACGTATCAAAACCTTATGCATATAAACTCATCAGACAATTAAATGAGGAATTGAAAGCAAAGGGCTTTATTACGATTGCAGGGCGTGTAAATCGCCAGTATTTTTACGAAAGGCTCTACGGAGCAGGAAAGGGGGAAATGTAAATGCCGGTATTTAAGAATGAAGATAACGGTACTTGGTATGTGATGGCAAGGTATGTGAACTGGAAAGGGGAACGCAAGCAGAAATGCAAGCGTGGCTTTGCTACCAAACGAGAAGCACAGGAATGGGAAAGAATGTTCAAATTGCAGACTTCTTCAGACCTTGATATGAGTTTTGAAGCCTTTACGGAGCTTTATATCAATGATGTGAAGAACCGTTTGAAGGAAAACACGTGGCTTACCAAAGAGCATATCATACGCACAAAGATACTTCCGTATTTCGGGAAACTGAAAATCAGCGAGATTTCCACAAAGGAGATTATTACTTGGCAGAATGAAATGCTTGCCTATCGTGATGAGAAGAAAAAGCCTTATTCACAGACGTATCTGAAAACGCTGCACAATCAGTTGTCCGCCATTTTCAATCACGCTGTCCGCTACTATGAACTGCGTTCCAATCCTGCGGCAAAGGTGGGAAATATGGGACGTGAGGAACACAAGGAAATGCTGTTCTGGACAAAGGAAGAATACAAGAAATTCTCTTTTGAGATGATGGACAAGCCTGTTTCCTTTTATGCGTTTGAAATGCTTTACTGGTGCGGTATCCGAGAGGGCGAGCTGTTAGCTTTGACTCCGGCAGATTTCAACTTTGATAAGGAAACAGTCACAATCAATAAATCCTATCAGCGTTTGAAAGGGCAGGATGTGATTACTTCTCCGAAAACGAAAAAGAGCAACCGCACGATTAAAATGCCGAAGTTTCTGTGTGAGGAAATGAAAGAATATCTCGGTATGCTTTACGGATTGAAGAAGAAAGACCGTATCTTTACGGTGACGAAAAGCTATCTTCATCACGAGATGGACAGAGGGGCAAAGGCGGCAGGCGTGAAGCGTATCCGCATTCACGATCTCCGTCACAGCCACATTTCACTCTTGATTGATATGGGCTTTTCTGCGGTGGCGATTGCTGACCGAGTTGGTCACGAAAGTATTGATATTACTTATCAGTACGCACACCTCTTTCCGTCAAAGCAGATTGAGATGGCAGAAAAATTAGATGATTTAGGGAAAGGAGATTTTGAAAATGTCAGCTAAGAACAGAGATAACAAAAATCGTTGGAGGAATATCACAGTAGGGTTTCGAGTATCGCCCGAAGAAAACGAACTCATTAACAGAGCTGTAGCTCTATCAGGATTGCCAAAACAGGAGTATTGTTACCGCCGTTGCTTAAATCAGGATGTGGTGGTACAGGGCAATCGAGAGTGTATAAGGCGTTGAAAACGGAATTTGCCACAGTCCTTGCGGAACTGAAAAGGATTGAAGCAGGAAAAGGTGTGGATGATGAACTGCTGAGTGTAATAGAACTGATTTCCATTATTCTCGGCGGTTTGAAAGGAGAGGATGCGAATGGAGAATAAAAAAGAAATGACTATTCCAAATGTATCTGCGGCAACAGATGCGGAACAGTCACTTTCCAAATGTACTGACAATAGTATAGTCAATCAGGATACGGATTTCAAGGGGTACGAGCAATCTTTTGAAGAAATGCAAAGGGAAATACTCAGACAGTTAGACCCTTCCTATCTGAAAACAGTATCAATGACAACGCTGTATGATACGGTGTTTGAGGTTCAGACACCACTTATCGACGGTCTGCTCCAAAGGGGAACTTACCTTTTCGTAGGTTCCCCGAAAGTGGGAAAGAGCTTTATGATGGCACAGCTTGCCTATCATATCAGCACAGGCACACCGCTTTGGAGTATAAGGTGCGTAAGGCAACGGTGCTTTATTTTGCCCTTGAAGATGATTACCCACGTTTGCAGAAGCGATTGTTTCAGATGTTCGGTGCAAAGGAGACAGGCAATCTGTATTTCGCAACGGAATGTAAAACGGTCAATGGCGGACTGGAAGAACAGATAAGAGGGTTTATGAGGGAACACCCAGACACAGGCTTGATTATCATAGACACCTTAAAGCGTGTGCGTGAAGCAGGCGGAGCAGATTACAGCTACGCAAGTGATTATGATGTTGTGGCAAGGCTGAAAGCGTTGGCAGACAGTTACAAGGTTTCAATGCTTATTGTTCATCATACACGCAAACAAAAATCGGAAGATATATTCGATATGATTTCAGGCACGAATGGTCTGATGGGTGCGGCAGACGGTGCATTTGTTCTCAGTAAGGACAAGCGTACTTCCAACAATGCCACACTTGATGTTGCTGGCAGAGACCAGCAGGATATGAAAATCCATCTTGTAAGGGACAGCGAGCGATTGGTGTGGAACTTTGCAAAATCGGAAACGGAGATGTGGAAAGAACCGCCCGAACCTCTGCTTGAGAAGATAGCGGATACGCTCTTTTCGGAAAGTGACAGATGGGAAGGAACTGCTTCGGAACTTTGCGAAAGGCTTGCGGTGGATATAAAGCCGAATGTACTTTCTTTAAGGCTCAGTATCAACGCAAGCAGGCTGTTTCGTGATTACGGTATCCGTTATCAGAACAGCCGCACACACGACGGAAGAAAGGTTTCACTTTGGAAAGAAACCGAGCAGACGGCGTGACAAACGGTGTCAAAGGTGTCAATGTTTTTGAGAGCAGCACGCTGTGAAAAACATTGTCACCATCGTCACACTTTGACACCGGATAAAGTTTAGGGGAGTGTGCAGAGAGTGCCTTTTCAAAGGCGGCTCTTTGGTCTCGCCTGCTGGCTCGGTCGGTTCGCAGGCGTGTGTGCCACCGGCACACGCTCACCCCTCGGAGAGCCTTCGGAGAACGCAAAACCTGTTTACAGGTCGCATTTTTGATGGGTGTACCCGTCAAGTGCTTTTGCGTTACTTTTGACAAAAGTAACAAAACCTGAGAATGTTGAAATTTACAGATGGGAGATGAAAAAATGCAGAGAACGATAAGTGCAATGGTCGGTAAAGGCTCGGTCAATCACAATAGCCGAAAGTTCCGAGCAGAAAATGTAGACGGAACTCGTACTCATCTCAATATCGACTACTGCAATGAAAATATAAAGACAGTTTATCACGAATTGTTTGATGAAGCATTGGAAAGATACAATGCCAAGCAGATAAGGTCAGACCGAAAGATAAAAGATTATTATGAAAAAATCCGAAGTTCCAAGCAGGAAAAACCGTTCCACGAAATCATTTTACAGGTGGGCGGTAAGGGAAATATGAACGCCGATACGGAAAACGGAGAACTGGCAAAGCAGATTTTAGATGAATACTATCAGGGTTTTCAGGAGCGAAATCCACAGCTTCGGGTGTTCTCGGCTCATCTGCATATGGATGAAGCTACACCACATCTGCACATAGATTTTGTACCTTTTACCACAGGCAGCAAGCGTGGACTTGATACAAGAGTGTCACTAAAGCAGGCTCTTGCAACGCAAGGTTTTAAGGGCGGCAGTCGTGGCGATACGGAGTGGTCGCAATGGATACAGTCCGAAAAAGAACAGCTTGCGGCGGTGATGGAACGTTATGGGATTGAGTGGGAACATTTAGGCACACACGAAAAACATCTTTCTGTTTTGGATTATAAAAAGCAGGAAAGAGAAAAAGAAGTGGCGGCATTAGGTGCGAAAATCGAGCAGAAACAGATTGAATTTGATGTGTTGTCGGAACGAGTATTGAACTATGATAAGGCAAAAGACGAGCTGTCAAATCTTGAAATAGAGCTTGATACTGCACCGAAATATCAGTTGCCAGAACCAGAGAAATTTATGACTGCAAAGGCATATAAACCAAAATGCAGAGCCGGTTGTAAGGAAATTGAAGCAACTTGTCAAAACGGTGCTTGCCCGCTGCTTTGAGGGGTGGGACAACTATCATAGGCTGAATACAGCGAATGCACAGTTATACCGCACCAATCAGCGTTTGGAGAAAGTCAATGAAAGATTGACCGAAGAAAACAAAATCCTAAAAGCAGAAAATAAAGATTACAGCCTGCTCCGTAAGGTTTTTGGTCGCAAACAGATAGATGATTTGTTGGAGCAGGCAAGAACAGTTAAAGGTCGCAAGCGTGATAATACACGATCACGATAGACAAAAATCACAGGAGGAAAAGGAAAATGACAAAGACAATTTTTGAAGAAATGGGCGGAACTTATAGACAGGTGGGTGATTATTTATTGCCGAACATCACAGTACCAGCCGAAGAAGAAATAGAGCCGATTGGTTTATGGGGGAAACGACATGCAAGGCATTTAAAGGAACACTATAAAGTGTTATATATGAACCTGCTGACAAGCGGAAAGCTGCATAGTTATCTTGCAGAAGTCGATAAGCAAGCAGAGGATATGTTTCTTCGACTGGTAAAGGAATATGCCGACAGACAAGATGTGACGGAACAATTAAAGAAAGATAATCCCTACGAATGGATTGGAAGAATGAATAATATTCAGGCTTGTGTGAGGGAAGTTGTAGGAACGGAGTTGATTTACACATAAGCGTTTTACGGTATGGTGCTCCTGCGTTTGCTGGAGTGCTGTGGTTGTGGTTGTAAAGAGGTTGTGAAAGATTGAATTTCGTAATGGTTGGATGTATAATTAGGAAGTGAAAATTTTAATTTGCACTTCCATAAGGTGAAATGTATTGACACAAAAAATACAGTATGATAGTATTGCCATTAGAAGAAAGAAAGGCACATTTTGTGTAAGGTGAGGAAATGATTAATAGATAATTTGATTTAAGTAAGACACATATAGTTATTGAGCCTGTAGAGAATAGGTTTGTTTTGTGTACGCTTAAGTTGGATTATCGCAAGAGGCATTTCCTTTGTTTTCCTTTTGGAAAAGAAATAAGGGTCTATTTAGCGAGTCTATTTTTGCGTATGCAAAAGACTCGTTTTTGTGTGTTCAAAATAATAATTGGCTCAGACTTCGAAAAGGAGAAACTTTAATGTTGCAGATAAAAAAATTAAATTTAACACATAAAAAAGACCTGAGAATAATTCTTAATGATTTCAACCTTGTGCTAAATGATGGAGATAAGGCAGTTATTATTGGAGAAGAGGGAAATGGGAAATCGACATTAATGAAGTGGATATACAATCCGTCGCTTGTAGAAAACTATATAGAAGCAGATGGGGAAAGGATAATGGGACACGAACGTCTTGGTTATCTTCCGCAGGAGATGCTCGATGAAGATAAGGAAAAAACAATATACGAATATTTTTCTGAAGAGGAAATATTCTGGGAGAAAACGCCTAAAGAATTGTCTGTTATTGCGGGAAAATTTGGAATGAAAAATGATTTTTTCTACAGTAACCAGACAATGGGTAGTCTTTCAGGAGGCGAAAAAGTCAAGACACAACTTATGAGGCTTTTCATTCGCGATGTTTCTGTGCTGTTGTTGGACGAACCTTCCAATGACATCGACATTGCGACGCTTACATTACTGGAAAAAATCATAAATGACTGGAAGCACATTGTGCTTTTTATTTCACACGATGAAACGCTGATAGAGCGTACTGCCAACATGGTGATACATATCGAGCAGATTATACGAAAAACAAAGGCGAGATATACCGTGGCAAAGCTTCCCTATAGACGCTATGTGGAAGAACGGCTTCATAAATTTGAAATCCAAAAACAGCGGGCACTGAGTGACCGTAGGGAGAAAAAGATTCGCGATGAAAAATATCAAAGAGTTATGCAGAGTGTACAAGGTGCATTAAGAAGTTGTACCAGACAAGCACCGTCTGTTGCCAAAAACTTAAAGGACAAAATGCATACGGTTAAGGCAATGGAACGAAGATTTGAAAAAGAAGATGAAAATATGACTCAGATGCCGGAACAGGAAGAAGCAATCTTTGTCAAATTAGGGGATGAAAACTCACACATTCCCGCAGGAAAAACGGTCATAGAATATGAACTTTCAAAGCTTGTGACTCCGGATGGCAAAAGAATTTTAGCAGAAGGAATTCATTTAAAAATAAAAGGTTCAGAAAAAATCTGTATGATAGGAGCCAACGGGGCAGGAAAAACGACTCTTCTAAAAAAGATAGCGGAAGAACTCCTAAATCGGAATGACATTAAAGCAGAATATATGCCTCAAACTTATGAAGACCTGCTGGATTTGGATGTTACACCGGTTGATTACCTTGATAAAACAGGAGATAAAGAAGAGCGTACAAGAATTAGAACATACCTTGGTTCACTTAAATACACACCAGATGAAATGGAGCATCCGATTCGGGAGTTATCAGGCGGACAAAAGGCGAAAGTGCTTCTCTTGAGGATGAGCTTAAGTGGTGCAAATGTTCTTATTCTGGATGAACCGACAAGAAATTTTTCACCATTGTCCGGTCCGGTAATAAGAAAAATGCTCCGAGAATTTCCGGGGGCTGTCATTAGCATTTCTCACGATAGAAAGTATATTGAAGAGGTGTGCGATAAAATATATCAGCTAAATCCTAATGGATTACAGCTAATTGGTGATTGATAACAAAAAGGATGAAAGACTGACAAATTTCAGGCTTTTAGTGAGTTGGAAAGCATACAAAGATTTGAATTTGGAGGATAGATTATGGTACGTACAGAAGATGCATGTGAAATTATAAAATATGCTTTGCAAAACGAAATTAAAGTATATTTAGATGGCGGATGGGGTGTTGATGCACTTCTTAAAAGAGAATCAAGAATACACAATGATATTGATTTGTTTGTTGAACTGAAACATTATCATGATTATATTTATGTGATTAAGCAGCATGGATTTGAGGAAGTAAATACTGATTATACAACGGATGGTCATACTGTCTGGAAAGATGATAAACAAAGAATCATTGATTTACATTGTTTTGAATTTACAGATGACGGAATTGTTTATGAGGGAGATATATTTCCATCAAAAACTTTTCCGGTATTGGAAAAGTTGGAGATATAACTGTTTCTTGTATTGAACCATTGAGTCAGGTAATGCTTCATTTGGGATATGAACACGATAAAAATGATGTGCATGATGTGATGCTGTTGTGTGAAACATTTCAAATAGCAATACCAGATGAATATAAGGAAAAGTAAAATTTCAGTTTTGTGTTGAATCTCTAAGCAAAATAGCTTATAATTTGACATGCTACATATAGTTATTATCCACAGTTATCGAGTAGGTGTTATCAATGCCGATAACAAAATGATAACATTAGCTCGTATAGGCAGGATAATATGGATATATCAAATAATCAAAAGAACGAGAAACATTACAGAGAATAATTCCTAAACAAAAAGCGTTAGTCTTTGTAGAGTTTGAATAACGGACTAAAATGCGAAAGCCTGTATTTATGCGGGTTTTCGGCATTTGTTTTATCGAATGGCTCTAGTTTGGCTCTATTTGTGGGCGGGATAAGGGTTGCGAAAGCACTGATGGAGAAATGAAGGCATAATGGTAAGGAAAAAGTGATATATGCATCTTGGAAGCACAGGAATACTGAAAATTATAAGTTCAGCTGGAACAAAAAGTATGTTATGTACTGGAGAATTCCGGGGATCTGTGGGGAGTAATTGCGGGAAAAAAGGGAAAGCGTATAATGCAAGAAAATAATGTTTTCACAGTGTAAAATAGAGGAGAGAACTATCATGCAGAAAATACTGATTGTAGAAGATGATACAAATATCAATAATCTGCTTCAGGAAGCATTATCCAAAGCAGGCTATTCCTGTGAGCAGGCGTTTTCCGGAACTGAGGCAAAGTTGCTTTTGAATATGCAGGAGCATAGCTATGCACTGGTGTTGCTGGATTTGATGTTGCCGGGAATTACAGGAGAAGCAGTTCTGGAGAAAATACGGAAAAAGGGAAATCTTCCGGTTATTGTTTTGACTGCGAAAGATAGCTTGGATGAAAAGGTAAAGGTTTTAACTAGTGGGGCTGATGATTATATAACGAAACCTTTTGAAATCAGAGAGGTACTGGCAAGAATTCAGGTACAGCTTCGTCATACAGAAGAAAAGGAAATAAAAGAATCTAACCTTTCGTTCAGAGAGATGGTATTGAACAAAGCTACTTTTCAGGTCAGCATTGGTGGAAAAATACTTCCTAAGATAACAAGACAGGAGTTTGCGATTTTAGAATTACTGCTTAGAAATCCGAAGCAGGTTTTCAGTAAAGAGGACATTTTTGAATATGCGTGGGACGAACCATATATGGGTGAAACAAAAACTCTGGATGTACATATAAGCAATATTCGCAAAAAGATAAAAACAGTTACATCTGAGGAATATATTGAAACAGTCTGGGGAATCGGTTATCGTCTTCATCTATAATCTTTACTCTTTTTTTACTATTTATTTGCGTTTGATTAGGATTATTCCTTTATGATAAATGCAGATAAGAAAAAGGAGATGAAAAACTTGAGCGAAATGTTATTGGAAACAAGAAATTTGACTAAGCAATATGGACACCATAAAGCTGTGGACAGTGTCAATATGCATATTAAAAAAGGTGCTATTTATGGTTTTATCGGTCGGAATGGAGCTGGGAAGACAACTTGTCTGAAGATGATCAGTGGACTTTCCAAGCCAACTTGTGGAGAAATCGAGATGTTCGGATACAAGGGAAAGGATTTGCAAAAAGTTCGATCACGGATAGGATGTCTGATTGAGGCACCGGGACTTTATGGAAATATGACTGCATATGAAAATCTGAATATCAAATGCAAGCTGTTTGGAATAAAGAAAAAAAGTTATATTGAAGAAATATTGAGAATTATCGGTCTGGAGGATGTGGGAAAGAAAAAAACAAAACATTTTTCACTTGGAATGAAACAGCGTTTGGGAATTGGTCTTGCTTTGATTGGAGACCCAGATTTATTAGTTCTTGATGAGCCAATCAATGGATTAGATCCACAGGGTATTGCAGAGATCCGGGATACGATTCAGAGACTTCAGAAAGAGAAGAATATGACAATATGCATTTCCAGTCATATTCTTGAGGAATTATCGAAGATTGCTACTGATTATGGAATTATTCATAATGGAAGTTTATTACAGGAAATTACAAGAGAAGAATTAATAAGAAGATGCAGTGAACGGATAGAGTTGACATTGGATCATCCGAAACAGGCGATTCCGGTGATGGATTCTATGGGATTTACCAACTATCAGGTAACAGATAAAGAGCATATTCATATTTTTGAACGATTGAATGAAAGTGCAGCGTTGAATATGGAACTTGCAAAGTCAGGAATTCCGGTAAAAGGGATTTCCATAACCAGTGAAGAACTGGAAACTTATTTTCTGAATCTGACGGGAGGTGCGGATCATGCTTAATATAATAAAAATGGATTTATACCGGATGCTTAAAACCAAAAGTATGTATGTAATCTGGATCGTACTGGCAGCAATATTATTGATTACAACATCTTTATGCAAGACAGATTATGAGCTTTCGACTGAAAAGGATGCCATGAAACAGGAGCAGGTTACTGAACCTACTGTGGATAATATTAATGTGGGAATGATGGTAACGCTGCCTACGGAGCCGGGAGAAAAGGTGACGGTATATGATATCTTTTTTGCCAATTCCCAAGGAAAATTGTATGCACTGCTTTTGGTGATTTTTACTGTTCTGTTTTCAACAGCGGATATCAGTAGCGGATATATTAAGAATATAGGAGGTCAGGTTAGAAATAGAGGAACTCTGATTTTTTCCAGGGCAATTGCTTGGCTGTCTTTACGGTACTGACAATGGCAGGTGCATTCTTATTTCAGGCAGCGGCGAATGGTATTTTTTTCGGAGAATTGGAATGGGGAAATACAAAGGCAATTTTATCTTATTTTGGTGACTGAACTGGCTCTTCATTATGCACTTGTGCTGATTTGTATGGCGATTGCAATTATTTTGAAAAATAATGTAATCAGCATGGTCATTGCTGTCTGTCTTAGCATGAATGTAATGACCATTGTGTATGGGGTGATCAATAGTGCTATTCAAAAAATAGGAATTCAGAATTTCCAGATTTATAAGTATACGATAACAGGAAATTATCACTGCTTCCTATGAATCCGAGTGGAAATGAGTGTTTGGCGGCATTTGGTGTGGCAATAGTGTTCATCGTTATAATGATATCAGTAAGCAGCGTTGTTTTTCAAAAGAGGGATATTTAACGGATGTATATCGTAATTGGGATATTAGCAGGAATTATTATCTTACAATTTATTATTATGTGGAAATACCAGCGGCAGGTGAAAGACATCTGCCGCCAATTGGCGTTTATGATGAAACATGACAGTAACATGTTGATTAACCATGAATTTGATGTGGGTGGAATAGGAAAGCTTTCTGACAAGTTGAATGAGCTTCTGGAACTGCGAAGAAAAGAGAAGCAGCATTATCAGGAGAAAGAAGCTCTGATTGCGGACACTTATACAAATCTTTCTCATGATATCCGCACACCACTGACATCTTTGGACGGATATTTCCAGCTAATGGAAGAATGTGAAAATATAGAGGATCAGAAACGTTATTTAAGCATTATCCACGAAAGAATTCATAGTCTGAATGAAATGTTGGAAGAACTTTTTATGTTTACAAAGTTAAAAAACGAATCTTACAGTTTGGAATTGACATTGTGCTGTATGAACCGGATTTTGAAAGAAACAGTTTTTTCATACTATGATGAATGGGTAAGAATGGAAATTCAGCCGGATATTCAGATTACGGAAGAACAGTTGTATATATATGGAAACAGGCAGGGACTCCGCCGTGTTATCCAGAATGTGATAAAAAATGGGCTGGATCATGGAGAAAAGAAGATTAGCATTGTGTTGGAACGTGATCAAAATCAGGCGGTGCTTAGAATCAGCAATCAGGTTACACATCCAGAACAGATTAATATAGATCAGGTATTTGAGCGATTTTATAAAGCAGATGTTGCCAGAAGTAAAACATCTACTGGATTGGGACTATCTATTGCAAAGGAGTTGGTTAGTCGGATGGATGGAGAGATTGAAGCAAAAATAGAAAAAAAAGAGTTTATTGTTGAAATGAACTTTCCGATTGTAACCGATGCTAAATAGTATTTTGCGATTATTCAAGAGTTCAAGTCGAACGCACGTGAGATTGGCACGTGATTCTACACTTCGTTTTATTTCATAACGTATATTAAAGTATTAAAGAAACCTTACTGATTTTCAGAAGTCAAAAAACTGAATATCGGTAAGGTTTTTCTTATTATGACAAACTAAGCTGGCAATAAAGCTTCCCAAGAGCGTTTGCTTGAATATAGCGTTGAGTTTGACTTCCAGTGGAACTGCTTATAGTCATGTATATATTTGCAAGCATCGGACTCATTACTGAGCCTTGTGCCGAACCTCCTGTTTCATATCTATGTAAATTACTTGATATGTTCATGTTAACGAATCAACTTCTGAATTAGAAGATATTATCAAATTTATAAGTCACTATTTATTTTAATAGTATAACAGATGGAATAGGGACTATATTTATGCAATGTAACTTTTGTTCTTTCTGTTTAACGATTTCTTTTTCCTGTATTCTCTGTCCCTCGGATTTCCTCATGATAGAAATAACCCACAACGGGACCTGGCCGTTGTGGTCTTCCATGCAATGGCGGATATACGCCTTGCCGCCATAGTCGCCCTGTTACGCGGGTTGCCGTCCAACTCAAGTATCCGCTTGAAGACCTTGTCGATCAA
>ENA-OQER01000827-OQER01000827.1-human-gut-metagenome-genome-assembly--contig:-NODE-827-length-16220-cov-2.867334_pt1 | contig 16220 bp, 18 predicted proteins | sample MGYA00242797_ERZ504639 | MGnify/ENA primary metagenome ERZ504639 (study PRJEB26092, sample SAMD00036306) | human gut metagenome | host: Homo sapiens | study: EMG produced TPA metagenomics assembly of...
AGATTATGCAAAAAATAATAACATTGAAAATGGTGATGCAGGCTTTATATTTATAAGTTCAAGAGTGCTGCAGGGAAATTCAGTTATAGATATAAAAGGGTTTTCATATTTATATTTAAAAAAATCCTTTTTGATATATTTGGCAATACACGTATAAAAATCGCTGACAGGAAGAGGATTAATGCGTGGCTTGGTGAAGACATGGATGGATATAAAAAAGCTGATGGCATGTCAGAGGAATATGTATACATAACAGCAGGTGGGGAGGTATATCATACAGATTCAAAGTGTACACATTTGCTGCGTTATATAAAAAAATGTGATAAAAGTGATATAGAAGAAATACGTAATACCTCTGGTTCAAAATATTATGAGTGTAAAATGTGCAAAAAAAATACAGATGATAAAGAAAACAGATGATCAAGAAACAGGAGATACAAAGACAAACAGTGTGTATTATACAGAATATGGCACACGTTTCATAGTAATAGTATGTGCACAGAGCTAAGACGCAATATCCAGAAAGTGAAAAAATCGGACATAAAAGACAGGGAATTGTGTGAAAAATGCAGTGGATGACTATAGACTATAAATACAGGAGGTGTCACAGGAGGTATCACAGGAGATGTCACAGGAGGTGCCGCATGTTTAAAATAATATATTTGATAATATGTCTTGCTATACTTTCGTATAAAGATATAAGAAGCCGTACAGTTCCTGTTATGTGGCTTATATTAATGGGAGCCGTAATACCGGTTATGTATGTGTGTGATTATAAAGCAGGTGGTGAAATAATACAGTACAGCCAGATAGTACTGTCAATAATTATAGCAATAATATTTATACTCTTGTCGGTGTTTACGCCGCTGATCGGCGAAGCAGACGGGATAATTATTGGTTATGTCTGTCTGCTCTCGGATGTGTATATAGCAGTTTTTACAGTGTTGATATCATTTATTATGCTGGCAGTTTCAGGCTGTATATGGGTAGCTGCTAAAAAAATGAAGATTAAAACAGCAGTACCATATATACCATTTTTACTATCAGCATATATGTTAACGTTGTTTTGTATATAGAAGGGAATGATGATGGTATGCATACAGTTGAGAATGCGGTGATTGTACCTGTATTTACGCTTATTATAGTAGCACTTATAAGTGTCAGCGGATATATGCATGATAAAGTTGTTATGCGAAATATTCTTAACCAGTTATCAATAGAATATTCCAGGAATATAACAAGTAATGAACAGAAAGCTCTGCTTGTAAAAAAGTGAGGAATATATAAAAGACAAAACAATATTTGTAAAAAAAAGTAAGTGTTAAGCCAGGTTCATATGCAGGAAAAGAAAATACAGCAGACGGTATAAATCATATTACATGTACTGCAGAATGGCCATTTAAACTGGATTTTTTCGGAATCAATATTGGAAATATAAGTATGAGCAGAGAGGTATATAGAAACCATTCAGAACAGATTATAAGAAGGACTAATATAATGCTGCATAAATAAGTGGCTCATTACGTTAAAAGAGAATGGAGAGTATTTATGGAAGATACATTGGAAAGAGAAGTGAATGTAAGATACGAAAGGGATAATAGTATTAACTATGCTGTTATAGATGCACAGAAGGAATGGAACTGTGAAGATGACTATGAAGTAAAGATGCTCATGTTTAACATGCCAGAGCATTTTCTTGCAATCACAATGAATGAAATTGATGGAAGAAATTGTATATATTATGATATTTCTTCAAAACAGCAGCTTAGTAAGCTGTTTGAATATGGGAAGGTTACAATGGAAGAGGTTAAGACAATGTTTAACAACATAAGTGAGATGGTACGTGTGGTTGATGAATATATGCTGGATCTTGACAGAGTTATACTAAAGCCGCAGCATATATATGTTTCACTAGCCAATAAAAAATACAGTTTCATGTATTCTCCCATAGCTGGTAATTCTGATTTCTATGATAATATGCGTTCGTTATTTGAATATATACTGGAAAGATTCGATCATTCTGTTGAGAAGTCAAGTCTTGTCCGCTTTTATGAAATATATCAGAGAATTCTTGTAAGAGATTATACACCACGCAATCTCATGTCTTTTTTTGAAAACGATGATAATACACAGATAGACATAGAGGATGATGACAATAAGTATGTTGGTAAAACGTATCACGATGCTGTACAGACCTGGAATGGGGAAATCAACAGAATGAAAAGTGAAAGCGAAGCGGTTGATTATGGAAAAGACAGAACAACAAAAGATATCACATGCAAGACGGATGAAAATAGCCAGCATAAAGGAATATAATAAAAGATGTGCTTCCAGAAACAGCAGAGGATAACAAAAGTAATAAAAGCAGTAAAAGCAGTAAAAAGGCAGTATTTGTCATGAAAGCAGTGGCCGCAGTTATTTTATTAAACGCATTCCTTAGCATGTTTTTAAAACATATGCGGTAGTAAAACTTAATACAGCTGCATCTGTAATATGCATAATAGCTGGCATACTTATATTCTATGTGTGTGGAAAAGTGGCTGATATTATAGGGGAAATTGCCAGTGAAGACAAGGTGACAGAGGATGAACTTATACCATATAGAATGCATAACAATACAGATAAATCTTATGAACGTAAGCCGGAAGCTGAACATGAATACATGGAGGATGCAGAAAAAACTTCATATAGCAGTATGGTAACAGCAAGGGTGATGAAGGATGAAGAAGAGCAGGAAATAAAAGTAAGTCATACAATGCTTCTAAGCGATTATCTTAAGATGTTAAAGGATAATAAGCTTACACTAAGCCTTCTTGATAACAAAGATAACAGGTTATACATGAAAAATGAGGAGGCATATGAGCAGCCATTGGAAAATATAGAACCAGTAAAATATCCATGCACAATAGGAAGCCTTGAGGGAAGTGCAGATATATTCATAGATTCACCAGTTATAAGTAAGATGCATGCATGTCTGCTTAAGGAGGATGATAAGTTCTATATAGAAGATATGAATTCTACTAACGGAACATATATAAATGATGAGAGAATAGCCATGCATAGCAAGACACGTATAGCTGATGGAGATATATTAAGAGTAGCAGCCTATAATTTTAAGGTGTGCATATCATAGTATAAAGAATAAATAAATATATGTACCAGTATATCGCCAAATCCCTTTTCATATGATACAATCTAGTTTACTGGTAAATCAGTATATGGAGGACTATTTTATGAATGTTAATATATACTATGGTGGACGTGGTATGGTCGATGACCCTACAATAGTTGTGATAAACAGAATACAGGAAGTGTTAGAAGAGCTTAATGTAACAGTAACAAGATATAACCTTTATGAGATGAAAAACACGATAACGACACTTTCCCAGTCGGTAGCAGATGCAGATGGTGTTATATTTGCAACAACAGTAGAGTGGGTTGGAATGGGCGGATATATGCAGACGCTTCTTGATTCTTGCTGGTTATATGCAGATAAAAGCAAGGCAGCATCTACATATATGTTTCCGGTTGTTATGTCAAGGGCATATGGAGAAAGAGAGGTTGTGACAGCACTCTGTAATTCGTGGGAGATAATAGGTGGTGTTATAGGAAGCTCACTTAGTGCATATGTTGATGATACGACTGATTTTGAATTCAATCAGGAATATAAAGATATTATAGAAAAGTATGCTGAGAATATATACAGAACTATATCAAAGAAAGTAAAGAGCCTGCCTTCAAGCAGCCAGACTATAAGAAAGAATGTTATAAAGGAAGTTGTAAGCTTTACACCTCAGGAGAGTGAGCAGTTATCAAAGTATGCTTCTGATGATGAGTTTGTAAAGACACAGAAGGAAGACATTGAATCACTTGCAAGTATATACAAGGAACTTATGAATGACCAGGCAAATGGAGGCGATGATTATTATTTAAGTGTATTCAGAAACCATTTTAAACCTGAACTTAGTTATAATGGCAGATATATGTTCATGATAAGTGACAAGGATAAAAATATTGTGGTGAATGTTGCAGGTGGACAGCTTAACGCAGAGTTTGGTGAAGATATGACAGCAGATGTCATAGGTAAAAATGTCCAAGGAGACCTTTGATAATATAGTACAGGGAAGAATCACCTTTCACAGGGCATTTATGACAGGAGATATGACTGCAAAAGGTAACTTCAGGACACTCAGGATGTTAGATGAAATATTTGATTTCGGAGCATAGAATGGTATGAGAAAAGGTCATGCTTTGTCATGACCTTTCAAGTGTAATACAGGTTGTTGTAATATGCGAAGCGCTATTATAGGTCATGCTAAGTGAGCTCCGCCAAGTATACACATCTGATAGACACTAGATAATCCAAGGCCAGAGTGGCTTTTCTTTGTCGTAAAGAAAGGGGTGCAGAGTCTGGATAAATCATAACTGTAGATGTCTGGTGTACCGGACTTATCAGCTGCATCTATCATGTCTTTTAAAAGGCTTTTGTCTGGTTCGCTGTCTGATGCATTTATTATAGACAGATGCATAAGCTGATTGTCGCATTGTATCTGCAGACAGATGGGTTTATTACTGCATGCTTCATATGCGTTATCTATAAGCTCATTAATACCAAGTGTAAGCAGATGTGAGGATATATAGAAGCTTGTTTTTTCGTCTGCATTTATAAGTTCAGTGTTTTAATGGGAGCTTTTCACTATGTGCTTCATTGCTGTATTTTTTTCCAATATATGTCTTAATACGCTCCAGCAGCTCTTTTACATTACATTCAACCATTTCACTATCTTTAAAGCTGTATCTGTATAAAGAGGTGCGGTTCATATATCCAACCAGCTCATCTATAGTCGTTCCCATGTTGTTCCAGAATTTATTATCTTTAAGTTCAGAATTCTTATGGGAAATAAACTGATAAGATGTTTTAAGATAGGCTGCGTAGTTTTTTATTTCGTGGGAAACGACCGACAGTCTTCCAGAGAGTCTTTTCTTAAATCAGATAATGCAGATGATAATTTGCTGCTTTTTTTACATTCCGATACGATAGTATCATATTCCTCTTTATTAAACATATAAAACCTCATTTCTAAAATTATACATACATCAGAATAATTGTTGAATAATTATCTGCAAAAATATTGTAATCAACCTTGCTTTAAGTTATTATACGAGTATATACTTAAATATAAAATAAGTAAATGATGTATAAGGAGGAAGAAAGAGTTTATGAAAAAAGATGATTGCATTTTTTGTAAACTGGCTAATGGAGACATACCAACAATCAATATATGAAGATGAAGTAGTTAAGGTTATATTCGATGCAAGTCCGGCAGCACCAGGACACATACTTATATTACCTAAGAATCATTATGACGATATATACTCAATGGATGATGAAACAGCTGCACATGTATTTAAGGTTGCTGTTAAACTGTCTAAGGCATATAGAAAGGCACTGGATTTCGATGGGCTTAACATAGTCCAGAATAATGGTGAGGCAGCAGGTCAGACAGTATTCCACTTCCATATGCATATTATTCCAAGATATAAGAATGATACAGTTAATGTAACGTGGAAGCAGAATGAGGCGGATGCTTCAGTTATAGAGGATATTAAGAGTAAGGTTTCTGAATATCTTAAAGATTAACAGAATACTAACGTGATTGGCATAGTTATTTACGAAACGATGTACCAGAAATCACATTATAAAAACGGGAAAGGAAAAGAGTTTGTAATGATTAAGTTAAGCAAAGGTGGAGCATATCTCATTAACGGAACAGAGGTTATTGAGGATAGCCAGACAGCAGCACAGGAGGTCGCTGCAAAGACAGGTAAGAATGTAACTAAGGAAGAGGCAGCTAAGAATACTATAGCTTATGGCATATTAGATAAGCATAATACTTCTGGCAATATGGATAAGCTTAAGATTAAGTTTGATAAGATGACTTCCCATGATATTACATTTGTAGGTATTATACAGACAGCAAGAGCTTCAGGACTTGAAAGTTCCCTATTCCTTATGTACTTACAAACTGTCATAACAGCCTGTGTGCTGTAGGTGGAACTATCAATGAGGATGACCATATGTTTGGACTTACATGCGCCAAGAAGTATGGTGGAATCTATGTGCCACCTCATCAGGCAGTTATTCATCAGTTTGCAAGAGAGATGCTTGCTGAGGGTGGAAAGATGATTCTTGGTTCAGACAGCCACACACGTTATGGTGCACTTGGTACTATGGCTATGGGTGAGGGTGGACCTGAGCTTGTAAAGCAGCTTCTTAACAAGACATATGATATCAATATGCCTGGTGTAGTTGCTATATATATGACAGGAGAACCTATGAAGGGTGTAGTCCTCAGGACGTGGCACTTGCCATTATCGGTGAAGTATTTGCCAACGGTTATGTTAAGAATAAGGTTATGGAGTTCGTAGGCCCAGGCGTTTCAAGCTTAAGTGCTGACTTTAGAATCGGTGTAGATGTTATGACAACAGAAACTACATGTCTTTCATCTATCTGGAGAACAGATGACAAGGTTAAGGAATTCTACGATATCCATGGAAGAAGTGAAAGCTATAAGGAACTGAATCCAGGCAGCGTTGCTTACTATGACGGCGTTGTATACGTTGACCTTAGTAAGATCAAGCCTATGATAGCTATGCCATTCCATCCAAGTAACACATATACTATTGATGAACTCAATGCAAACCTTGTTGATATTCTTCATGATGTAGAAAAGAAGGCACTTGTAAGTCTTGATGGACAGGTAGACTTTAAGCTTACTAACAAGATTAAAGATGGTAAGTTATATGTAGACCAGGGTATCATCGCTGGATGTGCAGGTGGTGGATTCGAGAATATATGTGCAGCAGCTGATATATTAAGAGGACACTCAATCGGTGCTGATGAATTCACATTAAGCGTATATCCTGCAAGTACACCTATATATATGGAGCTTGCAAGAAACGGAAGACTTGCAGACCTTATGGAAACAGGTGCTATAGTAAAAACAGCATTCTGCGGACCTTGCTTCGGTGCTGGTGACACACCTGCTAACAATGCATTTTCAATCAGACATTCAACAAGAAACTTCCCTAATAGAGAAGGTTCTAAGTTACAGAATGGTCAGATATCATCAGTTGCACTTATGGATGCAAGATCTATCGCAGCTACAGCAGCTAACAAGGGCTTCCTTACAGCAGCAACAGATTGTGATGTTGAGTTTACAGGTCCAACATATCATTTTGACAGTAACATATATGCCAACAGAGTATTTGACAGCAAGGGAGTAGCAGATCCTGACCAGGAAATCCAGTTTGGACCTAATATCAAGGATTGGCCAGAGATGGTTGCACTTCCAGAGAATCTTATAATAAAGGTTGTTTCAGAGATACATGATCCTGTAACAACAACAGATGAGCTGATACCTTCAGGTGAAACATCATCATTCCGTTCTAATCCTTTAGGACTTGCAGAGTTCGCACTTTCAAGAAAGGATCCAGCTTACGTTGGACGTGCAAAGGAAGTACAGAAGGCAGAAAAGGCAAGAGAAGCTGGAGAATGTATGGGAGAAGCACTTCCAGAGTTAAGAGATATTATGCATAAGATTAAAGAAACTTATGATGTAAGCAAAGAAAATGTTGGTGTTGGAAGCACAATATTCGCAGTTAAGCCAGGTGATGGTTCAGCCAGAGAGCAGGCAGCTTCATGTCAGAAGGTGCTTGGCGGATGGGCTAATATAGCTAATGAATATGCAACTAAGAGATATCGTTCTAATCTTATTAACTGGGGCATGCTTCCATTTATAGTAGATAAGGGAGAACTTCCTTTTGCTAACGGTGATTATATATTCATACCTCAGATAACAGAGGCAGTTAAGAATAAGGCAACATCTATGAAAGCATATGTTGTTAACAAGGATATGAAGGAATTCACACTTAAGATGGATGAACTTACAGATGATGAACGTCAGATTATTCTTGATGGATGCCTTATTAACTACTATAGAAACAATTAAGTAATAAACGGTTTTATGATGTCTGTATTCTGAGATTATATATATCAGGATAACATAGGAGTAGACAATGGCAGAACAGAATATATTAAGTGCAGACCAGAGTGTTTTAGAGCAGATTTTATCAGATATTAATGAATATGAAGAAAATCAGGAAAGACTTGAATACATATCTGCGAGCATTAAGGATATAACAAAAGAGACTGATAGTACTTCTAAAGCTATGCAGGATGAAATATCAGCCAGAATTAAGGAAAGTACTGATGCTATCTGTGCAGGATATGATAAGGCGATAGACTGCGATAAAGATAAGATAAAGCAGGTGCAGGCAGACAGAGATAAAGCAAAGCAGCAGGGAATGAAGGAGCGTATCCAGACAGAAACAGCTTCCTTAAGGCAGGAGAATAAAGAACTCGCATCACAGATAGAGCGAGCCTTTATACAGGAAAATATTTCAAAGATTACGAATAATACATTTTTCCTTGCATTGTTTTTGTCAAGAAAGCTAAAGGATGTATTGGTATATATACTTTTCATGCTTATAATGTGTGGTGGTATTCCGGTGGTGCTTTATGTGCTTCCTTTTGTACCAGTATGGATTCCCGTTGTTTATACAGCAGTGATTGCTTTGCTTTTTCTTATCATAAGCAGATGTGTATACATTAATCTTATTATGCCGCATTACAATACTATAATAGCGGCAAGGGATACTAAGTACAGAATAAGGAACAACAAAAAGATCATTAAGAAAATCCGTCATTCTATAAAGAAGGACGATAATGATGCAATATATGGTCTTGAAAGCTTTGATCATAAGATTAATGATCTTCATGACAGCATAGAAAAAACAGAGAATGAAAAACAGGGGGCTCTTAAGGAGTTTGAAGAGACAGTAAAACCTGACATTCTTGAGGAAATACAAGGCAGATATGTTGATAAGCTCGAGCTTATGAACAGAGAGCTTACTAAGAAAAAGGATGAATATACAAAGCTTGATGATCTTGTAAAGCAGCAGCGTATATATATATCATCCAATTATGAAGCTTATATTGGCAAGGAGTTTGTGGATAAAGAAAAGCTTGCGGAGCTTTGTAATATCATGAAGAGTGGAGCCTGTACAACGATAGCACAGGCAATAGCGGAATATAAAAACCAGCATTAAGAGATTAATCTGATTGAAGCATTCCGAATGCACTTGTAATGACATCTGCAATCTGCATAATAACACATAGACGGGTTGTCTGGAGTGTGGAGTGGCTTTCATTACTGGATTCGTTTACGATACCAGTGATGTGGACATTTCCCACCTCAGGCAGCTTTTTTTTAACTCCAAGACCTGGCCGGAGTGGACCGGCTCCAAGAGTTATAAGTCCAACATGGTCCCTACGTCCTAGTGATGCATCAACCGCAATAATATAAGGGTTGATGAATGTCTGGTTGATGCATTCAATATATTTTGACAGATTGGCGGCATGGACAGGATGCGTAAGGTCGCCATAGACATAGAAGTTACACTGCATATGTTTTTTAAGCTTGTACCTACTATAGGTCCAAGGCTGTCACCCGTGGAACGGTCACTTCCTACACATAGAATGATAGTTTCCTGCCGGGAATCTTTAGAAGTCTTTATTATGTACTTTAGCTTTTCACTTAATAGCAAAGCTGCATCGTTACTGGTAGAATCGTAATAATAGTGCATAATAATCCTCATTTCATAATAATAAATTTATCAATCATAAACATAATCATTTTATTCAAAATCATAAAAAATATTCCTATATTTAAAAATATATTTTCTCCGACATTTTCTGATAAAATTCACAACTGTTTAATGATATTATTCAAGCATTATAAGTGGACATCCCTGTTTAGATGGGGTGGATACATCAGTCAGGAGCAAAATGCTTTTATATCCTGACAGTTTAATATAAATGATGCTTAGGATATGTTACAAGTGTGACTTATATGTAAAAGCAGAATGGAGGAGGATATGATAGAGATAATATGTAACAAAGATGATTCAGATAAATCAGAAGAGAATCCTAAAGATAATAACACATGTATAAGAAGACCTAAGAATATCAAGCAGATAGGTGATGTCAGCTCAGATAAGAAGATATACATAGAGGATTACGCGTTTACATATATTAACTCTATTGCATATAACAGTCCTCAGGAAGAACAGGCTGGTGTTCTTTTAGGCGAGCTTGCCAAAGAAGGAAATGAAAGGTGCGTATTTGTAAAAGGTGTTATAAAGGCAGCATTAGGTGATACATCGGATACAGGTATATATTTCAATGAAAATATATGGAATAAAATATATTCAGATACGGAAAAATATTTCCCGGATCTTTCAGTAGTAGGATGGTTTGCAGTAATGCCAGAGGTGACGGATGAACGCATGGCAAGACTTAAAAAACTGCATCTTGATAATTTTGCAGGGAATATGAAGACACTGTATCTTGTTGATACAGTAGAAAAAGAAGAGCATTTTTATCTGTATGAGAATGGAACATTAAAAAGACAGAAAGGATATGTATGTTTTTATGAGCGTAACTACGAGATGCAGGAATATATGCTTGAACGAAGCGAAAAAAAATCGTGTGAGGATGCATCAGATGACCGGGTTATAAGGAATATACGAAATGTGATACGTGAAAAGGAAGAACTAAAGGAACAAAGAAAAAGTGGCAGCTTTATGTATGGTGTAAGTGCTTTCCTTGTAGTTGTCATAATAGTGATAGGGATTAATCTTATGAATAACTATGAGAAAATGAAAAGACTGAATCAGTCGGTTGATAACCTTATGAATCAGCTTGAAGGAAATGAACGTGGTGGACAGGATGGAGATGACAATGGTGTTCATGATTCCGAAGCATCCGGGGATATAAGTGTTGATGGTAACGCTATAAAGGTAAACAGACTGTCTGGAGATGTGTATCCTTTGGAGGAAAAAAGTACATCAGATAAAACAGAGAAGGAAACTGAGTCAGATAATAAAGCAGCCTCTGAAACTACACAGGCAATATCAGAATCAGAAACAGATGCATCAGTCAGTAGTGTTAAGACTGACAGTTACAGCATGTATACAGTAAAGCAGGGTGATACACTTATGGGTATATGTAAGCGGTATTATGGGACAACAACCAAATATCAGGAGGTTATGCAGTATAACGGACTTGATGACAGTGATATGTTGTATATAGGACAGCAGATAAAGCTGCCAGAATAATTAAAGCTAAAAACAACAATAAAGAACGACAATAAAGATAGAAAAACAAGCTGTTATGATAGTAACATTAAGACAAACTTCTTGAATATTTATGGGTATTATGTATAATTAAAATGATACTAAACTATATCAGAAAATGGCAGAATGAGGGATGAATAATGGCTGACATAATATCAGGTGGTTCAAGATTCACAGGAGATAAGAAGGCTCCTGTAAGAAAAGTGATCAAGTTAAATACAGACAGCAGTATAGGAAATAATATAAATAACTATGATGACAGAAACATAGGACAGGCAGCGGTAACTAAAGAAGCTGATTATGAGGAAATAAGACAAAGAATAGTAAGACACAGGATAAGGATGGGACTGCTTATAGTACTTGTTATAGCACTTATAGCAGGAGCAGTTGTGCTTGCTATGCATCTTCTAGATGGTTATTCATATACATCCTATAGTGTTACTGGTTCAATAAACAGGGAAGATACGGCAACTTCACAATATATAGCCTACCAGGGAGGATATATCAAGTATAGCAATGATGGTGTATCATACTATACAGATAAGGGAAAGGCTATATGGAACCAGACATATTCTATGCAGAAGCCACAGGTAAAGATGTGTGAGGAATGTGTGGCAGTAGGCGATATCAATGGAAATACAGTATATGTTTTTAACAAGTCAGGACTTCTTGGAAAGATAGATACTTCACTTGTCATATCCCAGATAGAAGTGGCTGCCAACGGCGCTGTGGTGGCTGTTCTTGAAGACAATGAGGCTAATTATATAAATATGTACTCTAAGGAAGGTACTAAGATATATAGTATTAAAACAACAGTGTCAGGTGATGGATATCCGCTTGATGTGAGTATATCCAACGATGCAGCCAAGCTAATAGCATCATATGTATATGTGAGTGGTGAAGATATTAAGACTAATGTTGTGTTCTACAACTTCTCGGAAGTCGGACAGAATGAAACAGAGCGTGTGGTTGGTGGTTTCAATCATTACAATGACACACTTGTAGGAGATGTACAGTTTTTAAGTAACAACATAGCAGTAGCGGTAGGGGAGAATGTTATCAGCATATATAAGATAAAAGAATATCCAAGCCTTGAGAAAGAAATAAGTATAGACAGTGCAATAAGCAGGGTATTTTTCTCAGAGGATTATATAGGAGTGATAGTAGATAACTCGGGGTCAGGTGAACTTTATAAAATGCTTGTATACAATACATCAGGTGGAAAGGTATGTGAGGCTGAGTTTGGAACACAGGTTGAGAACATATCATTTGATAAGAAAAGTGTTGTTATGAATAACTCAACTGCATTGTCTATATATAATCTGAGTGGCAAAAATATAGCCAATATGAGCTTTGATATGCCGGCAAGCAAGGTTATACCGATAGGTACAAGAGGTGAGTATGTGCTTATAAGTGCAAAGTATATACAGAATATAAAGCTTAAGTAAAGAAACGGAGAATGGATAAAAGGAGAAGTTAAAGTATGGTATTAGCGGTTGTGTTAGTTATATTATGCATATTTGCATTAATAGGAATGAAAAAAGGAGTTATAAGGATAGCGGTTTCACTTGCAACAATGGTAATAACTTTAACAGTTACAACAGTTGTATCCCCGGTTCTTAGCGAATATATAAGGAACAATACAACATGGGATGACAAGATAGAGAAGAGCATATATGAAAATGTATCAAGAGATGGCAAGAGTTATGGTAATGATGATAATGAGCTTATAGAGTCAGGCATAACAACATACATAGATAATATTGAGGAAAAAGTCGGGGCTATAAGCGAACGTATGAATCTTCCGGAGAGTCTGACAAAGAGTATAACAGCGGCAACAGTCAGCGGACTGGATAAAACCATAGGCTATTCGGCATCACTTACACTTAAAGATATTGCCTCAAGAATATTTGCAGAACAGATGACACGTATTATAGTGAATGCTGTCAGTTACTGTATAGTATTCATAGCATTATTCGTCATACTTAAGCTGCTTACCTCAGTCACAGGACTTATAAGCAGACTTCCAGTCATACATCAGGCAGACAGATTAGGTGGTATGCAGCCGGTCTTATAGAGGGACTTATAATAGTATGGCTTGCATTCGCTGTTATTACAGCAACAGGAAACAGTTCATGGGCAGCAGATGTGCTTGCACAGATACACGCTAACAGCTTTCTTGAGTTTATATACAACAACAACCTAATAATCAGGATGATACTGAGTAGCGGTTTTATGATATAATGAGCGCAAGAGAGCCAGGAAGCTGCTTGCAGATATCTGGCGAACGGCGAATGGCAATCACGATAGCTGCGATAGCAGCGGCGAGTAGCAAAGCTACGAATCGTGATATAATGAGCGCAAAAGAAAAGAATGCGGCTGCGAAGCAGACATATTCTTTTCTTGCGCCATTAACGAACAGAAAGGATAATCTTTCAGATGAAGATAGCTATATGTGAAGACGATAGTCTCCAGGCAGGAGCACTTGAAAAGCTACTAAAGAAAAGATTTGAAATAGCCAGTTATGAGAATTCCATAGATGTATATCTTAGTGCAGAAGATATGAAACAGGGTCTTGAGGATGCTAAATATGACGCATATTTTCTTGATATAGAACTGGGAAATGATAATGGAGTTGAACTTGCAAGATATATTAAAGGATATGATATTAATTCCGTAATAATATTCACAACAAGCCATACAGATTATATGTCAGCAGCTTTCGATGTGCATGCATTTAATTATATAGTCAAGCCGGTCACAGAAGACAAGGTAGATAAGATAGTGACACAGCTTGAACAGATAATGTATGCTGCGGAAGAGAAACTGGTATTTAGCTATAACAGACAGACAATGAGTGTATACTATGATGACATTGTGTATATGGAATCAGTAAAGAGAGTTATTAAAGTTGTTACAACAGATAGCGAATATACATTCTACGGAAAGATTAATGATGTATATAAAGAACTGCCACAGCTTATATTTGGCAGGACGAGGAGTGGATGTATAGTTAACTATAGATATATAAGCCGTGTAGATAAATCATCAGTGTGGTGCAGAAAGAGAATAGGGGAAGAAGAGATACAGCTGAACCTTGGGCGTGGCAGATACAATGATTTCATGACTGATTATGCACAGTATATAACATCAGCAAGAGGAAGAAGCAGGAGAATGTGGTAGAATGACAACATCTAACATATGTATGCTAAGCATATTAGCCAGTATATTAGATATCATTATATACATGGAATATCTAAAGAAACTGCATATAGCAGTAACAGAATATACATATATACAGTATATAGGTATTATCGCAGCAGCAGTGGCAGATACAGTAAGTTATCTTGATTTCCTGTTGAATAACAGATATTACCTATATATAATCCCAATCTGCATATTGGTTGTCGTATATATGAAGAGTCAGAACATATGCCTGATTATAACCAATGCGATATATCATATAAGTACATCAGCAGCGATATGTGTAATAGTGAGATTCTGTATGGAAACATATTCGCTGGTACGTATAGAAGATAAGCATATGTCAGATATGAACAGTGAGATGCTCACTATAATAATCATAAAGATATTACTTTCCATAATCATCAATATATATGAAAGATATGTGGAGATAAACTATGGGAAGACTGCGGGGATAGCTATAGCACTGGTGTCATTGTCACTGACGATTGTTATGATAATATCCAGCAGAATAGGTTATGCATATCCAGAAACAAGACATAGTATAATAATGCTGATAATAGCATTATGGTTGTTATCCAATGTCATGACCATAATAATTAACATGATAGAGCAGAACAACAGATATAGTTATGAACTTATCATGCTGGAAAGAGAACGGGAAACTAATATTAAAGTATATGACAATATAAGGTCAGGACAGGAAGAATTAAGGAATATAAGGCATGATATCAAGAACAGACTTAATGCGCTGAGAGTGGCCATAGCAGATAATGACACTACAGCAGCACTTGATTATCTGGATAGTATGATAGGAAGTGTGGATAATGTTAAAGGGAAGATATATTGTAATAATCTTCTGATAAACAACATACTGACATATAAGCTTAACAATCTTGATGATAACATACAGCTTGAATGTCAGGCAGATGTGTCAGAGAATATTGAAATAGACATGGGAGATATCGGAGTAATAATAGGTAATCTTCTTGATAACAGTATTAAGGCAGTACGTGATATCAAAGAAGGTGCTTATATACATATAACCATATCTGAAAGTATAGGAAGACTAATAATAATAATAGAGAATAACTATATGAGAAATAATGAGAAAAAGCCAGTTTCATACTATATAGACCATGGGCGTGGTGTTAACAATGTGCGTCGGCTTGTGAAGAAATATGGTGGTACATATAAGGAAAATGTTTCTGAGAATGTATATCAGACAAAGGTTACTATAGACATGTAATGATATAAATAAAGAGTTTATGTCAGCGAAAATAATTGAGTGGTGAATTTCTTATGTATTGTACGTTGTATTATAGTTTTTAACACGATTTATAGTTTATAAAATATATGGTGCTTAAGATTGCAGAATTTATTGTGTGAATAAATTCTGCAATTTTTTTAAAACATAATTATATAAGAATACTCATCATGAAAATAGGTGATGGTATTTGGCAATATATTAAATATCTATAATTGCTATTTTTAATAATGCTATATAAAAATCACAGTAAGAAAAAATTATTTGATAACAAAGAATATAAATACTTTTAAAAATACATGCATGACATATAATATAGAAATTACATACAACAATGTTAATAAGTTCACAAACTTACAAAAAAATTACATCAAACAATACAACTTTTTACATTTGTAAAATATTGATAAAATTAATGTGATATAATATGATACATAGTAATTCGTCGACGGGGTGCTATAAAAATATTAAATACTTGGAGGTACAACAG
>ENA-OQER01000828-OQER01000828.1-human-gut-metagenome-genome-assembly--contig:-NODE-828-length-16213-cov-4.118861_pt1 | contig 16213 bp, 23 predicted proteins | sample MGYA00242797_ERZ504639 | MGnify/ENA primary metagenome ERZ504639 (study PRJEB26092, sample SAMD00036306) | human gut metagenome | host: Homo sapiens | study: EMG produced TPA metagenomics assembly of...
CTGACTTTCCAATCTTCACCACTTACACTGTTGTGTCACCGGCAAGAGGCTGATAGGTCAGTGAGACCTGAGGTATATTATAGTTGGTAACAATCAACTTACAAGATTTATCCTTGGGTAATCCCATTGACTGTATGATATCTACAGCCTTTCTAATACCCAACGCTTGAATTTTGTAAGCACTGTTTTCAACCACATAAACTCTTTCTTCAGGAGTATCTGTCCATCTTACATTTTCAAATCCCATTTTTACAAGACTATCTGTTGTTAATTCTCCTGTTGATTGACTGAAACTTTTTAATGGAATCATAACAAGCAACAATATAGCTATACAATACAACAAACATCTATATAAAACTCCTTTTGAAGAGCTCTTATTTTTCATTTTATAACAAATACTTGTTTCAATTTAACATTATGCGACCCTTACGTTAAGCCACATATTCGGTGCAAAAATAAGTACTATTTTTTAAATAGCAAATAAAATTAAACGAAATGAATCGTTTCTTTTGAAAAAACAGTTGAAAAGCATATTTTAATCTTTATATATAAAATAGGTATGGAATAAATTTGTATTTTTGCAAACTATATGAGTAGAATATTAGCGATAGATTACGGTAAAAAGCGCACAGGTGTGGCTGTGACGGATGTTTTGCAAATTATTGCAAACGGGTTAACGACTGTCCCTACACACCAACTACTGGACTTTATTCTGAAATATGTGGAAAAAGAGCCTGTGGAACGCATCATTGTAGGGCATCCCAAGCAAATGAATAATCAAGAGTCGGAAAATATGCGTAATATTGTCCCTTTTGTCAATCAACTAAGGAAAAAATTACCGGATATACCGATAGAGTTTGTTGACGAGCGATTTACGTCCGTATTGGCCCACCAAGCCATGTTGGATGGAGGTTTGAAGAAAAAAGATAGGCAGAATAAAGCTTTAGTTGATGAAATCAGTGCTACGATAATCTTACAGTCCTATTTGGAGTCGAAGAAATATATTTAATAAATAAAAACAGATTAAGAAAAATGATATTACCTATTTATGTGTATGGACAACCGGTGTTGCGTAAAGAAGCAGAGGATATTACCCCGGATTACCCTAATTTGAAAGAGTTGATAGCAAATATGTTTGAAACCATGAATCGTGCAGATGGTGTGGGTCTGGCTGCTCCGCAAATTGGTTTGCCTATTCGTGTCGTAACTATTGATCTGGATGTGATGTCTGATGAATTGCCCGAATTTAAGGATTTCCGTCGGGCTTATATAAATCCTCATATTTTAGAAGTGGGTGGAGAAGAAGTCAGCATGGAAGAAGGTTGTTTGAGTTTGCCAGGTATCCATGAAACGGTGAAACGTCCGGACCGTATTCATGTGACTTATTTGGATGAGGAGCTGAAAGAACATGACGAGTGGGTGGAAGGCTATTTGGCAAGGGTCATGCAGCATGAATTTGATCATTTGGACGGAAAAATGTTCATTGATCATTTGTCTGCATTACGCAAACAGATGATTAAAGGAAAGCTGGGGCCATGTTGAAGGGCAAGGCGCGTTGTTCCTATAAGGTCAAGACTATAAAATGATAACTCCGCGATTTTGATTTATGCGCCACAGGTGGCGCATTTGTGGGGAAAACCGTATTTTTATAAATACAAAATGATAAAACGGATACTCTATACATTATTAATAATGTTCCCTGTACTAGCTTCGGCACAGATAAATACGGACAGGGTGATGGCGATAGGGCGTAATGCGCTTTATTTTGAGGATTATGTCCTTTCGATTCAATATTTTAATCAGGTGATTAATGCAAAGCCTTATTTGTCTGATCCTTATTTCTATAGAGGTCTGGCGAAGATAATTTGGATGATTTTCAGGGGGCGGAGAGTGACTGTTCAGAAGCTATTGAGCGGAATCCGTTTGTGGTAAGTGCTTATCAGGTACGTGGATTGGCACGGATCCAACAGAATAATTTTGCGGGAGCTATAGAAGATTATACCAAGGCATTGGAGTTTGATCCTGAGAATATAGGGGTATGGCATAATATGGCCCTTTGCCGTATCAGGCAGGAAGATTATAAGGGGGCGAAGAATGATCTGGATAGCTGATCGCTATTTCCCCCCGATATACAAAGGCCTATTTGATGCGTGGTGAGGTGGATTTGAAGCAGAAGGATACTTTGGCTGCCGAAAAAGACTTTGGTAAGGCGATTGAAATAGACCGTTATGATGCAGATACATGGGCCAGCCGTGCTATCCTTCGTCTGCAGCAACAGAGATATAAAGATGCGGAAGCTGATCTTGATCATGCCATCCGTCTGTCCACCCGGAATTCAGGTGTCTATATCAATCGTGCTTTGGCCCGTTACCATCAGAATAACCTGAGAGGAGCGATGAGTGACTATGATATTGCATTGGATATTGATCCCAATAATTTCATCGGCCATTATAACCGGGGCTTATTACGTGCACAAGTAGGCGATGACAACCGGGCTATTCAAGACTTTAATTTTGTTATCGAAATGGAGCCCGACAATATGATGGCTATTTTCAACCGTGGTCTGTTATTGGATCAGACAGGAGATTATAAAGGGGCAATTAAAGATTATTCTACGGTGATAAATGAATATCCCAATTTTTTGCTGGGCTATCAGTACAGAGCGCAGGCACGTAGGAAAATAGGGGATGTAAAAGGTGCTGATGCAGATGAATTCAAAGTGTTGAAAGCACAACTGGATAAACAGAACGGAGTAGATCCTAATAAGCAGACTGCCGATAATACAGAGAATAATAAAACCCGTAAGAAGTCCGACAAAAACATGAACAACTATCGTAAGATTGTGGTTGCCGACAACGAAGAGGGAGAAGAAAAATATAAGAGTGACTATCGTGGACGCGTGCAGGATAAGAATGTGAATATTGTTCCCCAGCCTATGTTCGTGCTTACCTATTATGAAAAGCACGATGATGTGAAACGACAGGTCAACTATTATAAGTTCATTGAAACATTGAATAATCAGAAAGTACTTCCCGGTCGTCTGATTATAACTAATGAGGAAGCTCCTCTGACGGAAGAACAAGCTACAAAACATTTTGCATCCATTGACGAACAGACTGCTGCTATTGTGGCTGATCCGAATGATGTGAACAAACGTTTTGCACGTTCATTGGACTTTTATCTGGTGCAGGATTTTGCAAGTGCCATTGAAGATTTGAATCAGGCTATTATTATTGAGGGTAATTTCTTTCCGGTTTATTTCAATCGTGCTTTAATCCGTTATAAGCAGCTGGAATACCAGAAGATGGAAAAAGAGTATGATTTGAAAGCTAATCCGGGAGAGAAGAGTGCTGTGAAAGCTGCGGACTATGAAATGGTAAAGCGCGATTTGGACAAGGTGATTGAGCTGGCTCCGGATTTTGTCTATGCTTATTATAATAGAGGTAATGTGCTTTCTATCTTGAAAGACTATCGTGCGGCAATTGTTGATTATGACAGAGCCATCCAGTTGGATCCTAAATTTGCGGATGCTTATTTCAATCGCGGCTTGACACATATTTTCTTGGGTAACAACAGGCAAGGTATACAGGACCTGAGTAAAGCAGGTGAGTTGGGACTTTTCTCTGCTTACAATATAATCAAACGCTTTACGGAACGAAAAGAATAACATTTTTTTGCTAAAAAGAGGATAAGTCAAAAAGATTTCGTTATTTTTGCATCCTCAAGAAAGAAAATAAATAGAAGATTATGATAAAGATAACATTCCCCGACGGCTCTGTTCGCGAATATAACGAAGGAGTTACTGGTCTGCAGATTGCAGAAAGTATCAGTTCACGGCTGGCGCAAGATGTTTTAGCTTGTGGTGTGAACGGTGAAACGATTGATTTATCTCGCCCTATCAATGAAGATGCAAACTTCGTTCTTTATAAATGGGAAGACGAACAGGGCAAACATGCTTTCTGGCACACTAGTGCCACTTGCTGGCCGAAGCATTGCAAGAACTTTATCCAGGCATTCAGTTTGGTATCGGTCCGGCCATTGAAAACGGTTTTTACTATGATGTAGACCCGGGTGAAGCAATCATTAAGGAGGCAGATTTGCCAGCTATTGAGGCCAAGATGGCCGAGTTGGCTGCAAAGAAAGAAATATTGGTGCGTCAGAGCATTGCTAAAGAGGATGCGTTGAAGAAATTCGGTGAAAGAGGTGAGACTTATAAATGTGAATTGATCTCCGAACTGGAGGATGGACACATCACCACTTATACACAAGGTGCGTTTACCGACCTTTGCCGTGGTCCCCACTTGACCTCTACTGCTCCTATCAAAGCTATCAAGCTGCTTTCTGTGGCCGGTGCTTATTGGAGAGGGCAGGAAGACCGTAAGCAGATGACACGTATTTATGGTATAACTTTCCCGAAGAAGAAAATGCTGGACGAATATCTGGTAATGCTGGAAGAAGCCAAGAAACGCGACCATCGTAAGATAGGTAAGGAAATGGATTTGTTCATGTTTACCGATATGGTGGGCAAGGGACTTCCCATGTGGTTACCGAAAGGTACTGCCTTGCGTATCCGTTTGCAAGATTTCTTGCGCCGTATCCAGGCCCGTTATGATTATCAGGAAGTAATGTGTCCGCCTATTGGCAACAAGAACCTGTATATCACTTCCGGACACTACGCCAAGTATGGTAAGGACTCGTTCCAGCCTATTCATACACCCGAAGAAGGGGAAGAATATTTCCTGAAACCGATGAACTGTCCTCATCACTGTATGATTTATAAGAATTCTCCACGTTCTTATAAGACCTGCCGTTGCGTATCGCGGAATTCGGAACCGTATGCCGCTACGAACAGAGTGGTGAATTGCACGGACTGACCCGTGTGCGCAGTTTTACGCAAGATGATGCTCACTTGTTCTGTCGTCCCGACCAAGTGAAGGAAGAATTCCTTCGCGTGATGGATATCATTAACATTGTGTTCAAGTCTATGAATTTGAGAATGTGGAAGCTCAGATTTCTCTTCGTGACAAGGTGAACCGTGAAAAGTACATTGGTAGTGATGAGAATTGGGAAAAAGCCGAACAAGCCATTATTGAAGCTTGCGAAGAAAAAGGCCTGACTGCGAAAGTGGAATATGGTGAAGCTGCATTCTATGGACCTAAATTGGACTTTATGGTGAAAGACGCTATCGGCCGTCGCTGGCAATTGGGAACAATTCAGGTAGACTACAACTTGCCCGAACGATTCCAGTTGGAATATATGGGTTCAGATAACCAAAAGCATCGTCCGGTAATGATTCACCGTGCACCTTTCGGATCAATGGAACGTTTTGTTGCCGTATTGATTGAGCACACTGCCGGTAAATTCCCGCTGTGGCTGACTCCTGATCAGGTAGCTATTCTGCCTATTTCTGAGAAATTCAATGAGTATGCGGAAAAAGTGAAAGCAGAACTGAGAAAATTCGATGTTCGTGCTATTGTGGATGACCGTAATGAAAAAATCGGCCGTAAGATTCGTGACAACGAAATGAAGCGTATTCCTTATATGTTGATTGTAGGTGAGAAAGAAGCTGAAAACGGTGAAGTTGCAGTCCGCAAGCAGGGCGAAGGCGACAAAGGAACTATGAAAATAGAAGAATTCGGAAAAAATATTGCCGAAGAAGTTTCTAATATGATAAATAAATGGTAACTTTGCAGCCGTTTGCAAAAGAGCACATTGTTAAACCTTTATGTATTCTTTTGCGTTAAGATAAAGAAATACTAATTAAAATAAGAAGAAACAAACAGGAACTAAAAGTTTTTTAATGAAGAATGACAGTTTAAAAGGGCAACACAGAATCAATGAACAGATTCGTGCCAAAGAAGTCCGCATAGTGGGCGACGATGTAGAACCGGCAGTTTATCCGATAGCTCAAGCTTTAAAAATGGCTGAAGATCATGAGGCTGACCTAGTTGAAATTTCACCCAATGCTGTTCCTCCAGTTTGTAGAATTATTGATTATTCTAAATTTCTTTATCAATTAAAGAAACGTCAAAAGGAACAAAAGGCTAAACAGGTAAAAGTAAACGTAAAAGAAATCCGTTTCGGACCTCAAACAGATGATCATGACTACAACTTCAAGTTGAAACATGCCATCGGATTCTTGCAGGACGGAGACAAGGTGAAAGCATATGTGTTCTTTAAAGGTCGTTCCATTCTTTTCAAAGAACAAGGCGAAGTATTATTGCTTCGTTTTGCGAATGACTTGGAAGAATATGCAAAAGTAGAGCAGATGCCCTTGTTGGAAGGTAAGAGAATGACTATTTCTTTGGCTCCGAAGAAAGCGGGCTCTCCGAAGAAGGCAGAAATGGATACTGCTAAAAAGGAAAATCCGAAAAAGGCAGTAGAAGCAAAAGAATAAAAAAAGAGTGCGTAACGCGCCGGTATAGTGCGTTACCACCATTTGAATAATAATTTAAAATTAAAAACAAGATGCCAAAGATCAAGACTAACTCCGGTTCTAAAAAAAGATTCGTTCTTACCGGAACAGGTAAAATCAAAAGAAAGCACGCTTTTCACAGTCATATTTTGACTAAGAAGACTAAAAAGCAGAAAAGAAACCTTGTACACTCAGGTCTAGTAGCTAATGCTAACTTGGATCAAGTTAAGGAATTGCTTTGCATGAAGTAATCTAAAAACAACGAAAGCGTAAACGTATTATTTAAAGTATTAACCGAATGTCTTTAGCTTGAAGTTCACCGTGTGAAACAGTGGCGCTAACATTCAAAAAGAATTAAAACTATGCCAAGATCAGTAAATCATGTTGCTTCTAGAGCAAGAAGAAAGAAAATTTTAGGTCTTACCAAAGGTTATTTTGGTGCAAGAAAGAATGTATGGACAGTAGCAAAAAACACTTGGGAAAAAGGTTTGACCTACGCATACCGTGACCGTAAGAACAAGAAACGTAACTTCCGCGCTTTGTGGATTCAGCGTATCAACGCTGCGGCTCGTCTGGAAGGAATGTCTTATTCTAAATTGATGGGTGCATTACACAAAGCTGGTATCGAAATCAACCGTAAGGTATTAGCTGATTTAGCTATGAACCATCCGGAAGCATTCAAAGCAATTGTTGCTAAAGCAAAAGTAGCTTAATTCTTCTGTAAACGGTGATATAAAGATTTATTAAAAGAGCAATCTCTATGAGGTTGCTCTTTTTTATTGCGGATGCTTTGTGATGTTTCATTAAGAATTTGAAATAACAATAAGCAGAATTACAGAGAGTTATTTTCTTGCTTATTATTTTTAACAAACAAATCCTGCTATACTCTTGTTTATATCATAAAAAGGACGTATATTTGTCATACGGAAAGAGATGAAAAGCGAGCCGCATTAGTTGGATTGGGAAACTCATCAAACTAATCTGAAAACCGAGACATAGCTTCATCTTCCAATGGCGGGCCACGCCTCGGGTAGCATTTATGCCGGTGGATTACAAAGGAGGAGAGCACTCAAAACCTGTCATTCGGAGTTTCATCGCATCACTGGTGCGGCTTCATTATAAGGCGATGTTAATTCAAGAGATTAGCATCGCTTCTTTTTTATAAAAATAATACGGATATGATATTTTATTTTTCAGGTACAGGTAATTCAGCTTGGGTGGCAAGGCAGCTGGCGGAAGGACAGAATGAGGAATTGTTCTCCATCGCTGTGGAAATAGATAAGAATAAGGAGTATAAACTAAGAGAAGGAGAAAAAGTAGGTTTTGTCTTCCCTGTGTATGCATGGGGACTCCGGAGATTGTACTTCGTTTTATCCGTCGGTTGAAGATGACTAAGCCGGAATATCTTTTCTTTGTCTGTACTTGTGGAGATGATACGGGTCGGACTGCACAACTCTTTTCTTCTGCTGTTGCCCGGAAGGGATGGCGGTGTGCTGCCGGTTACTCGGTCACCATGCCGAATACTTATGTTTCTTTGCCAGGTTTTGATGTAGACGATGAAGATGTGGAAACCCAGAAAGTGCATAATGCTGTTGCCCGTGTACGCTTTATTAACGAGGAGATAGCATCAAGGGTTCAAACGAAACATTATAATTGCCATGAAGGTGCGCTTCCATTTACTAAATCCTATTTTTTGCGTCCGTTTTTCAATACTTTCCTGATGTCTCCTAAACCTTTTCATGCTACAGAGGCTTGTATTGCTTGTAAAAAATGTGAGAAAGCTTGTCCTGTGAATAATATAAAAGTGACGGATCGTCCTGTTTGGGGAGATAACTGTACCCAATGCCTTGCTTGTTATCATATTTGTCCGGTTCATGCTGTGGAATATGGAAAAGTTACTGCGAAGAAAGGACAATACAAAGGACGGCTGCTGAAAGACTTATAAGTGCGAGAAATGGTCTGTATTGGTTTTATATTCTAAAGAAGAAGATTCTATACATAGACATTAAGTTATCTATCCATTTGGAAGGTGTGTCGAAACCCTCATGAACTAAAAATCACCCTCTTACAGAAGTGAACTGCACTCCTAAAGTTTTGTGTCCAACTTTTGGGGTGCAGTTCAACTTCTGTAACGAGGGTGATTTCAATAAAAGGGAAGTATTCCCTTTTATTTTATCTTCCGCCGGTTTAACGCTTGTTGATAACGTCTTGCATTCGCTTGATGCTGGGCTGCTGTGACAGCGAAATTATGAGTGCCTGAGAAATCTTCTTTGGCACACATATAAATATAATTATGCTGTGTATAGTTCAGTACGCTTTCAATCCTTGGATGGATGGGATTCGGATAGGTCCCGGAGGCAAACCTGCATACTTGTAGGTATTATAAGGAGAGTCCACTTCCAGATGTTTGAAAAGAATGCGTTTCAGTCCGAATTCCTGCAAACCAAATTTTACCGTCGGGTCTGCTTGCAACAACATCCCTTTATTCAATCTGTTGATGTAAAGTCCTGCGACCATGGGTTTTTCAGGACCATTGGCCGTTTCTTCCTCCACGATAGAGGCCAGAGTAGATACTTCTTCAGGAGTAAGTCCGATACGTTGAGCCTTTTTCAACCTTTCACCATTCCAAAAGGCGGCATGTTCTTTTTGCATCCGTTTCATAAAAGCGTCAGCACTCATATTCCAATACACCTCGTAAGTGTTAGGAATAAAAAGGGAGGGGAGTGTCTCTTGGGCATATCCCATTTGTGCACAATAAGCACTGTCGGAAATTAATTTGGCAATATCCAGAGAATCAATCATGAGTTGGCGTGAAACGGCCCGCACTAATCTGTCCACGGTGCGTACACTGGGTACAGTCAGATTAATGGGAGTCTGATATCCCATAGAAAGACGCCGGAAGAGATAGCGCATATTGTCTGAAGGATTGAGTGCGTAACGCCCTGTCCGTATATTGTCGCCATACTTCTCTTTTTCTGCCAGATATTGAAAACCGAACATACTTTTAGGATGTCCGTTCCGGATTATTTTATGGTACACAGAATCCAGGTTATCATCTCTGTCTATATAAATATAGGTAGTCTTTGTAAGTTGGAGCTGCTTGGCAAAGAAATAGTAATATATACTTCCTGCGCCACCTGCTCCCACTAGGATAATTATAAGAATAACTATCCATACAATAGTACGTTTCTTTTTATTCATTTTAGTCTATCGGGCTTTTTTGTATGCAAATATAGGCAAATATCCCTTTCTTTTCTACTTTTGACGATTTTGTACCCCTAAAAATACAATTTTGTCCACTATCCGGTTGATGTAAAATGTGTAAATTTGACCAAACAAAAAACGAGAACGCAAAATAGTATATTAATTATTTTATTTTTAATCATGAAAAATGCACTTATGGGCTTGGCATTGTTCGCTGCAATGCCGGTATTTGCTCAACAAAAAGCGACTATCAATGTACATCCCGAGCAAGGGAAAGAAATCATCAGTAAACATATTTATGGACAATTTGCAGAGCATCTGGGGACTTGTATCTATGGAGGTTTGTGGGTAGGTGAAGATTCTAAAATTCCCAATACCCAAGGCTATCGTAATGATGTGCTTCAGGCTTTGAAGGACTTGAAAGTACCGGTGCTTCGTTGGCCGGGGGGGTGTTTTGCCGATGAATATCATTGGATGGATGGTATCGGTCCGAAAGAGAATCGTCCCCGGATGGTCAATAATAACTGGGGAGGTACAGTAGAAGATAATAGTTTCGGAACACATGAATTTCTGAACTTGTGTGAGCTGATAGGTTGTGAGCCTTATATCAGTGGTAATGTAGGAAGCGGAAGTGTGGAAGAATGGCGAAATGGGTGGAATACATGACTTCTGAACAAGGTAGCCCGATGGCGAAACTGCGTAAGGAGAACGGTCGTGAAAAACCATGGAAAGTGAAATTCTTTGGGGTAGGTAATGAAAGCTGGGGATGCGGAGGCAGTATGCGTCCTGAATATTATGCAGACTTGTATCGCCGTTATTCTACCTATTGTCGTAATTATGATGGCAATCATTTATTCAAAATAGCCAGTGGTGCCAGTGATTATGACTATAATTGGACCGAAGTGCTGATGAAAAATGTGGGCCATCGCATGGCAGGTCTTTCTCTTCATTATTATACAGTGACCGGATGGAGTGGAAGCAAAGGTTCGGCTACCGAGTTCACTAATGATGATTATTATTGGACTATGGGCAAATGCCTGGAAATAGAACCGGTATTGAAGAAGCATATCGCTATTATGGATAAATACGATCCGAAAAAACAAATCGGCCTGATGGTGGACGAGTGGGGAACCTGGTGGGATGAAGAACCGGGAACGGTCCGCGGACATTTGTATCAGCAAAATACGTTGCGTGATGCTTTCGTGGCTTCTTTAACTTTGGATGTTTTCCATAAATATACGGATCGTATCAAGATGACGAACATTGCCCAGATTGCCAATGTGCTTCAATCTATGATTCTGACCAAGGAAGACAAGATGGTTTTGACACCGACCTATCATGTCTTTGAAATGTATAAAGTGCATCAAGATGCTACTTATCTTCCTTTGGAACTGAACTGTGAACGCAAGGTGGTACGTGACGACCGCATTGTTCCGATGGTAAGTGCTACCGCTTCACGGGATGCAAACGGTTTTATTCATATTTCCTTGTCTAATGTGGATTTGCAGGAATCGCAGGAAATAGAGTTGAATCTGGGTGAGGTGAAAGCTAAGAGTGTTACCGGCCGTATTTTGACCGCTAACAATATAGGTGATTACAATAGTTTCGAGAAACCGAGTGTGGTTGCCCCGAAAGAATTTACCGGAGCCAAGGTTAATAAGGGAAGCTTGAAAGTGACTCTTCCTGCCAAGTCTATCGTGGTGTTGGAAGTGAAATAAATCACGTACGTACGTGTAGCCCTTCACATACGTCAGTGTAGGGCTATGCATACGTATATATTGCGCCACACGTACGTATGTGATGGGTTACGGTAACTCTTGTACCCTCTCTGCTTCAATTCTGTTTTCTACCTCATCCGGCAGGGCAGGGAAGAAATCTATATTCGTTCTTTTCTCTACGCTGTCCACTGTTACTATATATTTCTTCAGCGGCTTATGTCCGGCGCTGTTGGGGAAGATAAATCCTATGGCTTGCGGATTTTTCTTATCATTTATCAATATGACTTTATAGAAAGCATGGGGGACTGCCACTTTGTTGTTGCCGATTCGTTTGGGGCGTTTAGTATCATATATGGGGCCGCAGGCAATGTACACTGCTCCATATTTTTTTGCCCATTGGCGTGACTTTTCCTCCAGGTCATTCCAGTCGCCGCGGTTCAGATTCGGATTTTGCGGACAAATGTTGCTCATATAAAAAGATTCTTCCATGGCTTGTTTGTTCCATTTCATATCGGCGGCAGGGGCCATGTGTCCCCGGTCGTATCCTGATTTTGTATAATCTCCCGTATATGCTTTGGCTCCACGTACGTCCGGGTCGGGCAAGAATTTATTTGTTCGCCCTTCTTTTCCTTTTGTTTCTTTTTTAGTAAGTTCCCACGCCACCCATTGTGGAGTTTTGTAATCGGCATTATAAGACAGGGTATATCCTTTACGTTTCAGAATCTGGCCGCCTGTACTTGATTGTATCATCGGAATTTCCAATGCACCGCCATGCTGGGGCGAGGTCAGTATTTCTGGCTTTTCTTCATTGCTTTCGATAGTGGGGATATTTTCAAGCAGTTTCCCGTCAAACAATTGATGTTTATATGCCAAAAGTCCCAGTAATACTAAAATAATGATGACTCTCAGGGGACTATTGGATTGTTTCTTTTTCTTTGCGCTCATATTTGTTCTGTTTTAGGGGTGCAAAGATAGAATAAAATATAAAAATACATTATCTTTGTCCATTATATAGCTGTAAATTTTAATAATACTGATATGCTATCCTAACTAATCAAACCTATTATATATGAAAAAGAACCGATTATCGTTAGCGTTCCTGAGTCTGCTAATTGCAGCTTCTCCTTTACGGGCACAAGATACGCTACAGAATGAAACAGTCGAGCAGAAAGACAAGAGAATGGAATGGTTTTCACAAGCCAAGTTGGGTATCTTTATCCATTGGGGAATTTATTCCGTCAGAGGAGTGTCCGAAAGCTGGTCCTTCTTTAACAACTACCTGCCCTATGATGAATACATGGAGCAGGAAAAGGTTTCACAGCCTCCAAGTATGATCCGAAGGCTTGGGTGGATCTGATAAAAGAAAGTGGAGCCAAATATACAGTGATAACTACCAAACATCATGACGGAGTTGCGTTATGGGATACCAAAGTAGGAGATATCAGCGTCGTGAAAAGCACTCCGGCAAAACGTGATCTCATAGCTCCCTTTGTAAAGGAAGTAAGAAAACAAGGATTGAAACTTGGCTTCTATTATTCTTTATTGGACTGGTCTCATCCTGATTACCCTAACAAAACCCGTACGGAAGTACGTTATAAAAATGATCCTGAACGTTGGGCCAGATTCAACAAGTTCAATTTCGGACAATTGGCGGAGCTGAACAAAACCTGGAAACCGGATCTGTATTGGTTCGACGGAGACTGGGAACAAAGTGCGGAAGCTTGGAATTCCAAAGATATTGTAGATCTGCTCCGTTCGGATAATAAGAATGTGATTATCAATTCGCGCATACAGGGATATGCGACTATGCTACTCCCGAACAGGGAGTGCCGGTGGTGCGTCCCGAGGATAAATATTGGGAGCTTTGTATGACCATGAATGATTCATGGGGATATCAGCATACAGACAGCAATTATAAATCACCCTATATCTTGCTTCGTACATTTGTAGACTGCCTGAGCATGGGCGGTAATCTTTTATTGGATATCGGTCCGAAAGAAGACGGTTCCATTCCTGAAGAACAGATCGCTGTGTTGAAGGAGTTCGGCCGATGGACCAAGAAGCATAAAGAAGCTATTTATGAAACTCGCGCAGGGATTCCTACCGAGCATTTCCAGGGATATACCACACTGAATAAGGCGGGGGATATTCTGTATTTATACCTCCCTTACAAACCTAACGGTCCGGTGGAAGTAAAAGGGCTGATGAACAAAGTGAACCGTATATGGGTGGTTGGTAACGGAGCTATGTTGAATTACAAGGTCTACAATAAAAATTATTGGAACTCAGTACCGGGCAATCTTTATATTGATGTACCCCAACAGGTACAGGATGAGCAGATTACCGTGCTGGCCGTGTTGCTGGATGGACCGATCAAACTCTATCGTGGAGTGGGACAAGTGCAAGATAATAACTAATCTGAATCAGAAAAATAGATGAAGAAACTTATTTATACCCTGTTGCTTCTGCTGGTTACTTTTCCGGCAATGGCACAAAGCCTTTTTGAACAATATGAACGTTTTCTGACCGAACCGCGTACCTATGTATGTTATCGTCCGGATGGAAAGTTGAAAATAGATGGTAAACTGAATGAAAGTTCCTGGAAGAAGGCGGCGCCTACCGCTCCGTTTGTAGATATAAGCGGTGAAGGATTCCCGACTCCCAAATATGAAACTACCGCCAAGATGCTGTGGGATGATGAATATTTATATGTAGGAGCTGTTCTTCAAGAAGAGGATATCAAGGCACGTCTTACCCAGCGTGATACCATCATCTATTATGACAATGACTTTGAAGTATTTATCGATCCGGATAGCGACGGACACAATTATTTTGAAATAGAAACCAATGCGCGTGGCGTGATTTTCGACCTGATGCTGGACAAACCTTATCGTTCGGGTGGAAATTTCATGGTGCAATGGGACTGCCCCGGATTGAAGACCGCCATCCATTGTGAAGGTACACTGAATAAATCAAAAGATAAAGATAAGTATTGGAGTGTGGAAATGGCCATTCCTCATCAGGCGCTGACCATGAACTTAATAATCCGTTGAAGGCCGGCAACACCTGGCGCATCAACTTCTCGCGTGTGCAGTGGCTGAAGGAGAAAGGACCTGAGGAAAACTGGGTATGGACTCCTACCGGAAGAATCGATATGCACATGCCCGACCGTTGGGGATATCTTTATTTCGTAGACAAGAAAGTGGGAACCTCGCAGGATGAGTTGGTTTATCCGTACAATCAGGCTATTTATAAACTGCTGTGGGCCATGTTCTACGCACAGCAGGATAATTATAGTAAACAACATAACTACTTGCGTGCCACAGAACAATTCTTTTTGACTGATAAAGAGTTGAAGGCTCTTCCGGCTGATGCCCGGATTGCGGTGGAAGCGACTCAGAATACCTATCAGATAGCTATAACCAATCCTGCTGAAGGAGTCCGTTATGTAATAAATAATGAAGGACGTTTCCGGACAGAAAAGATACCTGCCCGTGAAGTTAAAAACTGGTTGTGGATGCGTCTGAATAACCGTTCGGATGCCGAATGGAAAAAATGGTTTGCGTTGTTGAAAGAATGTGGTATTTCGGGTGTCATGTTCGAGGGATACAATGAAAATATTTATCGTCTTTGCAAAGAAGCCGGACTGGAGGCACATTATTGGAAATGGACGATGAACCGCAGGGAACTGCTGGACAAGCATCCCGACTGGTATGCCGTGAACCGTAAAGGCGAGTCTTGTCACGACAAACCGGCCTACGTGGATTATTATCGCTTCTTGTGCCCTAATCACCAAGGTGTGGCAGAGTATCTGGCAGAAGACTATGTAAAGGAAGCCCATAAGCCTTATGTGGATGGTGTTCATCTGGATTATGTCCGTATGCCGGATGTAATCTTGCCTGTCAGCTTATGGAAAAACTATGGTATAGAGCAGAAAGAAGAGTTGCCGGAATATGACTATTGTTATTGTGATGTCTGCCGTGAATTGTTTAAAGCTAAAACAGGACAGGATCCGTTGGAATTAAAGTATCCGATGGAAAACCAGAGTTGGATCAATTTCCGTCTGGATGCCATCACTCGTGTGGTGGATGCCATTACCAAAGCGGTGAAAGCCGATCATAAAGCTATTTCTGCCGCAGTGTTCCCGGGACCGTCCATGCTCGCAAGATGGTGCGCCAAGATTGGGGAGAATGGACGCTGGATGCTTATTATCCGATGATTTATAATAAATTCTATTATGAAGGTCCTGAATGGATCGGGCGTCGGTAAAGGAAAGCGTTGAAACGGTGAATGGGCGTGCCAAGATATATGCCGGACTGATGTTTGGTGATATTAAGGACAATTTTGAAGAGGCGCTGGATGAAGCGTACAATAACGGGGCATCCGGTGTATCCTTCTTTGATGGTCCGGATGAAGAATATTTGCATAAATTCAAAGCTTATTTGGATAAGAGAGGATTTGTGGTGAAGTAACTCCGTACTGTTAGATCCTTATATTAGAGAAATAAATCTCTTTTTAGCGGTCACTTTCGATTTTTATCGTAAGTGGCCGCTTTTGCGTTTTATCATTTGTTCTTTTAATGAGTGCGGAAAAGGAATTTATGTGTTCCTTTTTGGTCTTTCTTGGATCTATCTTGAAAATGAATCTGTTAGAATAAAAAAAATGGAGTTCTCTTAGTAAGAGAACCCCATTCCGCTGCAAATGTAGCTATAATAATCCAAATACGGAAATCTTTTATTCAGGAATCAGTCTCTGATAAGGATTCTTATAATATTTGTTTGCAAATTATCCATCTCTGATTATATGTAAATATCTTATTGTCAGTAGTATATGTCTTTTTGGAGTTCTCTTACTAAGAGCAACCCCAAAAAAGACA
>ENA-OQER01000829-OQER01000829.1-human-gut-metagenome-genome-assembly--contig:-NODE-829-length-16184-cov-1.913122_pt1 | contig 16184 bp, 27 predicted proteins | sample MGYA00242797_ERZ504639 | MGnify/ENA primary metagenome ERZ504639 (study PRJEB26092, sample SAMD00036306) | human gut metagenome | host: Homo sapiens | study: EMG produced TPA metagenomics assembly of...
CTCGCACCGAAAATGTCAGCCAGCTGCTTTTTGTTGACTTCCATTGTTCATTCCACGGACAAAAACAGAGAAAGGAAACGACAGAGCAAAGCACTCGCTTTCAGCACCTGTCGCCTTCCTTTCTTTTCAGAGGGTATTTTAAATAAAACATTAAGTTATGACGAAGAAGAACGGAAACGCCTTAAACCGAAATTTTCATAAATAGCGAAAACCCGCGAGTCGCCGCCCCGTAACATGTCAGATAGCCGGAAAGGACCCGAATAATGCATACATCCGCATATATTATGGGCCCACACTCAAGCAAATAACTTGTATATGGTCGTAAAATCCCAATAGCATCTACCAAAGCAAACTATTGAAATTAACCTGTTCATCATGCTTTAAAATAAACCTATGTAATTAATACTTCCACTTAGTTCCAAACTGTTGTGTGTAGCAACTGACACATAGCCAAGAAAATAAATATCGTCGCAACTTATATGTCACCCCACTAAACCTTATCAACAAACTTACACGTTAAACACTTAATCCCTATCTAAAATCCCTTTCTTATAAGCCCTAGCAAGATAAAGTAGGTTACTTTCCTTATCATCACTATGTAAAATCTCAGCATGCTTATCACTTACTTTAATGAATCCCTTCGCAGCCTGCAGAAGCCCCAAACCTGTCACCAACGGATTTTCCGTGTCGCTAACACTAATAATCGCTCCTAAAACAATATTAACCATATCGTCAGAACCTGGCATTTCAAAACTTAAATTGTAGCGATTTAAGAACCAACCTTTATTAATTTCACTAATTCTGTTTATATCTTCCAAGGAATTACGGAAGCGTTCATAAGCCTTTTTTTGAAAAAGCGGCTCATCGGGAGCATAAGCAACATCTTGGTATAAGTCATCCAGATAATTATGGAACGCATCATAATCAACTTTATATTTATGCTTAAACTCAAGTATCTGCTCCGGATGGATATGTGGTCCGGGAACAGGAAGTGCATCAAAGAGTTCAAGTTTTAAGTTCGTATTTCTATCACTTGTCCCATTCCCCCCTATAAATTCCTCTCCTATCTGATGTAAATTCCAGTCACGCTGAGGCTCATCCTTCCTTAACTTACTAAGTATCTCAACCTGACGTTTTGGGAACTCTATCGGGTACTGATCGCTATTGAATCCGATAGACACTACTGGTCTAGACAAAAAGTCCAAACCAATCAATATATCTTCTCGGGGTAATTGAAAATATATTTCTCTTGAGCCTGGAATTACTAATCTATCCCAAAAAAGAGTGTAATAATTCAAATCTTCTTCATTCAACCCTCGCGCTGTCTGGAATCCACCAGTGGGCAAAACTTCCGTCATAACAGGTGAAGCAACAACACATCTTTCCACAATATTCCCCTTAGTAGTTTTCACTCAAAAGCTTAGGAGAAAGTAACTATCACACCTACAAAAAAAAAGTAAACGAAAAATACTGTATACTTGATTTGGATTATGAAACTCTATCAGTCACGCTTGTGGCAATAATAAAAATAATCGACAACATCGGAATACCGAATAAAAAATCATCTCAAAAATGAAATCTACTAGCATTTTTCGGAACGTCTTTTTCATAAACTAGTACATAGAACAGTTTGACTGACTTTATAAAATTTATTTTTCCTAGTTAATGAGAGGCTCGAACATTTTCTATCTCTCGAATCCCTGCAAAGCGCTTGTTGCCCTTTTCGATAAGTGACAGTAATGGTTTTATCCAAAGCACTGCCTGACAATATGTCATTGGCTGGTGGTAACGGCACGATCATCGGCTGAGTTAGGTTTGTCGGTATCGGTGTGCATGGCGCTGGCACGTAAACGGTACGCGTATTCGAGCAGCCCACCAGCAATGTCAGCAGGAACAGGCAGATCACAGGTTTTTTCACGGCGGAGAATCTCCCGGTATTCGATAACTGTTTCTTCAGTGCTGGTGTCGATCAGGGAGTTAAGCCTGATGGCATGTTCGGCAACCTGATTGAATCGATTGAAGTTGAATGCCTGGGTGGCGATCACCTGCCCCTGCATAGAATTGTCGCTTCGCAGCGTCGTTATCGCTCTGAAGGCTATTGGCGTCGGAGCAACTCTTAACGAGAGCGACCGAAAGGACAGCAATAACAACAACGCCTATAAGACCCGGATTAATTTTCATTGGTCTAACCCCCAGCACGCCAGCGCGCTTTCCTGGTCCCGTCGCTCAACCTGACCATAGCAGCCATTCTTCTGGCCTTTGGTTAGACGGCAATCACGGCCACCGTCTTTAATCCACCAGCGGATAGCTTCACAGGCCCCTTTCCGGTCACCAGAATTGATGCGCTTATAGAACGTAGACGGGAAACATTTTCCGGGGCCGATGTTATATGGGCAGAAAGAAGCGATACCCGCTTTCTGTGGTTCGGTCAGTGGTACTTTGATATTTCGGTCAACCCACGCCAGCGCCTTGTCGCGTTCAATGGCGTTTACCTGGGCGCATTTCTCAGCTGACAGCTTCATGCCCTGTACTACTGGCTTGCCATCAACCATTGTTGCACCACGGCAAATGGTCCAGAGTCCGCCGCCGTCGCGATATGCTGTCAAGCTGTTACCCTCTTTCTCATCCAGAAACTGATCGAGAATCACGGGTGCGGAAGCCCCGGCAAGAATCAAACCAACGACCGCTGCGCTCAATTTATTCTTCAGCTTTAGAGACATAGCCATTGCGCCGATCCTCCCGTTCTTTCCAGCGGAAATACCAGTTCACTGCACAGGTGATTACCGTGCATGCGATACCGACAATAATTGCCCAGTCGCTCAGGCTTAACCCTGCAATTCTGTCGGCCAACATCCAGGACACCTCTTTTGCTGTTTTTGCTGTTTCGGCATATGCCTTCGCTGATACACCGCAGCCGGTCAGCGTGGTGCCTGTTCCATATGAAAGTCTGCTATAAATGGTGCTCATTCTGGTCATAGCCTCACCTCCGATTCTTCGGATGGCGCTGTGTGTGTATGAAAAGGGTCAGGCTTCACGGGCTGGATTTATCAACAAAGCACGTAGCGGATGATTCCCGTGAGGCCTGAAATAGAAAAGCCCCGCATAAGCGAGGCTATAAATTCTTTGCCACTTCCCGGAGTGGCCACGCTCATGCCCTTGAGGTGCTGTCGCGTCATCGCCGCTGATAACCGGTGCGTATCTGGCATTCACGCTGCTTTACCGGAGCTTATTTTGATCTATGAACCCTTACCCATCACTACACAGGCTCGCCATTACGCGACTCGGGGCAGCATCATGACTGCTGCAGTGCCTTTCGACTGCGGTCTGTCCGTTCTACCCGTGCATTTTCTTACCCTCCAGAAACGCAAAAGCCCCACGGTGTTATCCGCGGGGCTTGAAACGAAGGCATTAACCCATCGTTGGGATAAAATTAACACAGATTCGGGAAAAGTAAATAGCTGGAATTAACTTCCATAGCCGTTATCGTGTTATTTGTTTCAGTTGGTTTTCTGCCCATGCCTCTTCAATATCGAATTTCGTAATCAGCTGATCATAGAACGGTTTAACGGACTTCTTCCACGTATCCAGGCTGATTACATCCGTAATCTGGCAAACAGCTGCGTGGGCCTCAGTTGAAGGAATGCGTTCATATCCACGCCCGCCGCAGCGCTTGCAGTCAGTCATAACCGGCACACCCTGTTTCTTCGTTTCCTTCTGGTCTACGGCTTTCCCACGTCCCCGGCAATCATTGCAGGCACAACTGACAACCTTCTTCCCCTTGCAGTTCGAGCACAGCACTCGAACCACCTCTCGAACCTGTCGTTTAACCTCGAAATCACTCGGTGACTGACCAAGCTCTTTCGCCCATTGAGGAATCCTCATTGAATAATGAGATTTCATTGTGAACACGTCGGCCTCAATAAATCCCTGCCCGCTGCAACAATCACACTGCTTAACGCTCGCAGCGCTGCGGGGAGTAATCTTCAAAAGCGAAGGTGGCCAACTGGTGCATCACCTTAGGCTTAACCCCGGAATCCAACTTACGCAGTGCGGCAACCTTGTCACATTTGGTCATCGCATACTCAGCCAGCAGTCCGATCGCCCGCTCCCGGTCGTTATTACTTATACCCATCTTGCCGAGGAAAGCACTGTACCCCATGGCAGCGCGTTCCTGAGTCATGCCCATTGCCGCCATGATGTCGGTGCAAGTCAGTGAATCAGAGGCGGTAGCACGCGGAGAATCGCTAATCAGAGTGGATTTTGCAAAGTGGTATTTCACTGTGTTTTCGAGGTTCATAGCGCTTCTCCAGCATAAGTTTTCACGTAATTCTTCAGTATTCGGTAGTCCGTCAGCACAGAGCCGGGAAAGTGATATAAGCGCAATCGTTGCCAACGAACGCGGAGGTGATCGGCAAAGTAGGATTCGAATGTCATGCGGCCTCCAGCCCGGTGATTGTCAGTTCCAGCTTTCCACCTTTGGTAACGGGCATCTTCACAACGCGATAATCAACGACCTGAGCATCGTCCAGCCAGAAACCTGCTTTGGTGAGTGCGTCAAAAGCGGCCTTTTGCAGATTATCCAGGTCACGGCGACGGCGATCCGGCATGTGGCACTCAATGCGGATTTTCACAGGCATAGCCAGACCGATATCCAGCATTGCGTTTTTAATGATTCGGGCGACGTTATCGCGGTATGCCTGCCCTTCTGCGCTGATGTGCGTGCGCCCGCGATTATGGCGGTAGTAGCGGTTATTGCTCGGCGGCCAGGGCAATGTGATGTTGTAAGTATTCACGCCTTGATTACCCCCTCTTTCAGCCAGATAACCTGCGTTCTCGCCATACCTTCCAGCGCGCATTCTTTTGCATATGCAGCATCGACTTGCTTGGCATGCCCTTTACCGGCAATCTTCTGTATGCGCTAAACCTAGATAGAATCCACTCTGTGCACATTGAAGCCCGCTCTATGCTTCCTTTCAGGTATTGAAGGGATTGAGATGGGCTAAGCATTATTGGCCTCCTGCATCAGGAGAAAGACAATCATGGCGGCGCGGAGAGGTCTGGTATCAAATATTGGGCTTACGCCTTTTGCATCCACACACCATTCAGTTAACTGGTCTAAGATAGAAATCCTGTATTTCTCAATAATCGGCCATGAAGCGCTCGGATCATTGCAGTAGTCAGGTAAAGGGTTTAATGGCTCAAAAGTTGTATCAGCATTTCCGTAATACCATTTGTTGGTGTTATTCCCTGACGTTTCCGGTTTACATGCCCAAAGGCCTTTAAAAATTATGTCTCCTACCATTCTGTTAATTTCAAAATCACTTAACTGTGAATAATCCATTGTCATTTCCTCGCACGATGTCTTAGCCACCGGATATCCCACAGGTGAGCTGTGTAATTGAAGGTTTTTACGTCAGATTCTTTTGGGATTGGCTTGCGTTTTATTTCTGGAGCGTTTCGTTGGAAGGTATTTGCAGTTTTCACAGATTATGTCGGTGATACTTCGTCGCTGTCTCGCCACACGTCCTCCTTTTCCTGCGGTAGTGGTAACACCCCTGTTGGTGTTCTTTCACACCGGAGACACCATCTATTCCAGTAAGGTTGGTTTGGTCGGAAGCGGTTATCTTCTTTGCATTCACCGCACCGATAACATCGCATCATGCAGCCTCCCTCCCGAAGTCGAAATCAAGCTGCCCTCCAAATATTTCGCATGACTCAGAACAAGAGCCGGTATCGAATCTTTTAGCTCGTACCATGTCCTGATACAGGGCTTGATAATCATTTTCTGAATACATTTTCGCGATACCGTCCAGCGACATTCTTCCTCGGTACATAATCTCCTTTGGCGTTTCCCGATGTCCGTCACGCACATGCGATCCCGTGATGACCTCATTAAAAACACGCTGCAATCCCTCCTCATCTTTGCAGGCAAGTCCGATTTTTTGCGTTGATTTTTTAATGCAGAATATGCAGTTACCGAGATGTTCCGGTATTTGCAAATCGAATGGTTGTTGCTTCCACCATGCGAGGATATCTTCCTTCTCAAAGTCTGACAGTTCAGCAAGATATCTGATTCCAGGCTTTGGCTTTAGCCGCTTCGGTTCATCAGCTCTGATGCCAATCCACGTGGTGTAATTCCCTCGCCCGAAATGGTCATCACAGTATTTGGTGAAGGGAACGAGTTTTAATCTGTCAGTGCAGAACGCGCCGCCGACGTATGGAGTGCCATATTCTTTACCATATCGATAAATGGCTTCAGAACAGGCAGTCGCGTCTGAATATCCTTTGGTTCCCATACCGTATAACCATTTGGCTGCCCAAGCTCTGGGTTGATATCAACCTGCAATACGGTGAGCGGTATATCCCAGAACTTCACAACTTCCCTGACAAACCGATATGTCATTGGATGTTCACAACCTGTATCCATGAAAACGTAATGCACGTCTTCACCTGCCCGTCGCTTTTGCTCCATTAGCCAGAGCAAATATGCTGACGTCCTGCCACCGGAGAAACTAACGACATTTATCATGCAGCCCTGTCTCCCCATCGCGCTTTCCACTCCAGAGCCAGTCGCGCTTCGTCTGACCACTTAACGCCACGCTCTGTACCGAATGCCTGTATAAGCTCTAATAGCTCCGCAAATTCGCTTACACGCATCCTGCTGGTTGACTGGCCTATTACCACAAAGCCATTCCCGGCAAGGTTAGGAACAACATCCTGCTGCTTTAATGCTGCGGTAAACACACACTTCCAGCTTTCTGCATCCAGCCAGCGACCATGCCATTCAACCTGACGAGAGACGTCACCTAAGCAGGCCCATAGCTTCCTGTTTTGGTCTAAGCTGCGGTTGCGTTCCTGAATGGTTACTACGATTGGTTTGGTTGGGTCTGGAAGGATTTGCTGTACTGCGTGAATAGCGTTTTGCTGATGTGCTGGAGATCGAATTTCAAAGGTTAGTTTTTTCATGACTTCCCTCTTCCCCAAATAAAAAGGCCTGCGATTACCAGCAGGCCTGTTATTAGCTCAGTAATATAGATGGTCATCTTTTAACTCCATATACCGCCAATACCCGTTTCATCGCGGCACTCTGGCGACACTCCTTAAAAATCAGGTTCGTGCTCATCTTTCCTTCCCGTTCTTCCCTGGTAGCAAACCGGTAATACACCGTTCGCCAGACCTTACCTTCGATAACCAGAAGACCTGCCCGTGCCATTTTAGCCGCGGCTGATTTATGCTGGTTACTGTTGCGCCTGTTAGCGCGGCAACGTCCGGCGCACAGAAGCTATTATGCGTCCCCAGGTAATGAATAATTGCCTCTTTGCCCGTCATACACTTGCTCCTTTCAGTCCGAACTTAGCTTTAATTTCTGCGATCTTCGCCAGAGCCTGTGCACGATTTAGAGTCTACCGCCCATAACAGGAAGTTGTTTTACTGGTTCAGGTATCGTCTCACCACGGTTAATTCGCGCTGTCATACAGGTCAGTTCATCGGCAGCCTTGCGCCGTAATTCCGCATCAGTAAGCGCATTGGCCCGCATGTTCTGATACAGGTTGGTAACCAGCCAGTAGTGCGCGTTTGATTTCCACGGATAAGACTCCGCATCCGGATACAGGCCTCGCTTCCGGCAATACTCGTAAACCATATCAACCAGCTCGCTGACGTTTGGCAGTCCGGCGATAACGGATGCTTCTTCCCGGCACCATGCAACAAACTGCCCGGGTGATGGCAGAAATGGTCGATTCTGCGACGGGCTACGCGCATTCCTGCGTTAACCTGTTCCATTGTGGTGATCCCGTTTTCCCGGAAAGCCAGAACCCACTGGCGGCGGATTTCGTTCAGTTCGTTCTGGTCACGGTTAGCCAGACTCGCCGGGAAAGTTGCCAGTAACTGGCTGAACACACCGTTGATGATCTGCGCTACCTGCTGTACCTGTGGCTTTTCGTCGTACTGTTCCGGCATGTTGTTGGCGATCCGACGCATCTGCTCACGGTCAAAGTTAACCATCTGTGCGGCGATGTTTTTCATAGATCCACCCCGTAAATCCAGTATTTTCCACTGTAATCTGTAATTGGGGAAATGTCATCGAACACTTCATTTAACCCTTCATCCAGAAACCACTTGTAAGAATCTGTCTGAACTTCGATCAAGTTAGGCATCTGAACGACTTCTTTCTGTCGGGCATAACTCATTCGTGAACTTTTTCCACTTTTAATAGGACGAATTCTGTTTTTCTCCATATTGACGTTTCACTCCTCATTTATTTTTCTGGCTGGGCTTTTCACTGCCATAATAACTTGCAGAGTCTCAAAAAACAACACAATTTATTGTTTTTTTTTACGAAATCATGGCATAACTATCCACAATAGCGCATTTTTTACTATAGCACAGGCCTGTCAAGTATGTCAAGCAAATCCGCACTATTTTTTCAGTTCTTTCTTATATTCAGCATCCCTTATAATACGAAAGGGCATCCCGTCACCGGAATGCCCTGATAATTCAATCAAACTCGAATTATTTAAGGTTAACTTCAGCACCTTCTGCTTCAAGTTTAGTCTTGATTTCTTCAGCCTCAGCTTTAGAAGCGCCTTCTTTGATTACCTTTGGAGCTTCGTCAACTAATGCTTTAGCTTCTTTCAGTCCAAGTCCTGTTACTTCACGAACAACTTTGATAACTTTAACCTTAGCTGCTCCTGCAGAAACTAATTCTACATCGAACTCATCTTTCTCTTCTGCTGCTGCTCCACCTTCTGCTCCAGCTGCTGCAACTACAACACCTGCTGCTGCGGATACACCAAATTCTTCTTCACAAGCTTTTACAAGATCATTTAACTCTAATACAGATAACTCTTTGATAGCTTCAATAAATTCTTCTGTTGTTAACTTTGCCATTTTATTTTCCTCCATTTTTCTTATTTTCTTTTTTGAAATAAATTATTACGCTGCCATCAGCCTATTCAGCTGCTGGTGCTTCTGCAGCTTCTTCTGCTGCCGGAGCTGCTTCACAAGCATCTGCTCCACCTTTTTCTGCGATCTGATTGAGAACGCGAGCCAGGTTTGTGATAGGTGACTGTAAGCTTCCAAGTAATTTGGAAAGAAGCTCTTCTCTTGAAGGAATCTTAGCAAGTTCATTTAATGCGTCTACATCATATAATGTTCCTTCAACCACACCTGCTTTTAATTCAAGGGCTTTTGCATTCTTTGCAAATTTGCAAAGGATTCTTGCCGGAGCTGTTGCATCATCTTTAGAAATAGCGATAGCACTTGGTCCTTCTAAGTGCTCATCTAATGCTGCGAAATCAGTTCCTTCAAAAGCTCTCTTCATCATTGTGTTCTTACAAACTTGTAGACAACGCCTGCTTCTCTTAACTGTTTACGCATCTCTGTATCTTCTGCAACAGTCAGTCCACGGTAGTCAACAAGGACAACGCTTGTTGCGTCTTTCACGTCCTCTGCAATAGCCTGTACAACTGGTTGTTTTAATTCAACTTTTGCCACGAATGGTGCACCTCCTTGTAGATTTGTAAGTTTACACCGCCGACAGATATAAATGTAAAAAACCTCTATATCCAAAGACATAGAGTTGATAAGTCATACTTTAGTATCGATCTTTCCTCGGTAGGCGTCCGCATAAAATGTGTTCTTACGCTCTTTCAAGCACCTACTGTCTTCGGCAGTCCTGTAGTATATTATCATATGCGTGTGTTATTGTCAAGAGATTTTTCATTTTCTTTTACAAAAAAACTTTGGTATAAAAAAACTCCGTATACAGCATCACATCTGTATACGGAGTTTTTATTCATTATTATCTTGCGGATTAAACAAGCTTCATTGGGTTGATTTTTACACCAGGTCCCATTGTTGAAGTAAGTGTTACGCTCTTAAGGTACTGTCCCTTAACTGCTGCAGGTCTTACTTTGTTAATCGCATCAATAAGCGTCTGGAAGTTGTCTGTAAGCTGTTCTTCAGTAAAGCTTGCTTTACCTACTGGCACATGGATAATGTTTGTCTTATCAAGTCTGTACTCGATCTTACCAGCTTTGATTTCCTGGATAGCTTTTGTAACGTCCATTGTTACTGTACCAGCCTTCGGGTTTGGCATTAATCCCTTAGGTCCAAGTACACGTCCGAGACGTCCAACAACACCCATCATGTCTGGTGTAGCTACTACTACATCGAATTCAAACCAGTTTTCATTCTGGATCTTAGGAATAAGTTCTTCTCCACCTACGAAATCTGCTCCGGCTGCTTTAGCTTCTTCAGCTTTGGCATCTTTCGCAAATACAAGAATACGAACCTTTTTACCAGTTCCGTGTGGCAGAACAACTGCTCCACGAATCTGCTGGTCAGCGTGACGTCCGTCACATCCAGTTCTGATATGAGCTTCAATTGTCTCATCGAATTTTGCTGTTGCAGTCTTTTTAACTAATGATACTGCGTCTGCTACATCGTAGAGTGTTCCTCTGTCGATTGTTTTCGCAGCTTCAACGTATTTCTTTCCTCTTTTCATTCTATAAACCTCCTAGTGGTATTGTCGGGATAACCCTCCCACATTAATCTTCATCAATTATTCTGTTACAGTTACACCCATAGAGCGGCATGTACCTTCTACCATGCTCATAGCGCTCTCGATTGTAGCAGCGTTCAGGTCAGGCATCTTTGTCTTAGCGATTTCCTCTACCTGAGCTTTTGTGATTGTAGCAACCTTTGTTTTGTTAGGCACACTGAACCAGATTGATGTTGCAGGCCTTTTTGATCAGAACTGCTGCCGGTGGTGTCTTTGTGATGAAGCTGAAACTTCTGTCATTGTAAACTGTGATAACTACAGGGATGATCATGTCTCCCTGATCTGCTGTCTTAGCGTTGAACTGTTTTGTAAATTCAACGATGTTTACACCGTGCTGACCAAGAGCAGGTCCAACCGGTGGTGCCGGAGTAGCTTTGCCGGCTGGGATCTGTAATTTAATATAACCTTCTACTTTTTTTGCCATTTCAATTACCTCCTTGTGGTGATGGCGGGGAACATATAACGCCCCTCCCACTTACTGTTACATTTTCTTAACTTCTGCGAAACCAATTTCAACCGGGGTCTCGCGGCCGAAGAGCTCAACATTAATAGTAAGGCTCTGCTTCTGCATGTTGATAGACTGGATTACACCAACGTATCCGCCATGCTCCAGCGATTACCTGGACTGTGTCGCCCTCCTCGTAGTCCATGACTACTTCCTCTCTCTGGATTCCCAGAGGAGCCATCTCCGCATCTGTAAGCGGCACCGGCTTAGATCCAGGTCCGACAAATCCTGTCACACCTCTTGTATTACGAACAACGTACCATGTATCATCGTTCATAATCATGTGTATCAACACATAGCCTGGAAACATCTTTTTCTGAGATACTTTCTGGACACCGTTCTTCATCTCAACAACGTCTTCCAGCGGTACTCTTACTTCAAGGATCTGATCCTCAAGATGTCTGTTCTCGATTGTCTTATCAATGTTGGCTTTTACTTTGTTCTCGTACCCTGAATAGGTATGAACTACGTACCATTTTGCCTCTGACATAATCTCACCTTTCTTGTCCGTTTTGAGTTATTTAATTAATAAATCTACTCCGTACTGGGCGAAAAAATCTACAAGTGCGATAATCGCTCCCAGGACCACGGATACAGAAACAACCGCTGCCGTCTCTTTTGCAACTGTCATCTTGTCTGGCCACACGATCTTCTTGAATTCTCTGTCAAGACCCTTGAACCAGCTCTCCTTCTGAGTTTTCTTACTACTCATCGACATTCACTCCTTCTTGCGGCGATTATTTTGTCTCTTTGTGCAATGTGTGTTTCTTACAGAATCTGCAGTACTTCTTGGTTTCCATACGTTCCGGATGAGATTTCTTATCCTTTGTCATGTTGTAGTTACGCTGCTTGCATTCTGTACACTCCAATGTGATTCTTGTACGCACAACTTCCACCTCGCTTTATATTCTTAGTTAACGTGTTTCGTGGCAGCTTGCGATGCTGCCCGATTTTAGGCATAAAAAAAAAAGCCTACTTCCATTCGCCCGAATATCGTATCATATCCAGGCTTAAAAAGCAAGCTTTTTCCTATATTATTTGCATTTTTTTGAAAGAACTTTTTGGGAATAAATCTACTGCAGCTGCTTATACCAGATATTTCCGGGATTAACGGAACGCAGCTGATAACTTCCATTCTGATACACAAATTCGGCGCTCATCTGCGAACTTCCGTCTGCATCTTCTACGCCATCACCTGTTTCTGACACAGACCGGCTTCATTTTTATTTTCTTCTTTAAAAGTAACTTTATAATCATAGGACAACGTTCCCCTGACCACTCCTGTTACACCGCTGATCACATATTTTCCTTCATAATTATCAAGTTTTACTTCTTTCGTTATATAACCGTCTCCGGAACCGAGTTGCTTCTTCAGGTCATTATAGAATTCTTTGTTCTCTTTTTGCAGGAAGAATCCTTCTCAAACAATCCTGCTACTTCAGAGAAAGATTTGCCTGCCTTCGCAGCTTTCACATATGCGTTCAGAATGTCCTTCATCTTTCTGTTAAATTTCTTTTTCCCATTTTCCGATATCTTCATCTTGGAAATCGTCGCATTTCCTTTATCTGACGCCTGGAACCCGGACCGGTACATCCGGAAGCACGGAACTTTTACCTTGATCTTATGTTCCCCTTCAATCAATGACACTTTGTATTGTTCCAGATTGTCAGAGTCATCTTTCAGCTTAGAATCCTCCGTCAGTTTTATATCATCGATCCAGGCTTTGGAACCTGCCGGAAGATAGAGATTAAAGTCATTTGCTACTATCTCGTCTGATGATACTTCCAATCAGTAAAAAAAAGAAAGTTTCGTTTTTTCTGTTTTTGAACAATAAGCATCTTCGTCTTTTCTTTGTTATCTTCTGTCTTATATACAACGGTAAATGCACGCTGCTTTCCGCCGGATTCTACCTCTGTCTGACGATTTTCCTTTGTCTCTTTTATTTCATAACCGGAAATCCCAGTAACTGCATTTTTCTTCATATAGCTTACATATTCATCCTGCGTTACATATCCGTTTTCCGGAAGATCTGACAAGCGCCCTGCCTTCTTCCAGTTTTCCTGTATGTATGCCTTACAATAGCGCTCTGCCACCGCCTCCGGGCGACCGTGATATACTTCTATAATACAGAATACAGCAACTATAAGGATCCCTGCTGCAATTCTTTTCACTGCTTTCTTTTGTCCGGTTGTCATATCTGACCAGGAACGTTTATCCCGGATAAATTGCGGCACACGACTCGGATCTTTTCCTTCTTTTTCCCGTTTTATCTTCTTTTCTTTCCGCTTTCTCTCCCATGACTGAAGAATTTCCTCATATGCATCTTCTTCCGGAACATCTTCATAGTCCTTTTTCTTCTTGATGAAATCTCCGATATCCCCTGTGAACATACGTGTCGGCTCATCTGCCTCTTCTTTGCTGTCCTCTCCGATCATTCTGGTCGGTTCTTCAACCGGTTCTTCTTCCGGAGTTTCATTCTCTTTCAGATCCTGTTCTCTCAGCTTGATCTTCCTGTGAAGTTCCTGTTCCAGTTCTTCCCGCGTCACTTCTTCGATCATATGGTCCAGATTCTCCGGAATCGTGAGCTGCTTTTTCAGACCATCATTTTCTTCCGGTTCTCCGCTCCACTCTGGTTCGTAATAATTTCTTCGCTTCATCAATTACTTTCTCCGATTCCTCTGCTATCTCCTGATCGGAAAATTCTACCTTCCGGGCTTTTTCCAGTCCTTCCAGATCATTATATAATGTTTCCTCTTTTGATTCGGGAAGACGCATTCCACAATAATTGCAGAAACGGGCATCATCTGGATTGTCAGACTTGGCAATTCGGGCATTGACGCATAAGCATTCCTCCTTTTCAAATCACAGCCGGGCAGCCATGCCTGCTTGCCGTTTTTTACTTCTTGCATTATAACACTAACTTGAAATTCTAGCACATATTCTCCTGCTGTTTTTCAAAATCCTGTAAATCTTATGTCAAAAAATGTCAAAAATCCGGCAGGCCTCACAAAAGCCGCCGGATTTTACTGTTAACTTTATCTACACTTAGAATAATCCTGTGATCCTTCCTTCATCATCCACGTCAATTCTTTCTGCTGCCGGAACCTTCGGAAGACCAGGCATCGTCATGATGTCTCCTGTCAGGCTACAATGAATCCTGCCCCCGCAGAGACTTTCAGGTTGCGGACTGTAATGTCAAAGTCTTTCGGTGCTCCAAGTTTCTTCGGATCATCGGTCAGACTGTACTGTGTCTTCGCCATACAGATCGGTGCGTTGCCGAATCCAAGATCCGTCAGCTGTTTTACCTGCTTCTGGGCTGCTGCCGTAAGTACTGCTTTATTACCGCCATAGATCTTCTGCACGATCTGATCCAATTTATCTTCGATCGTTCCTTCAAGTTCATATGCATAGTGAAAATCACCTGGTTCCTCACACAGACGTACCACTTCTTCTGCAAGCTTCAGACCGCCTTCGCCGCCTTTTGCCCATACTTCGGAAAGTGCCACGTTTACTCCGACCTCTTTACATTTCTCCTCTACAAGATCCAGTTCCGCTTTGGTATCCGTCGGGAACGCATTGATCGCAACAACACATGGAAGTCCATATACGTTCTTAATATTATCCACATGTTTCATTAAGTTCGGAATTCCATTTTCTAATGCTTCCAGATTTTCTTCATTCAGATCCGGTTTTGCAACGCCGCCGTTATACTTGAGAGCTCTTACAGTTGCTACGATCACGACTGCATCCGGTTTGATTCCTGCCATACGGCATTTGATATCCAGGAATTTCTCTGCCCCTAAGTCTTCTCCGAATCCTGCTTCTGTGATCGCATAATCTGCAAGCTTCATTGCCATTCTGGTCGCCGTCAGTGAGTTGCATCCGTGCGCGATATTGGCAAATGGTCCGCCATGCACGATTGCAGGTGTATGCTCCAGTGTCTGTACCAGGTTCGGTTTCAAAGCATCTTTCAGAAGTGCGCACATCGCACCTTCTGCATGCAGGTCATGTGCTGTTACCGGTTTTTGGTCTGCGATCTTGCCATAAGTATAACCAACAATAATCTTTCCGAGTCTTTCTTTCAGATCTGCAATATCCTTCGAGAGGCAGAGGATTGCATGATTTCAGAAGCAACAGTGATATCATAGCCGTCTTCTCTCGGCACACCATTTACCCTTCCGCCAAGTCCGTCTGTGATGAAACGGAGCTGACGGTCATTCATATCCACACATCTCTTCCATACAATTTTTCTTGGATCAATATTCAGGTCATTTCCCTGATAGATATGGTTGTCGATCATTGCTGCCAGTAAGTTATTCGCAGCTCCGATCGCATGAAAATCTCCCGTAAAATGAAGGTTGATATCTTCCATCGGAACAACCTGCGCGTATCCTCCGCCCGCAGCTCCTCCCTTCATACCGAATACAGGTCCAAGAGATGGCTCACGAAGTGCCACCATGGGCTTTTTCCCCATTCTCTGCAGGGCATCTGCAAGACCTACCGTGGTAGTTGTCTTACCCTCTCCTGCCGGTGTCGGATTGATTGCGGTCACAAGAATCAGCTTCCCGTCTTCTTTATCTGATTTCTTTAAAAAATTATAATCAATCTTTGCTTTATACTTCCATACTGTTCCAGATATTCTTCTGGAATTCCTGCTTTTTCTGCCACCTTTGTGATAGGCTCCATCATACATTCCTGTGCGATCTCAATACTCTGTTTCATCATTCATTTCCTCCTGATCGTATGTTGTCTTTCTGAATTCCCGGTCCTTTTCATACAACACTACCGGTTCTTCTGTATCCGGTGTTGTAAAAAAAGGACAACACTCATCCTATTTAGGATAAATGCTGCCCAGACGGTCGGCTTCTACCAAGTATCTGATTTCCCTGTGGTACTCCACATTATCCGTCAGTCATCAGATCTTCTCTTTGTCTTTTACTATATTATAAGGATGGAAAATTGTCAATCCGGAAAATTCACCTGCATCATCCGGATGCTCGTAACACAGTCTTTATTTTTCATCTTTTTTAATAACTGTAGACTTTTTCCCCATGTGATATTCTTTTCCCTGCGCCCGCATGATACTTCTTGAAATCACATCTACAATAATAAATC
>ENA-OQER01000830-OQER01000830.1-human-gut-metagenome-genome-assembly--contig:-NODE-830-length-16183-cov-7.030144_pt1 | contig 16183 bp, 25 predicted proteins | sample MGYA00242797_ERZ504639 | MGnify/ENA primary metagenome ERZ504639 (study PRJEB26092, sample SAMD00036306) | human gut metagenome | host: Homo sapiens | study: EMG produced TPA metagenomics assembly of...
ATTCCGGAATCAGTCCCTATGTGCGGCGTAGGCCGCTTATTAGCCCGTCCAAGAATTGGGGCGCAGTTCAGTGCGCAGCGGGGGTTCTTTCATGTCCGAGGACGCGCTGGGAAGTTACCCCATGCGGCCAGCGGACAACTATGTAGCCTCAGACTAGAACATGCCCAAGAAAACCGTGCACAAACAGCGCGGCCAGAGCGCACCGATAAACGGTGCGATGCCAGGAACGAGCAGGCCGTACTTCCAGTTGTTGTCAGCCTTGTTCTTAATCGGCAGCACCTGATAGGCCATGCGAGGACCAAGGTCACGAGCCTGGTTCATGCGAAGCCGGTGATGCCGCCCATGCCCATGCCAACAGCCCAAACGATCAGACCGACGCAGATGGCGAGCATCAAAACGTTCTCGCCGGCGCGGCTAGCGGCAGCAAGGATGGCGCTGATGAACACAAAGGTGCAGATGGCCTCGCAGAAGAAGTTGCGAGCATAGTTCGTGCCCTCGGTAGTAGGGTTGGTCGAGAAGATGTTGCGCTGGGCAATAGGGTCGACGACGCCCTCGGAAGCCTTGAACTCATCGGCATACATCAACACGCGATCACGGCACCCGCAAAGCCGCCGAGCATATCGGCAATCATGAAGGGGATGCAGCTGCTCCACGGCACCAGCCTACGATGCACTGGCAAGCACCATGGCGGGGTTCATGCACACGCGCCGCCAAAGACAAACAGGCAGACCGAGATGCCAAAAGACCAGGTGGTGATGGCAAACATGTGACCGGAGCCCTGATACTTGGTGCCCTTGAGCACGGTATCGCAGTGCACGCCCACGCCAAAGATGATCATGAGGGCCGTTGCGCCGAATTCGCAGAGGAGTTTGGTAAGCATAAAACCTTATCTTTCTTGTCGGTTATAAACGATTCGTTTAGGCCGCGTACTAGTGCTGAGCGACGACAACGCCCAGGCCATCGGGAATGACGGCCACCTTGGCATCGGCACCCTTCATCTCAAAGGCGAGCTTGAGCGCCTCATCGAGGGTGTTGACCGGCGTCATGTGCATATCCTTGATCATCTGGTGATCGCACAGGTCGGTGACCATGATCACAGGGTGATGCGCCAGGATGCGGGCAAAGATCTGGCTCGTCCACTGGTCGGGCAGGGTCTCGTCCTTAGGACGGTCGATGCAGCACGCTCAAACTCCGCCGGATCGTTGTCGGCGATGTTGTGATAGAAGCCCTCGCCACCGTGGCCGTCGGCACAACCGGCGACGTCGATGATCACGCCGCCTCGGGAAGCGTGGCCTCGGCAGAGCACATGCCCTTCACGGCTGATAGATGTTCTGGTCGAGCGGGTAGCCGCCGTTGGTGGTGATGGCGATCTCGCACTCGACGGGCTCAACGCCGGCAAGGCTCTTCACGAACTCGCAGCCAGCCTCGTGTGCCTTATGGATGTCGCCTGCAAAGGAGCCGATAACCTCATGCTTGCCGTTGAGCACCACGTTGAGCACAAAGGCAAGGTGAGCCATCTCGGCAGCGGCAAACATGTCCTCGCTCACGTGGTTGTGGCACAGGTTGCCGGCACGCGAATGGGAATCGTTCACAAACTGACCGTTGTGGTTGTACATGATGGTCTTGTAGCTGGCGATGCCAGGCAAGACGGACTTGCGGCTACCAGAGAAACCGGCAAAGAAGTGCGGCTCAATAAAGCCCTCGGCAAGCAGCAGATCGCAATCGGCGGCAATCTTGTTGATGATGCACTCGCCACCAGAAGCAGGGTGCCGATCTTTTTCATCATGCTGTCGTCAGTCGCGACGTGCATAACGATTTCCTCGTTGGCAACGATCTCCTCGCCGTACTTGTTGACGAGTTCCTCATGCGTCGACGGACGATGCATACCCGTAGCAACCAAAATGCGCACGCGAGCCTCGGGCGCAGCGGAATGGATGTGATGCAGCAGAATAGGCATCGTCACACGCGAGGGAACGGGACGCGTATGATCGGAGCTAATAATGACAATATCCTTCTTGCCAGCACAAAGCTCCTCGAGCGACGGCGAGCCATAAGGTTGGCAAGCGACTCCTCTACCAGCTCTTCCTGCGATTTCGTGGTCTTAAACTCGTTTTGATGACCTTCCATCACACCCGCGAAGTTCTTATCCTCGAGCTCCAGATGCAACGTCTTGTGGTCAAACGGCAGTTCACATTCAAACAATGACGAGCGCCCTCTTCCTTTTCAACTGACACACTAGATAAACCGTTGGAAGGATACGCCGCTCACCGAAAAACACCACCGTCCACCGACTCATTAACACAACGTTCATATTTGACCCACAACAAAACGGCCACGATCCCAAACGGGACCGCAGCCGCCTGTCAAAGACACTATAGACAGGATGATTTACGCAGCGCCGAGGCAAACATCTAGTCCGAGACGTACGCACGTAAGCCATTTTGCATAAATTCGTTAATTAATTGCATAAGATGGCGCATGGATTTCTGGCCATAACTGGGTAGTACCTCCGGAGCGTGCATTTTTGCGAGTATTCAGCATCGCGGGATAAGATTTTGGTGCCAAAATCTTTCAAAAGGTAGATAGTCCTCATGACTCGACCCATCTGGATAGCATGCGGCGAGAAACCAGCCATATATGATCGTCGCCAAAGCCCAATCGTCGTGCAAAAGCATCAACAAAGGCAGCGAAAGCCGGCTATGGCTTATGCATCAATCTTTGGCTGCTGAAAACTCCGTTTTTTGCACGTCGCCCCAAGCACCACCCTCACCCAGCGGCTGATCCGCCGAAGACCGGACATCGCAGGCCCGCCATTAGTTTACTTTTAGGCACACTCCGCAGGACGCAAGAAGCCCTCGCCGCACTCCACATTAAGCGCGAAGCGCGCCATTATCCCCTTCAGCCCCAATCCCTGAAGACCGAGGACGAAGGGGCCCGATGTTTCCCTCTGAATGCATTCCGCAGCACGAAGCCCCCTTATCCGCAGCTCCGAAGGAGCAGGATAAGGGGGCTTCAAGTGCGAGGACGCATTCAGAGGGAAACCCATCGGGCCCCGGTGAGAGCCACAGGGCTATCGATTACCCCGTGTTCTGCAATCCTGCCGAGACGCCGGTCACAGTCGAAAGAATCAGGCTCATGTACTCGGCCTTCTTCTCCTCGGCCATCTCGTCCTGGTTCATACGCACCTCGCGAAGGGCGCGGACCTGGGCGATGGACAGGGCGTCGACGTAGGGGTTGCGCACGCGGACGGCGCAACCGAGCACGCGGCGACGCTGCAGCGGCCACTCATCACCGACGATGGCAAGGACCCACTTACGCGTGAGCTGCATCTCGGTGAAGACCTTCTCGGACAGATCCTGGCGATCGCCAGGTGCAGATACATCTTGGCGATGCGCTGGTCGGTCTTGGCGATCGACATCTCGATGTTGTCGATAAAGGTGCGGAAGAACGGCCACTCCTGGTAGGCAGCCTTGAGCTGGTCAAGATCGCCAAGCTGCTCGCAGGCGGTGCCCAGACCGTACCAAGCGGCCAGGTTAATGCGCGCCTGGCTCCAGCTGAAGATCCACGGGATGGTACGCAGGTCGTCGAGCGACTTGGCACCCAAGCCGCGCTTGGCGGGACGCGAGCCGATCGGCAGCAGACCGACCTCGGTCAGCGGCGTCACGGTCGAGAACCATGGCGTAAAGTCCTCGGTGTTCAGCAGGTCCAGATAGCGCTCGTGGCTTGCGGTGTTGAGCTTCTCGGCATATCCCAGAACTTCTGCGTGGTCTCGGTGTTGGTCTTCTCGACACTCGGGGCCGACTGCAAAAGCGTTGCGGCAGCAACGGACTCAACATGGCGCTGAGCCAGCGTGCGGTTACCGTAACGGGCAAAGATGACCTCGCCCTGCTCGGTAAGCTTAAAGAAGCAGTTGACCGAACCCTTGGGCTGCGCCAGCACGGCCTTGTTGGCCGGGCCGCCGCCACGGCCCACGGCACCGCCGCGACCGTGCATGAGCACCAGGTCGATATCGTTCTTCTCTGCCCACTTGGCGATGCGCTCCTGCGCGGAGTGCAGCGCGAGCATGGCCGTGGTAGGACCGGCATCCTTGGAAGAGTCGGAATAGCCCAGCATGACCTCCATGCGGCGGTTGGTCTGGGCAAGGCGCTTTTGCACCACGGGCAGCGTAAGCATCTGATCGAGCACGTCGACGCAGCCCTCGAGGTCCTCGAGCTGCTCGAACAACGGGATCACGTCGAGCTCGGGGACATCCTCCTCGTGTGCAAAGGACAGGTGCGCCAGCTCAAAGACGTCGGCCACATGCTGAGCGCTCTTGGTAAACGAGATGATGTAGCGGTGCGCCATCTTCTTGCCGTAGCGCTTTTGGATGGAGCCGATAGCGCGGAAGGTATCGATGACCTCGCGCGTCATGGGCTGCAGGTCGCCATGGATACCGTTCTCGTGGATATCCTTAAGGGCGCGGGCATGCACCACGGAGTGCTGACGGAACTCCATCTCGACCATATGGAAGCCGAAGGACTCGACCTGCCAGATGATGGTCTGGACCGGGCCGTAGGCAGCACGGACGGCACCGCAGGCGCCAGCGAGCGCTGGACGACGCGCAGGTCCTCCAGGAACTCATCGGCGCTGTGGTACATGGTGTCGGTGATACGACGGACGGTGGCGTTCAGGCGGTCGGCCATGACGAGCATGACGGCGCGATGCGGCTCGTGCTCGGAGATCAGCTCGGCGCGGGCCGTGTAACGAGGGCTCATCTCGACCTGATGGTTCCACAGGTTAATGAGCTCGGCCGACGGCTTGCTGTAGGTAGCCTCGAGCGTGAGGTTGCGGCCGATGTGGCGGCACTTGTCCTCGAGCTTGAGCACCATGTGCGTAAAGTACTTGGCGGCGACCTCACGGCTCACCTTGGCGGTGACGTTGGGGTTACCGTCGCGGTCGGAACCGATCCAGCTGCCGGGATGGAAGAACGCCGGGCACAGCGGCGGCACAGTACCGGCTTGTCGCCCAGCACCCAATCGTCAAAACGACGATAGATAACGGGGATAACGTCGAACAGCGTGTTATCGAAGATGTCGATGATGGTATCGGCTTCCTCGACCGGCGTGGGCTTCTTGAGCGCGATGGGACTCGTACGCACCAGGCGTCGATCTCCTGCAGCATATGGCGCTCGTTCTCCACCAGGTCGGAGCCGCCCAGACGCGGACGCTCCTCCAGCAGGTTGGAGATACGGCGGATCTTGCCCTCGACGGCCTTACGACGGGCCTCGGTGGGATGTGCGGTAAAGACAGGGTGGAACTCGAGCTTGTCGAGCAGCTCGTTGGCACCCTCGACACCCAGCTCATTCACCAGCTGGTGATAGGCAACGGTAAGCTCGTTGGCAGGATCGACCTCGGTATCGGTCGACGCACCGGCCTCGCGCTCGCGCAGCTGCGCCACACGGTAGTTCTCCTCCGACAGGTTTGCCAGATGGAAAAAGCTCGTAAAGGCGCGAACGATGACCTGCTGCTTATCGAGCGGCAGGCTGTCGATCAAATCGACGACCTCACGAAATGCCACGGCAGTGGCTCGTCGGCGGTGGGCACGCCCTGCTCGTCGACGGCTTCGTCGGCAGCGCAGGTACCGGGGTTGCCGGCATTGACCACAATCTCGGCTGTCAAAATCTTGTCGAACAGGTCCGCGATCTCGGGATCATACTCGCTAAGCACACGGCGCTCCAGGCGCAAGAACAGCGCCAGATTGTCGCGCAGCTCCTCGGGGATCTCGATCTCGGCGAGACGCTCCCTGGACTCGGCATTCGAGCCGATTCGGTTAACGAGGCGGTTGACCACGGCAGCGACGCGCGCCGCGGCTTCGGGTACAGACTGGTTGCTTAGGTTCTCAGCCACGTTTCCTCCCATTCCTCCTTCTATGCACGTAACATGCGGTATTCATTATAGGCGCTTGAGAAATACTTTCGACACTGATTGCGCTTTACCACACAAAAGTATTTTCTGCATTGCAAAGGTTTTTGCCCTAAATGGTCGTATTTCTCGGTGGGCGGCATACGTAAACGGGGGCATTCCGCATAAAAGCGAAACACCCCCGTAACAATCGCTCTCCATGAGCAGGGCACGTTAGCAGGCCCGAAGCTCAAAAAGATGCGCTACAGGCGCTCGCGAACCGCCTCGACGACGTTGTCCAGATCGGCGAGCACCTCGTCATGGCTCTGCATGTCGCGCACTTTGACCTTGCCGGCGGCAAGCTCGTCGCCACCCAGGACCAAGATGAGCTTGGCGCTACCTTATCGGCTTGCTTAAACTGGGCCTTGAGCGAACGACCCTGATAGTCGGCCTCGGTCACGATACCTGCGGCGCGAAGCTCCTGCGTAATGGCAAAGACGTTCTGACGCAGCTCCTTGCCGGCGTTGGCGACATAGACGCACGGGGCCTCATCGGCACCCAAATCGCTGCCAAAGGCCTGCAGGGCCAGCAGGGCGCGCTCAAAACCGACAGCAAAGCCGACGCCCGCCGTGGGCTTGCCACCCTCGAGCTCGACCAGGCCATCGTAGCGGCCGCCGCCGCCGATGGAGCCGACGCCGGCGCCAGGGGCCTCGACCTCAAAGACAGTACGGGTGTAGTAGTCCAGGCCGCGCACCAAGGTGGGATCCTCGACATACTCGATACCGGCGGCATCCAGATAGCGCTTGACCTGCTCGTAGTGCTCGCGGCACTCATCGCACAGGTTGTCACCCATCAGCGGAGCCTCGGCCATGATCTCGCGGCAGTGGTCGTTCTTGCAGTCGAAGGCACGCAGCGGGTTGAGCTCGGCGCGCTCGCGGCACTCGTCACACATCTCGTCTGCGTGATCGAGGATGAACTGCTTGACCTGCTCGCGGTAAGCCGGACGGCACTGGGCGTCACCCATCGAGTTGATGAGCAGACGAAGCTTGGAAAGATCGAAGCCCAGGCGCTTGTAGAACTCCATGAGCATGATGATGCACTCGGCGTCTGCCGCCGGATCGGGAGCGCCGAGCCACTCGATGCCCACCTGGTGGAACTGGCGCAGGCGGCCTTCTGGGGACGCTCGCCGCGGAACATGGCCTCGGCGTAGTAAGCCTTAAACGGCGTGGAGCCTGGGGCACCAGATTGTTCTCGACGACGGCGCGCACCACGCCGGCCGTGCCTCGGGGCGAAGTGCCAGGCGCTGCTTGGGCTTGAGTTTGGTGTCGGTGCCCTCGGTAAAGACGCGCTCCAGGTTGGCACCGCTGAACACGCGGAACATTTCCTTGCGCACGACGTCGGTCGACTGGCCGATACCGTGGACAAACACGTCAACCTGCTCGATCGCGGGCGTCTCGATGGGTTTAAAACCAAACGGCTCGAACACGCCGGCCGCAATCTGCTGCATCTTTTGCCAGGCGCGCATCTCGGCGCCGATAAGGTCGCGGGTTCCCTCCGCCTTCTGTGCCTGCATGGGCAAACACCTTTCTTTTGTATCGCGTCATAGGTAGTGGACATTATACGGCACAAAGCAGCAACGCGGCGGCGCGCCTGACCGAACGAGGGTATGGGGACTCGTTCGGCCAGACGCGCCGCCGCGGACGAAGCGGACAAGCGGCGATGCGCTTTGGCCTACCTACTCCCCCGCCACGCTCGCGCGCAGCTTGGCGGCGATGGGCTCGGATGCCAGCAGGAACACGAGCATGACCACGGAGCACGCCAGGCACACGATCCAGGTGCTCGCAAAGGAGCCCGAGACGGCAAAGAGCACATAGACCTGCCAAAGCTCACCCACAAAGCTCATGCCCGCGAGCACCGTCGAGGTGGCGATAACGGTAAGCGAGCCCAATACGCGGCCACTCACCTTATCGGCAACATGGCCGATAACGAGCGAACCCACGACACTCACCACGGTGGAGATGGCATTGGAGATGTTGTACTGCGCAAGGGAAATGCCCAGGTCGCTGACGATCAGCGGCTGGAACAGGCTCATGCAGTTGACGAAAATCGTGTAGCACGTGGCCATGATCACGAAGCCGGAGGTCACAACGAGCCAGCCGGGGAAGAACTTACGCTGCTGGGACATACTGCTCCTTATTTAACAAACGAATAGCCGGCGCCGGGCGCGGTAGTGCCAAGATTGCCTTGAAAGACAAGGGCATAGGCCTTACGGCCATGCCCGCAGGCTTGAAAGGCAAGGTTGGGTGCTACCGGTGGTCGGCGATATAGCCCAAAGCGACGGCGGTATAGGCCGCGGCGCGAGAGGAAGCTCGGCATCGTTAAAACGTGCCTTGGGATGGTGCTGGGCAAAGTGTTCGTCCGTGTCGGTTACGGCCGCGCCCACGGTAAAGTACGCACTCGGAATCTCGCTCGAGATAAGCGCAAAGTCCTCACTCGCCATGGCATGGAAAAGCGGCAAGAAAGCCACCTTGGGCAGCACTGCGCCCACGTAGCCAAGCGACGCCTGAGTCATATCGCTGTCGAGTACAAGCGGCGGAACATCCGAAAGCGTCTCGATGGTCGCCGGCGTACGATATGTTGCGGCAACGCCGTTAACGACCTCCGCGATGCGGGTCTTTAGGTGCTCCATGAGCTCAACATCAAAGCCGCGCAGCGTTCCCTCAAGCACGCAGGTGTCGGGGATGACGTTGGCCGCCAAGCCGCCGGCAAACTTACCAACGGTAAGTGCGACTTCCTTGGCCGCCGGCACCTCGCGGGAGATGAGCTCCTGAAGTGCCAGATGCACATGCACGCCGGCCGTGATGGGGTCGATGCAAATCTCGGGGCTCGAGCCATGGCCGCCCTTGCCTTGAAGCGTGATGCGAAAACCGTACACGCCCGAGAGCGCCGGGCTGCCGTAGAGCACCAAACCAAGCGGCGACTGGCTATTGACATGCATGGCAAAGGCGACCTGAGGACGCGGGTTCTGCAGCAGACCGTCGGCGATGGCGGCGCGGGCACCCTCAAAGGTTTCCTCGCCCGGCTGGAACAGCAACTTAACCGTGGCGTTGGCATCAACAAGCTCTGCCTCGCGCGCTTTGAGCATACGAGCCGCACCAAGCAGCGCCGTCGCGTGCATATCGTGACCGCAAGCGTGCATGCAGCCGTTGGTGGATGCAAAGGGCTCGCCGGATTCCTCGGCAACGGGCAGGGCGTCCATGTCGCCACGGAGCATGATGACCGTACCGGCCTGCTCATTCGTGCAGACGCCATTACCCTGGGCCGCGGCGGCACCGGCGCCGACAAGGCCCACAACGCAGGAACCATCGACGAGCGTGGCAAACGGGATGTCCATCTCGGTCAGGCGCGCTTGGATATACGCAGAGGTCTGTGGGAGCTATTACCCAGCTCGGGCATCTGGTGTAGATCGTGTCGCCACGCAGCGAGCTCGTCTGCAAAAGCCTGAGCTTCTGCAACAAGACCGTCACCGATAGCGGTCTGCGCCGCTGCGGTGGCCTTGGGCGCTGATTGCGGTTGAAGATCGGACAAAGCTGGTGCCATAGATGCCCTCCAGTATCGTTTTTGCAGCAAGCACTTTGATAGCATAAAGTGCAAGGTACTACTTTAAGGGCGAGGCATAAAAAATGCCGCCCCGGGAGGGCGGCGCAACAAGTTGTTTACAATTGCGGGCGCGGCTTTCGACGCAAAAAATCGAAGTGAGTCTCGCTCAAGATAATCGACAGGAAGATGAGCGCGAAGCCGGCGAGCAGGCGCGAGGTGAGCGCCTCCCCCATCAGCAGCACCGAGAACAGCACACCCGAAGGCGACTCCATCGAAAGGAGCAGCGAGCCCGTCGAGGCCGGGACATGCGCCAGGCCGACGTTTTGGATGAGCAGAGCCACGCATGTGCAGCCCACCGAGAGAAACGCCATCGCAGTGATAAAGCTCGGCGTCCACACGGACAGAGGCGCTTGGGTCTCGAATAGCAGCGACGTTGCCAGGCTCAGCACGCCGTTGCCCACAAACATCCAAAACGTGATGACGTTGATGTCCATTTTGCGACCGTACTTGCAGTCACCGCCATCTGGATGGCGAAAAAGACCGCACCCGCCAGCGTAATGACGTCACCGATGTTGAATTCAACGCTATCGAGCGCCACCAAACCAATGCCCGCCAAGCACAGCAGTGCCGCGCCCAGGTTATAGCGGGTGAGTTTTTCGCCGCTCAGAAAATAGCTCGCGAACGGCACAAGGATGCAGTACGTGCCCGTCAAAAAAGCATTCTTGCCCGCCGTAGTATGTGCCAGACCGACCGTCTGCAACGCATAGGCCGCCCACATGAGCACGCCCATACTCAGGCCAACGATCAGGTTGCGAGCGTTGAAATGTGCAATGATGCGCTTGTGGAAGACGGCAAACATGACCAACGCTGCGGGCAGAAAGCGTACATAGAGCAGCTCGAACACCGGAATGGTGTCGAGCGCATCCTTCATAGTGGTAAAGGAGTAGCCCCAGATAATCGCCACCGAAAGCAGCAGAACTTCCAGAACAGCGGCGAGCGAGCGCCGGCGCCGCGGGAGGTGCCGCCCGCGCCTAGGTCCTCGCGAGCAACAGGGCTATCGGGCAAGTTTTCGATTTCGTTGGCAGCGTATTGGGCCATGGAACATCCTCACACTCAAACTGGGCGTGGTGTCCGCACGCGTAAGGCTGCGTGCCGCCTCATGGTCAAATAAAAACGGGACGCGCCGGACCCCCGGCACGCCCCGCTACTGTAGCAACAACCAAGCAACCCGTGCAATCCAGCCCACTAAAGCGTTTTGTTCCGCCGTTCTACCGAACGGCGGACCGGCCGACGCTGCGCGAGCCGCATTCACACCAATCTGACGTTCAATTTCAAGGGCGCGACCAGAAGGTCAGCGCCCTTTCATTTCACGTCACCTTGGCGCAAATGCGGCTCGCTCGCTGACATTGCCGCAGCATCAGCGTTTACATTGTTGCGCTAGATTAATTTAGTACTCTCCAGCTTTTCGATGATCCAGTCGTTAGCTTGATAACCGGACGGCGGAAGACGACGCCCAGGGCCAGCGACGGAATCAGGTAGCTCGCCAAGATACCCAGCTCAATCCAGTACTCCATATGGTAGGCACCGGCCATGGCGGCGTGCATGGCGTTGATGCCGTGAGTAAACGGCAGGAACGGGTAGATCGCCTGGAACACGGGGCCGGTCATCTCGATGGGGAACGTACCGCCCGAACCGCCGACCTGCATGACCAGCAGCACGACGGCGAGGGCCTTGCCGATATCTCCAAACGATACCGTAAGCGTGTAGACGATATTGGAGAACACTAGACTCGCGACCCAGCCCGCCAGCACAAACTGCAGGGGATTGTCGCACTGGATGCCAAAGAACAGAATGTCGCCCGCGCACACGAGCGTTGCCTGCAGCAGAGCCAGACCGCCAAAGAACAGGTAGCGACCCAGGTAGATCTCGTGCAGGCGCACGGGGATGAGCTCGTTGATAAGCTCATCGTCAACCGAAACCTTCATCATGGCCGCCAGTACGATCGAGCCGACCCATAGCGACAGAATCGTGTAGAACGGCGCCATAGCCGAGCCGTAGTTGCGGATCGGATAGACCGGCTTGCGATCGAGCGCAACGGGGCCGGAAAGCGACACGGCGAGCCCTCGGGGTCGCTGCCAATCATTGTCTTAATCATGGCCAGGTCACCCGAGATCAGAGCGCTATCAAGCTCGTCCTTAAAGGCACTGATCTTGTCCGACGCCTCGCCCAGCTGATTGGAAGCCTTGTTGACCAGCTTTGCAGCCTTGGAGAGACCCTTCGCGAGCGAACCAGAGGCGTCGGTCAGACCGCTCACGGCGCTATCCAAGTCACCCGAGATACCGTTCAGGGAATCCAGACGCCCGAAATGGTCTTCTTGAGCTCCTTGGCCTTAACCGAGAACGTAGAATCGTAGTCGGACTTGCACCCGAGATACCCGCCTTGGCATCGGCGATGGCCTGGTCGACCTCGGCACGCGAATTGTTGACCTCCGCCATGCTGCCCGAAAGGGACTTTGCGGTCGCCGTCAGGTCCTTCGCATTGTTACGGTACTCCGCGGCAATTCTGCCCAGCGACGTCGCAGCGGACTTGAGGCCGTCTTTGAGCTTGTCATCACTCACCTGGTCGGCAAGGTTGCGGAGCCGATCGGCCATCGCATCGATATCGTCAGCACGCGTATTGAGCGCCGCTGCGGCTTCGTTGAGCTGAGACACCGTAAGGTCAACATGCTGATTCGCGGCATCGAATGCTTCGCAAGCTCGGCGGACACGTTGTCGAACGAGCCCGCGCTTCCGTCAATCGCCGCGTCAACGGCATCGCTGGCGGCCTTGAGCGCTTCCTTGGAATCATTGATTCCGTTCTTGGCGTGCTCCATCAGCTGCTTCGTCGACTCATCAACGGTGCCCGTCTGCTTGAGCATGCACCCGCCGATGTCAACGAATCGGACGTAGAGCTCAAATGCCCGCGAGTGACGTCGCGCTCGCCTGAACGTCCTGCAGGTCCTCGACCGAATCGCCCAGTGTAGAGGACAGATTGGCGATAAAGTTGCTCACCTGGTCGGTGCTCATATAGTCGAGCAGGCTGGACACGGTCTTAAGGCCGATAGTCGTAATGGTCTTGGTAAAGGTCTCGTTGACCTGGCTCTGGACGGCGCTCGAGCCTTCTCGGTCACGATCTGTGCGATGGCGTTGGCTTCTGGTTCTCATAGAACTCGATATCGGCGTGCTTCACGTCGGTCGAGAAGAGCGTCATCATGTCTGCACTAAAACTTTTAGGGATAACAACGGCCGCATAGTATGCGCCCGACTTAACGCCCTCAATCGCCTTATCGCGGTCGTTGAGGACGACCCAGTCGAAGTTCTCGTTGCCGCGCAGGGTGGCGGTTACGTTTTCGCCCACGTTGACCTCGACGGGAATCAGATCGCTCTCGTAGCCCTCGTCAGTGTTGACCACTGCAATTTTAAGGTTGCCGGTATTGCCGTAGGGATCCCAGCTTCCGGCGATGTTAAACCACGCGTACAGGCACGGCACGATGATCAGGCCCATCACAACAACCAAGCCGATCACGGAGCGGGACACGTTTTGGACATCGCGCTTAAACAGGTGCAGGATGTTTTTCATTTATGCCTCACCTCCTTTAGAGTGCTTGCCAAGCGGGGTGGTGTCCCCGTCGTTTCCGCTTACGTTGTCAACGTCGTCGACATCTTGAGCCTTACGATGCGCACCGATATGCGGCAGACGGCTCGTGGGCTGTTCGCTGTCCTTGGTGCCCCGCTCGCTGGCGTTGAGACCAAACATGCGACGGGCAGCAGGGATGGCAGCCGTGTGCTCGCGCATCTCGCGGCGAAGGTCCTCGTCCGAAAGCGCCGAGATACGCATCTGGGTATTGAGGCTCGCACGGATGTACTCGATGTTGATGAGCCAGCCACAGATGGCGATAACCGAAATGATCCAGATAACGAGCAGGATAATCTTGCCGTTATTGTCGATATCGAGCACCGTCGAGAGCACAAAGAGCAGGACCTGCACGCCTACCACGCAGCAAAACCGCCCTTGATGTAGTACGGGTAGCGATGCTCAAACGCCACGGCATGATCGAGCAGCTCGCGACGGTACGAATCGGAATCGAGCATGACGCGCATGGCCGTGCGCAGCGAATAGCGCTGGCGCGGCAGGTCGTTGGACTCGCAGATCATGAGGCCCGTCGTGGAAAGCTGCTTATCAAAGAGCAGGTTAAGGTTGAGCAGCAGCGGACGCAGCTGCAGGCCGATAAAGAGCGCCACGATCAAGAACACGCCCAGAATGCACAGGTTGAACAGGTAGTTGAACGAATACATGCCGCCGACCGTCTCGCGCAGCAGATTGATGCCGTAGGTAAAGGGCAGCAGCGGGTGCAGCCACTGGAAGAAGCCGGGCATCATCTCGATGGGGTACATGCCCGACGAACCCGGGATCTGCACGATGACGAGAATGACGCCGATAGCCTTGCCGATATGCTTAAACGTGGTGGACAGCGCATAGATGATATTGACGTAGGTGAACGAAATGGCGATGCCGCCCAGCACGAACAGCAGCGGGCTGACGCACTGCACGCCAATCACCAGATCGCCTACCGTAACGATGATGGCCTGCAACGCGCCCAGGATCACCAGGAGCAACCAGCGGCCAAAGTAGCCCTGACGCGCGGTAAAGCTGCCGATGCCTTCGCGATCGACCTCGAGCTTGTAGATGGCGATAAGCACGTAGCCGCCCACCCAAAGCGCCAGGTTGGTATAGAACGGGGCAATGCCCGAGCCGAAGCTCTTAACCGGATAGATCGACTTGGACGCGAGCTCAACCGGAGATGCCATGAAATCTGCCACGTCATTGACATCGACGCCCATCAGATCGGCCAGCTCGCCCATGGACTCGGAGGTCTGCAGCGCCGCGATGTCATTGGCGGCGGTTGCAAGCTTGTCCTGGACCTTGGCAAGCGAGGAATCGGTCTGGGACAGCGTGGTCTTGGCCTGGCCGAGCGTAGCGCTAAGCTGCGCCAACGTGCCGCGCGCATTTGCAAGTGTAGGTGTCATACCCGAGACGATACCGGTCAGGTCGCCCGAAACGGCAGCAAAAGAGTCGAGCGCGCTCGAGCCTTCGGCAGCGCTTTTGGCCCAAGTCCGTCTGGGCTTGGCCAAGGTTGGTCGCACCGGTATGAATTGCGTTATTGATAGCGTCACTGGCACCCGAAACAGCCGCTGCGTCATTCGCCATGGCGCTCGACTGCGCGGACAGACCGTCCTTGATGCTCTGAAGCTTTTCATTCTGCTCTCGAAGCAAATCGATGGTCGATACAATGCGCGCGTCAATTTCCTCGGAACCTGTCGACGTGTCATTGGCGAGAATCTCCAAGTGCCCGATAACGGCCTTATTGTGGTCGATCGTCGCTTGAAGAGACTCGAGCGAGTTGTCGATACGGGTGGTCGTAGATGTGACCGCGCCCGTCAGCTTGCCGATGGCAGCGTTCGCAGAGGCCGACGTCTTGGTGAGCGCAAGGCTGCTTCCGAGAGCGCCTTGGAGAGCGAGGTGATGGAGTTGCCCGCCGTGGTGCGAGCTTCGCTCAGCAGGTCGTTGCCCTGGGAGATCGCCTGCGTCAGCGACGGTGCCTGGCCTTGCAAGCCGGCAAGTGCCGCATCAGCCGAGGCGATAGCGCCGCTCGTCTTATCGATGGCGGCATTCATATCGCCAATCGAATCGCGCACCTCGCCCAAGGTGTCGGACGCCTCGGACACCGAACTTGCCAGCGAGTCCTGAGTCTGGGTTGCCTTGTCCTTTAAATCGACACCGGCATCCTTGGCGATACCGGCAACAGTCTTGCCTACCGTAGAGACAAATTCCGAGTTGATCTGCTCCTCGATGGTGTTTGCACCGGTATCGGTAACCTTGGGCGCAATGGCGCTCTTCTTCTCATTGACGTAGTACGTGAGCTTGGGCTGATGGTAGTTGCCGTCGAGCATCGAACCAGGTTATCCGAGAAGTTCTTGGGAATCACGATAGCGGCATAGTACTCGCCGCTCTCGACGCCCTCCTTGGCATCGGCCGTCGAGTCGACGAACGTCCAGCCCAACTGATGATTCTCCTTGAGCTGGTCGACCACTTTGTCGCCAGCGTTGAGCTCACCCACCAAGTCGTTTTGGGTGCCTCGATCGTTGTTGGCGATAGCAATCTTGATGCCTTGGGTGTTTCCATACGGATCCCAGTTTGCCACGATGTTATACCAGGCATACAGCGAGGGAATAACGCACACGCCTAGGGTAACCACCAGGGCGACGGGGTTCACAAGCAGTCGCTTAATGTCGCGCTTAAATATCGCAAAGGACACCTTTGCATTGGATAGTTTGCTGCCGAGACTCACGCTTGGACCATCCATCCTGTCGTTAAATCGAATCGTACTATCGACAACCATTGTAGTAGGCGCTTTAACGTCTCAAAGCACAATGGTGTTGAGTTTTGCGGGTAGCAATATACTACGAAGATGAGTTAACGTACAGATGTACAGTATCCTAAATTTCAGCAGGTCACAAAACCACAACCCGCACAAATTAGCAATTCAAATAGTCATCGGGGACGTTCTTAAACGACTAGTCAAACAAAAACGTCCATTACAGTCGAAATTGTCAGCCCGGGCCCGTCTCGGGCTACGATTGAGGCGCGCCCAGAACGGGCCGCCG